>Ga0105162_1001745_pt1 | contig 12110 bp, 10 predicted proteins | sample JNZ201metaG_FD_81532 | JGI IMG/M metagenome (GOLD analysis project Ga0105162, IMG submission 81532) | Hot spring microbial communities from Jinze hot spring, China to study Microbial Dark Matter (Phase II) - JNZ 20120812A | ecosystem: Environmental > Aquatic > Thermal springs > Hot (42-90C) >...
CCCGCCATGATCAGCATCAGCGGCGCGGTTGAAGGGATGGCCAGCGCCAGCATGAGCTCGACGCCGATGAAGGCCCCGACCATGAAGATCTCGCTGTGCGCGAAGTTGATGAACTGCAGCACCCCATAGACCATCGTATAGCCCAGGGCGATCATGGCATAGAGGAAACCGATCACCAGCCCATCGATGGCCACCTGGGGAAGCGTGCGGATCACGAATTGGAGAAGGGTCATCCCGCCGGCCACGGGGCGATTGAAGAGGGCCGCGAGGATCAGAACCACGGACCCAATCACCACCAGGCTGATCGCCACAAAGACAAACAGCTGGATCAGCGGAACAACCAGGGCCTGGTAAAGAACGGATTGCGAAATCGCCTTGCGCATTCCAACTCACTCGGTTATGGGATTCCTCTACCCAAGCGCGATCTCCGATCTCCACCCCGGGAGACTTCAGGAACCGGATGGAAGGATCGACGGGATCTCCTGGCGAAGCAGGGCGGGAAAGGGGGGATCCCCCTTCCCGCCCCGAATCATCTCTTTACTTGACCCCACAGGCCGCCTTCAGCTCCGGCGTGAAGGGCGGCGGCGCCAGCTCCAGGGACTTCACCAGCTGGTTCTTGCCCCAATCCTCCGGCTTTCCGGAGATCACCTTGATCACGAAATACTTGGCCTTAACCGGGTCACCCCGCTCATCGAATGTGATCACACCGGTGATTCCCTGGAAGTCCTTGGTGGCCCGGACCTTCTCGGCCACGGCCTTACGGGTCGGCTTGTTGCCGCCGGCCTCCTTGATCGCCTCCTCGATGGCCTTCAGGACGATGGCCGTGGCGTCATAGGCCTGGGCGGAGAAGGGCTCCGGATCCTTGCCGAACTTAGCTTTGTAATCTTCGACAAACTTCTTGGCTCCCTCGTAGACCGTCGGCGGAGCAGCAACACTCGTGTAATACATCCCGCCGCCCGTCACAAGGGCATCGCCGGCGATCTTGGCCAGCTCCGAGGAGTCCATCCCATCCGGACCCAGGAAGATCGCGTTCACGCCCTTCTCCCGGGCCTGCTTGAAGAAGACCCCCGCCTGGTCATAGATGCCGCCGAAATAGATCACTTCGGGGTTCACCGCCTGGATCGCGGTGATCAGGGGGTCGAAGTTGGCCTTCTCTTCGGTCCCCTCGAAGCCCAGGACCTTGCCGCCGAGCTCCTCGAAGCGCTTGCGGAAGAACTCGGCCACGCCCTGGCCGTAGGTGGTCTTGTCGTGGATCACGAAGGCGGTCTTGACCTTAAGCTCGTTGAAGGCGAACTCCGCACCCACCGCACCCTGCACGTCATCTCGCCCGCACACCCGGTTTACGGTTAGATAACCGCGGTCGGTGATGCAGGGGTTGGTGTTGGCCGGGGAGACCATCACCAGATCGAAATCCTTATAAGTCTCCGAGGAGGGGATCGCCACGCCGGAGTTCAGGTGGCCGACCACGGCCAGGATATCCGGATCGTTGACGATTTGCTTGGCGTTCGCTACCCCCACATCCGGCTTGGCCTGATCGTCAAAGGGCACCAGCTCAACCTTGAAACCAAGCGCCTCAATGGGTCCCTTAAGCTGTTCAATCGCCAGCTGGGCACCATTCTTCAGGCCCTCCCCCAGAGCCGCTTGGCCGCCCGAGAGCGGGCTTTGAGTGGCAATCTTAATGGTGCCCTTCACTGCTGGAGCGGGCGTCTCCGTCGGCGCAGTCGTAGGCGTGGCCGCCGGCGCAGCCGGCGGTGCTGTGGGGGTTGGAGTAGCCGGCGCAGCACAGGCAGCCAGCAGCAGGCTGAACACCACCAGGCTCATCAGGATCCTGGAAAACCTCATGGCCTCCTCCTTTTAGCAAGGTATAAAGGATGCATGAGTTTCCGGAAATGGCAGCTGTCGGAGGGAAACCTCATCCCTCGAGGGATCTCTTTCCGACGTGTGGAAAACCATTGCGGTTCACGCGCGCCCCAGGCACCTCCTTTCCAGAACAAGGGTTTGTTTCAAATTTTAGAGACCTGCCAGATATCTGTCAAGGCCAATGAAACCCGGCCGATCTTCTCTTCCACCAAAAGTGGATCTTCCTCGCTCCTTTAAGTTTTTCTTTGTTTGATGGCTCTCAGGAATTAACATCCTACGAACGGGAACGGTTCGATCACCCCACGCCAAGGCGCTGGATATCGGCTTCTGGAACCCCCAGGGCCCGGAGCTCCTCTCGGAGGTCAAATTTGAACCGCTGAAGCCAGTAGATGGGGACTTTCAGGTTATAGAGGAAGACCTGTTCGTTGAGCTCAGCGATCCGCCGGGCGAAGGCCCGCAGGGCCCGATCCCACTCCGCCTCCACCCATTCCCGCTCCGATCGGCTTCGGGGATCGGTCTTCCCTTCCAGAGCTCGCAGCGCCTCCTCCCGCCATTGCATCGTCCGCCGCAAATCCTGGCGGGCAAGCTCGATCCCCCGCCGGATCGTCAGATCCGCCTCGATCCACTCCGGGCGGGCATCGTTCTGACGGAGGAGGTGATAGGCGATAGCCAGGCCCGGCTCCAGGTAGGGGTTCTCCTCCAGCTGGAGCGGCTTCCCCTTCCCCGGGAGATGGTCGAACTCGCCCCGGCGCATCGCTTCCAGGATCCTCTGCTCCACCCATTCGCCCCAGTTCACCATCGCCAGTGTCGCTCAGATGGAATTCCGGGCAGATTCCACCCCTGATTCCCCCCAGATAGCGGCCAACAGCGTAAGTCCCATCTTACCCCAGCCGCATTTCGCTGGAGTGTCCGGGGAAGACCTTCGCCTGCGGGTTGATATACGTCGCTGCATAGTTGACCGCTGTAGCTGCCTGGGCGAACCCGATGACAATCAGGTTGAGGGGCTCCACCCCCTCCGGGGCGGTGATATCTCCAGCCGCGTAGACCCCTGGCAGATTGGTTTCCATCCGCGCGTTTACCTTAATGTAACGATTCCCGACCGTCTCCAGCCCCCACGTCTTGATGGGCCCCAGATCCGCCTTGAACCCCAGGCTCATGATAATCGCATCCACCGGAATGACCGTTTCCTCCCCGGTCCGGTTGTTGAAGATCACCGCCTCGCGAATGTGGCCGTCCGGTCCCGGGTGGACCGCCTTCAATTCGTGGAAAAGGCGAATATCAATGTTCGAGCGCATCAGCTCAGCGACGCTGCCCGGATGGGCGCGGAACTGATCGCGGCGATGGATCAGCGTGATGTGCGCAGCGAAATCCTTGAGGTTCAGCGCCCAGTCCACCGCCGTGTCGCCTCCACCCACAATGAGCAATCGCTTGTTGCGGAAGGGCCGCCGCTCGGTCACCACATAGTAGAGCCCCCGCCCCTCATATTGATCGATCTCCGGCTTCCCCAGGCGGTTCGGCTGGAAGGCCCCGATGCCCGCCGCGATCAGCACCGCCCGCGATGAATAAACGGACTTATCAGTCTCCACGATCCACAGGGTGTCTTCCCGGCGCAGCGAGAGGGCCCGTTCCCCCAGACAGAAGATGGGGTTGAAGGTGGAGGCCTGCTCAACCAGGAGGCGCACCAGATCTTTCGCCAGGATCTTGGGATGGCCCGGGACATCATAGATAAACTTCTCCGGGTAAAGCACGGCCAGTTGCCCTCCCGGCTGAGGAAGGGCATCGATGATCCGAACGCTGAGCCCCCGCAGGCCAGCGTAAAAGGCGCCGAAGAGCCCGGTGGGCCCCGCTCCGATGATCGTCAGATCCACCGGTTCGGTGTTCCCATGGGTTAAGGTGGACGACATCCTTTCCTCCTCACGAAGAAAATCTGCCTGGCGATTTGTATTATATCCTCACCCGATCGAAAGCCATGCGGGGGCCGGTTGCCAATTCGGGCTCTATCTCGTTTTGAGAACGGACGAGCGAATCAACAGGAGCCGCGTCCGCTTCTCCTTTCAATGTTCTTCAGGAATGGGCCGCCTGCGCAAATCCTGTCTGGTCCAGTGTATAATTGGGAATTTAAAAGGACCGCACTCATAGTTGATGCGGTAAGGATGGGGGATGATGGCGGCGGAGATCGAAGGAATCCTCCAGCGCCTGAAAACTGCAGGGGAGCGGCTGGCGAGCCTCCCCCCCGAGACCCCTGCCTCGGAGTGCATGCGACGCATCGGGGAAGAGGCCCTTCGGTTGCTGGCTCTGGAAGGGTCCGCCACCGCGATCCTCTTTTCCTATGACCTTGAGCAGCATAGCCTGGATCCAGCCTCCCGGATCGCCGTGGGGGAGGTCGGGGAACCGATGGGCCCCGACTGGCCCCGACCGGATGGGATGGCGGCGCGGGCCCTGGCCCGCGGCCGGCGGGTCCTCTCCTGGGAGGAGCCCGACACACCGATCCATCCAGCCAAGCAGGCGGCGGGAGCCCGAATGGTCGGATGCTGGCCGCTGCTCGCCGCCGGGGAACCGGTCGGGGTGCTCTACCTCTCCTGCCAGGAGGAACGATCCTTCACCGCGCTCGAGCTGAGCGCCCTGGAGATCTTCACCGGCATAGCCGCCCTGCTGCTCCGGCGCGCCCAGGCCATGGAACGGCTTCAACAGAACCTTCATCGGGCAACCCGGGAGCTGGATGAGCTGCGCCGGATGGATCACCTCCTGAGCGCCCGGGCCGATCCCCAGGAGGTCCTGGAAGCGATCCTGCGGATCGCCATGGAGCTGACGGGGGCCCGCTTCGGCACGCTGCGCCTGGTGGATCGTCAGCGCCAGCGCCTGGTGTTAGGGGCGCTGATCGGCCGTCCGCTCCTCCCGAATATCGCCCCCGAGCTGGAACTGGACGAAACCAGCATCGTTGGATGGGTGGCCGTTCACCGCCGCTCGCTACGCATCGACGACCTCCACGCCTCTCCCTGGGCCTCCCTCTATCGACCCTGGCTGGCCGGCCACGAGATCCGCTCCGAGCTCGCAGTGCCCCTGATTGGCGCCGGGGATGAGGTGGAAGGTGTGCTCAACCTGGAGAGCCCGGAGCCAGGCGCGTTCACGGAAGGCGACCAGCGATTGCTGGAGATGCTGGCAGCCCGCGCCGTGATCGCCCTCCAGGAGATGCGCCTGCTGCGCGGCATGCAGGAGATCACCGGCCAGCTGCTCCACGGCGGCCGGGAGGCGCTCTTCGCCCGAACGGTCGCCCTGGCCTGCCAGCTGATCCAGGCATCCGACGGGGCCATCTGGTTGATCCCGCCCGCCGGGCCACCGAGCCTGGCCTTCGCCACCCACCCCGCGATGGCCGGAACCGCCGGGCTGGCGGACGCGGTCATCCGATCCCGCCGGCCCCTTTCCTTTGAGTCGGGCGGATGGGCCCTGGCGGTCCCCATGCTGGATCCGAATGGGGCCGTCTGCGGCGTCTTTGTGGTTCATTCTTCCCGACCCCGCACCTTCACGGAGCGGGACCAGCGATTGTTGATCATTCTGGCCAATCACGCGGCCCTGGCTGTTCAGCTGGCCGAGCACGTCCAGGCCCTCCAGGCGGCCCGCGAGCGTCAGGCGATCACCGAAGCCTTCGCCGCGGTCGGCGACATCGCCGCCAACCTCCTCCATCGTCTGAACAATCACATCGGCCTGATCCCGGTCCGCCTGGAAGGGCTCCAGGAGAAGCGGCCAGATCTCTTCCAGGATCCCTACCTGGCCTTGGTGTTCCAGGAGATCGAAAGCCGGGCCCGGGCCGCCCTGGATGCTGTCCGGGAAGCAATGGTTTATCTGCGGCCGATGGCCCCCCGCCCGATCTCCCCCCTTCCCTGTCTGGAGATGGCCCTGCGGGACCTCCGAATCCCGCCTGGCATCCGTCTGGAGACGGTGGGGCTGGAGGATCTTCCTCCCGTGATGGCCGGGGAGCCCCAGCTGGCCCTGGTGTTCTTTAACCTTCTGGAAAACGCGGTGGAGGCGCTGGGGGAAAGCGGGTGGATCCGGGTGGAAGGCGTCGCCGGGCCGGAGGAAGTGATCCTCACCGTGCGGGACAATGGGCCGGGGATCCCCCCGGAGCTCCAGGATCGCATCTTCGAACTTGATTTCTCCACCAAGCGATCGCCGAAGAAACTGGGCTTTGGCCTGTGGTGGGTCAAGATGCTGGTCCAGCGGTTCGGCGGAGAGATTCGGGTGGAGAGCGCCCCCGGCCAGGGCACCGCCTTCCATGTGCGATTGCCCCGCGCTCCCGATCGTCCGGCATAGGACCTGCGCCGCAAGCCTTCGCGGCCCCAAAATGCTCACAGCTCGCAGGGCCGCGAGGAGGAAGGTCTCGCGGGATTCGCCGGGCTGAGTCAGGCCCTTTCGGCGCCCAGCCCGGAAACCAGGGGGAAGGCCCAAAAGATTCCGCTCGTTCTGATCCGGAGGGGAGGACCAGGATGAGCACAGCTCTCCCAGCGATTTTTCCAATCGGAAAGCGGGTGCTGATCGTGGAAGACGATCCGGCCTGGCGGCAACTGCTCGCGGAGGTGTTCGAGGATCTGGGCCTTGCCGTAGACAGCGCCGCCGATGCGCGAGCAGCCCTGGCGATGCTGCGCGAACGAACCTATGCCCTGGCGGTGGTGGATATCTCCCTGGATCCAGGGGATCACCGCAACCGGGGCGGCTTCCAGGTGCTGGACGCCCTGGCGGCCCATGAACCGCCGATCCCCGCTATCGCGTTAACGGGCTATGCAACGGTGGAAATGGCTGTGGAGGCGCTGACCCGCCATCGGGCGGCCGATTTCCTGAGGAAGGAAACGTTCCAGCGCCGGGCTTTTATGGAAGTCGCCGCCCGCCTGCTCCAGCAGGAGCGGACGTCAGCCAGCCGCTCCCAAGCAGCTCTTCCTACCTCCCGGCAGCGAACCTCCCCCTCAGGTCCGCGGGTGCTGGTGGTGGAGGATGATCCGGGCTGGCAGGACCTCTATCAGGAGCTCCTGGCGGAGCTGGGCCTCTCATGCGAGACCGCGCCCTCCTATGCGGAGGCGCTGGCCTGGCTCGAACGGGAGGCCTTTGCCATGCTGATCGTCGATCTGCAATTGGCCAGCTCGATGAATCCCTTTGGGAACCGGGACGGCCTCCGGCTACTGCATGTCGCCCGACGGCGTGGGCTCCCAACGATTGCGGTGAGCGCCACCGCCTCGGTAGATGAAGTGGAAATGGCCTATCAGAGCCTGGGGGTTTTCGCCTTCTTTGACAAGGCTGCGTTCAACCGGCGGACCTTCCTTCAATTCGTCCGACAGGCCCTGAGCAGGCGGTCGGGCCTCTCAATGTCGCGCCCGGCGGGGGTCCTGTCGCCGGAGGACCAGGCGGCCCTGGCCTCCCTGACGCCCCGGGAGCGGGAAGTGCTGCGCTGGATGGCCCACGGGCTGACGAATCGGGAGATCGCGGAGCGGCTGGTGGTCTCCCCGAATACCGTCAAGAAACAGGTGGACAGCATCCTGAGCAAGCTGGGCGTTCACACCCGCGCGGCCGCAGTGCGCAAGGCTATCCTGGGCGGATTGGTGGAAGACGAAAACATTCACGAATCATGAGCATGGGGGAGTGGGCTGTCTTCGGCAATCTCGCCCGTCCCTTCAAATCCCCGCGCGAGAGGGATGGCCCGTTCAGGTTATATAGGACTTACGCAGTTCGTTTCCCATGGGGCAAGGATTTTTCTCCCCCTCCCCACGGCCCAAAGGGCCGTGGGGAGGGGGAGAAAGGGGGGTGGGGCCATTCCGTTCCACCTTTAGAGCTTTCAACTGCGTAACTCCTATTATAATTATTGCAGCGCGCCCTGGAGAGCGCTATGCCCAGGAGGGTGGTGGTTCGCGCAGAACAAGAGAAAACGGTTCCCGAGTCTTATTTGATTCGGCTGGGTGGGTGGACGCTGGAGCGTTATCTGGCGGAGGCGGCGGAGGATGCGCTCTGGGAGTTCGTCCGAGGTGAGGTGATTGTGCACTCCCCTGCAACGGCGGAACACCAGGATCTGGTGCGCTTCCTCCTGCGATTGCTGGACGGCTATTGCGAGCAACGACAATGGGGCAGGGCCCATCAGGGCCCTGCGGCGCTTCAGATTCTTCCCGAAGTGATACGGGAGCCTGATGTATTCGTTCTCCCTCCGGAAGAACTGGAACGCGCTCGCGGCGTCCCCCTCCCTGTGCGTCCGGCCCTGATCGTTGAGGTGATCAGTCCCTCTACCCGCACACTGGACCTGGAAGAAAAAGCGCGGGATTATGAACAGGCAGGGATTCCTGAATATTGGGCCGTGGATCGAGAACACAGGATCTTATGGGTCCACCGCTGGAGCGAGACCGGATATAAGATCCAGCCCGCGATGGCTGGCCTTCTGGAAAGCGTGGCTGTGCCGGGTTTCCGGCTACGGGTTGAATGGCTGTGGCGGGATCCGCTTCCCCGTGTGGATCTGTGCTTGAGGGAAATTCCAGAACCGAACATCGATTAAAAACGGCGAGGAAGGGGAGGAGTAGGCCGGAGCGGCGCCGCCAGAGCGGCGGGGCCACAGGCTGAGAGCCCTGCTCGGCGACCCCCGGCTGAAGTTCGCCCTGGAGCCGGAGCGGCGAACCGGACCTCCATGCGTCCGCAGTAGTCGCTCCCGGAAGGCCCACCGTTATCCGGGCTGCCCATCGGTAAAAACCATGGGCTGATGAGGGGGTCTGGGACGGGTGCGCCCAGGCCAAGCAGGGTGGTACCGCGGGGGATCCCACGCCCTCGTCCCTGGTCGGGATGAGGGCGTGATTGTTTCATGATCGGACTCTGGTCAAGAGCCGGTGGCGCGAGCCCTGCGCCATGGATGCAGACTCACCCCAGGAGGGAAAGACGGGATGATCACCACGGAGGAGCTGGAGCGGTTGCGAGAGGAGGCGCTGCGGGCCCTGGAGGCCCTGGATACCGAGGAGGCGCTCCGGGCGTGGTATGCCGGTTACCTGGGGCGGCGGAGTCGGCTGATGGAGGCCTTCGCCTTGCTGGGGACCCTGCCGAAGGATCAGCGGCCGATCATCGGGCGCAAAGCAAACGAGGTCAAGGAGGCCCTGGAGGCCGCCTACGCCGCCCGCCTGGAATCGGTCCACCAGGCGGCGCTGCGCCGGGAGTTAGAGGCCCCACCCCTCGACGTCACCCTGCCCGGCCGCCCGGTCCGCGCCGGCCGGCTTCACCCGGCTACCCAGACCCTTCGGGAGATCGTGGCGATCTTCGCCGAAATGGGCTTCCAGGTCTTCACCAGCCGCGACGTAGAGACCGATGAATACAATTTCCAGCTGCTGAACATCCCACCCCATCATCCAGCCCGGGATATGTGGAGCACCTTCTACACGGACCGGGAGGGGGTGATCCTGCGCACCCACACCTCGCCGGGCCAGATCCACGCCATGCGGGCCGTCCGCCCGGAGCCGGTGCGGGTGATCCTCCCCGGGATGTGTTACCGTTACGAGCAGATCACCGCTCGCTCCGAGATCATGTTCCATCAGGTGGAAGGACTGGCGGTCGGCGAGCGGGTGACCATGAGCGACCTGAAGGGCACTCTGGCGGATTTCGCCCGCCGGATGTTCGGACCGGAGCGCAGGGTCCGCTTCCGCCCTTCCTATTTCCCCTTCACAGAGCCCAGCGTGGAGGTGGATATCGACTGCATCCTGTGCGAGGGGCGCGGCTGTCGGGTGTGCAAATTCACGGGATGGCTGGAGATCGCCGGGGCGGGGATGGTGCATCCGGTGGTGCTGGAGAACGGGGGCTACGACCCACGCCGCTTCACCGGCTTCGCCTTCGGCATGGGCCCGCAACGGATCACGATGCTCAAGCATCGCATCGATGATATTCGATACTTCTGGTCTAATGATCTGCGCTTCCTGGAGCAATTCGGATGAGGATCTATCGGGTTTCCCCGGAGGAAAAAGAACAGATCGCCGAGCTCCTGGCCACGGCTCTGGCTGAGGAGTCCGACGTGGTCTTTGCCTACCTTCATGGATCCTTCATCGAGGCAGAGACCTTTCGGGACATCGACGTGGCGGTCTTCCTGGATCCACTGCCGAAGGCCATCTGGCGCCGCGAGGGCGAGCTGGCCGACCGGCTGGAAAAGGCCCTGCGCTGGGTAGGCTTCCGGTTCCCCATAGACGTCCAGACGCTGAATCAGGCGCCGCCGGCCTTTCGCGCCGCCGCCATCCGGCCCCGGCAAATCCTGTTCTGTCGGGATGAGGATCGGCGGTCCGATTTCGAAGCGGCCACGTGGTCGGAGTATTTCGAGGTCCGTCGCCTGCATGAGGGATACCTGCGGGAGGTTCTCTCTTTATGATCCGTTATCGAAGTGACCGGCTACGCGCGTTGATCTCCGCGCTCCTGGAAAGCCGGGATCGCCTGACCTCGCTGGCCCACATGAGCTTTGAGGAGTTCATCGAAGATCCCCATCGCGCTGGAAGCGCCCGTTATCATCTGATCGTGAGCGCCGAGGCCGTGGTCGACATCGCCCATCATCTGATCGCTCAGAACCGGTGGCGAACTCCAGAAACCTATGGTGAGGCCGTTCAGATCCTGGAGGAGCGCCAGGTCATCTCGAATGAGCTGGCTCAACGGTTGCAGGGACTGATCCGCCTTCGAAATCGCCTGGTCCACCGCTATTGGGAAACGGATGACCGGGCGGTCTTTGAGACGATCCCGGAGGCCCTGCGGGACATCGAGGATTTCATTCGCGCGATTGGGGCTTCTACCGGGCTTTCTTCCGAGGCCTGAACGATGGTGGATCTTGCACCCGGATGGATGGGAACACCTGGAATGGGCACTTCGCCTCGTGTCCTACTACAAGCAGGGGTTTTCCCTGTTCGTAGTAGGGCACATAAGTGCCCGTCCTCTTTTTGCGAACGCTGTGACGGGCACTCCGCTTCGCTCCGTGCCCTACTACAAACAGGGGCTTTTCCCGTTCGTAGTAGGGCACGTAAGTGCCCGTCCTCTTTTTGCGAACGCTGTGACGGGCACTCGCTTCGCTTCGTGCCCTACTACAAACAGGGCTTTTCCCGTTCGTAGTAGGGCACATAAGTGCCCGTCCTCTTTTTGCGAACGCTGTGACGGGCACTCCGCTTCGCTCCGTGCCCGCTCTCTCTTTGGGAACGTCTGTAAATAGGCACTCGCCTCAGATTACACTCAAGCACAAACTAACGCTGGAGGGATATGGGATGCGGGTTCCGCTGCGCTGGCTGCAGGAATACGTGAAGGTAAATCTCACTCCGGAGGAGCTGGCGGAACGGTTGACGATGGCGGGCCTGGAGGTGACGGCCATCGAGCGGTTCGGGATCGCCGGGGCACCCCTGGAGTGGGACCGGGAGCGCATCGTCGTCGGGCAGATCCTGCGGGTCGAGCGCCATCCCAACGCCGATCGCCTGCTCCTGGCAACCGTGGACTACGGCCGGGGGGAGCCGAAGGTTGTGGTCACCGGCGCCCCGAACCTCTTCCCTTTCCTGGAGCGTCCGCTCGAGCGGCCGCTGAAGGTGGCCTTCGCCCTGGAAGGGGCAACGCTTTACGATGGGCATCAGCCGGGCTGGGTGAAGATGACCCTTCAGGGCCGGGCCATCCGGGGGATCTACTCGGACGCCATGGTTTGTTCCGAGAAGGAGCTGGGGATCTCCGAGGACCATGAAGGGATCATCCTGCTCGACCCGGAGGCCCCGGTGGGGATGCCTCTGGCGGATTACATGGGCGATGTGGTGCTGGACATCGATCTCACGCCCAACCTGGCCCATGCCTTCTCGATCCTCGGGGTCGCCCGGGAGGTGGCCGCCCTCACTGGCCGGCGCCTCCGCTATCCTTCCACCGCGGTGAAGGCCCTGGGCCCGGCCGTCCGTCGCCTCGTGGAGCTCCGGATCGAAGACCCGGAGGGTTGCCCGCGCTATTCGGCGATGGTGATCCATGGGGTGCAGGTCGGCCCTTCCCCTTACTGGATGCAATGGCGCCTGCGGTTGTGCGGGCTCCGTCCCATCAACAACATCGTGGACATCACCAACTACGTGATGCTGGAATGGGGCCAGCCGCTCCATGCCTTCGATTACGACCGGCTGGTGGAGCGCGCCGGCGGCCGCCGGCCCACCATCATCGTCCGCCGCGCCCGACCTGGCGAACGCATCCGCACGCTGGATGGGATTGATCGGGCCCTGGATCCCGAGGATCTGCTGATCTGCGATGAGGCGGGGCCG
>Ga0105162_1001747_pt1 | contig 12102 bp, 16 predicted proteins | sample JNZ201metaG_FD_81532 | JGI IMG/M metagenome (GOLD analysis project Ga0105162, IMG submission 81532) | Hot spring microbial communities from Jinze hot spring, China to study Microbial Dark Matter (Phase II) - JNZ 20120812A | ecosystem: Environmental > Aquatic > Thermal springs > Hot (42-90C) >...
AAAAAAAAAAAAAAGAAAAAAAAAAAAAAGGGAATGTGAGTATTAATCAGAAAAAAAACAAGGGAAAACAAGGAAAAAAAAAGAGAAACAAAAAACAAGAAAAAAGCAGAAAAAAAATAAGAAAAGAAAAAAGGAAATGTGAGGCTTAATTAGGAGAAAGGTAAAGGGGGAAAGGGGTTTTGAGAGAGAAAGGGAAAACATTCCTCTAATCCTATGAAACCCTATAGAATTTTCTTACCTTTTACAAAACCCTTCTTCTTTCTTTTTCAACCCAATTACATTTTTTACTTTCTCTATCTCAATTTTTCTTTTCAAAAATTGAGCCTAAAAAAATACCCAATTTTCCTTGGTTTTTTAATCATAATTTTTTGCTATTTTTACCAAATTGCCTCTAGAATCTTCTCATTTCAAATTTTCTTTGTTTCCTCGTATATAGATACTTGGAACTCAAGAAAAATTGAAACTACGCGATTTTAGAAGGGGTACATTCAAAAAATCCCCAAAAATTCTTAATTTTTTGAAATTCATCAAAAAATAAAAAATTTCCCTTAAATTCTAGGTTTTTTTCAATTTTTGCAGAAATTTTAGTTTGGAAACACAAATAAGAGGATTCTCATATTTTTTTGTCTTGCTATAGGTATAAAAGCATTCTTTATTCTCTGAATATTTCTTCCTCCTTTACCTATGATGAATGGTAGTTTTTCTTTATTGTTGCACCTCAATAAGTACTCTGTACCCCTTGGAGTTATTTTGTACTCAATTTCTATTCCCTCAACATCATATATAGTTTCAATCACTTTTTTTATTTTTTCTCCTATTTCTTTAATATCGTTTTCATCCGGATATTTAATCATTTTTACCTCAATTTTTATCAAAAATCGTGGATTAAGTCAAGATTTTGTGATAAAATTTTTTGAAATGCCAAAAGTAAAAAATATTCCAATATCACTCATAGAAAACCTATTAAATTCGTTGAATGAAGAAGAAAAGGGATTATTAGCAAGACTTTTGATAATTGCTTCTTATACTGGAAGAACAAATAAGGAGAAGAAATTGGAAGAATTTAAAATTGCAAATCTTCAATTTTGGAAAAAATTTTTAAACCTTTCCCAATTTAATGAAAGTTCATCTCCTCAAGAAATCTTTAAATTTCTTCAAAAAGTTGCTAAATTTTTAAGATTGAACCCCAAATACATAACAAAATCAATCTACTTAACCCTAAAACCTAACCAACATTTTGATTGGATTTTGGATGTAGTTCAGGTAAAAATTGATGAAAATAGTGGAGAAATTAAGGAAATTGTGCCCAAAGATGAAAATGTTTTTCTTAATCAATTTGCTTCCTTGGAAATGAATAAAAAATTGATGAACATTTTGAATTTAACAGTAGAAAAATTGAATTATGCTATTAGTGAGGTAGATATTGAGATGATAAGGGAAATGAAAAATAAAGGTAATTTTCCTTCTTTAACAAATCTTTTAAAAACTCTTGCTTCAGTTATTCATATTCTCAAAATGAATGTTCAATCAGAAGAAGACTTAACAAGGGAAATTTCAAGAGAGATGGAATTTATTTTGTCTCCTAAAATTGGTAAAGAGAGTGAAGAAGATTTGAAAGAAATGAAGAAAGCTTTATTAAAGAAAATTCGTCTCTCTTCAAAAATTTATTACAACAAAAGGCAAGATAAACCATTAAATTATTATGGCGAAATATGAATTTACAAAAACTAAAAGAACATCTAAATTCCAAACCTTATCTTGAGTTGATTAAAGAAAGATATTACTTTTTGGAAAGGATAAAAAGGGATATTCCCTATAGAGCTCAAATGTATTACCTTTTCAAAAAAGATATTTTTACTTGGATTAAATATTGCGTTTACATTTATGAACCAAGAAGTTTAGAAGAACCAGAAATCATTTTTTTACCTTTTCCCTATCAGATTGAAATCATAAAAAGATTGGAAGATGCTTTAAAAAACAAAAAGCCACTATTCATTGAAAAATCAAGAGATATGGGAGTAACTTGGACTATTTGTGTTTGGTTAACCCATAAATGGCTTTTTACTGAAAATTTTTCAGCTTTAATTGGTTCAAGAAAAGAAGCAGAAGTAGATAACAAAACAACAAGTTCAATCTTTGGAAAAATTAGATTTATTCTTGCTCATCAACCCACATTTTTATTACCAGAAGGTTTTAAAAGAAAATTGCACGATAATCAAGGAAAGTTAATTAATCCAGAAAATGGAAGTATTCTTCTGGGGGAAAGTGCTAATGAAAACTTTGGTAGGGGAAATAGAACAACAGTTGTTTATTGTGATGAATTGTGGTTTTGGCCATTTGTTCAACAATCTTTAAGAGCAGTTCAAGATACTTCACCAGTTCAAATTTATGTTTCTACTCCTGTTGAAGATGCTTTTGCTAAAAGATTTGTGGATAATTTAAGAAAACAAGGAAATGTTATTTCTCTTCATTGGTCTCAACATCCCTTCAAAGATAAAACTTGGTATGAAAAAGAGGTAGAAAAAAGAAGAGAAAATCCTTTATCAATCCTTTCTGAATTAGAACTTTCTTATGATATTGACCCATTAATTAGGTATTATCCAGAGGCTTATAATTGCAAAACAGAACCAATTTCTTTTAATCCTTCATTACCTTTAATGGTAGGATTAGATTTTGGTTGGAGCAAATCTTTTTCAGCAATTGTTTGGGCTCAATACGATATTTCCCAAGAAAAAACTTATGTTTTAACTTCTTTATTATCAAGAGGATTTAGACCACCAGGAAAAGATTTAATGGATTGGTTTTTACCTTTTCTTGACCCTTCTGTTGAATTTGATGAAAAGTGGTATAATTACAATGAACTTGAAGTCTTAAATAAAGTTAGAAGATGGAGAAAACCAGATTATTTTTATGGAGAACCAGCTCATAATCAAGGAACAGCAATGGGAACAAGTGTAGTTGGTTGGTTTTTTGAAAGAAATATCAATATTGAGACTTACGGAAAAGGAATTTTTTACAAAGAGAGAAAAAGTGCAACTCTAGAAATATTAAAAAATTGCGTTTTTAATTCGGAAGATGAGAATGCTTTATTGGTTTTAGATGCTTTAAAATCTGCTAAACGTTCTCCAAATGTAGTAAAAGGTTCAATTGATAAAGAAAGGATGGAAAAACCAATTCATGTTGAAGGAGAAAGTGATTTAAGAGCAGCTTTTGAAAATTTGGCAGTTGGTATAATTAATCTTTATCGAGACAGTAATCATCTTTTTAGGCCGGTAGATTATGTAAAGAACAATGAAGATAAGTCAAAGATTTTTAGAGAAAATTATTACGGGTATTAGCCCAGAATTAAAAGTGAAAGTAAGAAAAACTTTAGAAGGAAGAGAAATTTATGAAATAATGTTTAGAGAGGTTGTTGTAGAAAGATTTTCCAAGGATTTAGATTATGATTTTGTCTTCATAGTTGGAAGAATAAAGGATTCTCTCACTCTCCTTCGCGCTCCATCGCTTGTTCTTAAAAGGGACATAGACAAAATATGGAAAACAAAGAAAGAATAATTCTTGAAAATTTTTATAAACCTTCAGATAGGGAGTTAGAAGTCATTGGTAAGGTTTATGAAAAATATTGGAAATTTAGAACAACTACTGAAGCTACTTATGATGAATTGAAGAATATGAGCATTAAAGAATATGTTTCTTCTGCTAGAGATAAATTTTATGGCAATGTTCCTCTATCAACTCATTATTTTTATCTTGGTAGGAAACCCTTTTTTTCCAATGAATATCGTGATGCCTTAAAACAAATTATTGTTCATGTTTCCAATCTTGTTCAAAATCCTCAATTTTATGGAGTAGAAGGACTTGATTATCAGCTTTCTTTACTTTTAGAAGCTCTTCATCGTTTTTATCAAAGAGGCAAATTATCAAAGATTAGAAACTTTTTACAATTTTGGCAAGCAGTTATAGATGGAACAGTTATTGTTTATGTAGATGCTGGTTATATCAATAGACGGATTAAAGATTTAACCTATTTTGAACCATTTGAATATGAAGTTGAATTTGAGGAAAAAGAATTAAAAGAATTTCGTTTTATTGAAAGGGTAGTTAATTTGGATGATTTTTTAATTCCTCAAGTAAATAAATTTGGAATTCAAGAATTGAATGAATGCATTGAAAGAAACTTTATGAATTATAAGGAATTCCAAAGTAGATATGGAAAATATCCTAATGCTCAATTTGTTTTACCCGGAACAAAACTTTCTTCTGACAGTATGTTAGCAAAACTCTTAGATAAAACTCTTTTATCTTCAGAAAATGTGGAAATCATCAAGTATTACAACAAAAAAGATGATGAATTTATAGTAGTTGCTAATGGAGTTTGGATAAATCCAATAGGAAAGAAAAAAAGAGAGATTTCACCTCTTATTTGGAATCATAAAAGACTTCCTTTTGCTTATACAATTTATGACCCAATTTCTCCTAATTTTTTCTATGGTGCTTCTCTTTTACACCAAATTTCTTCTCCAGTTGAAGCTTTTGAAAACCTGATTGAGATGTCTTTGGAGAGAATTTATAGGTCTATAAATCCTCCAGTTTTTGTTAGTGCTCCACGAGTTCCCGAAAATCTTACTTTAGAAAGCGGAAAACTTATACCAATTGGAACTTTTGAAGTTAGAGAAATGCAGATGGGTTCTATTGATAGCAATGTTTGGTTAATGAATTCGTTTTTACAAAACATGGTGAGAAAAATAGTTACTCCTCTAATACCTCAACCTCAAGCTCCTACAAGGCAACCAAGAACTGCTGCAGAAAATCTTTTGCGTCAACAACAAACAATTCAATCTATGTCTTTGCCTACCAATATGTTTGCTTATTTGTTAGAACAAAAATCATTTTTGCAAATCAAAAATATTCTTCAATTTATGTCAGCTGAAGATTTTCAAAAAGTTATTGGTAATAAAGCCTATAAAAACTTGTTAAGAGTTAGTAAAGTTCCAACTATTAAAGGAATAAGAGATGTTGAAATAAGATTTACAAAAAATCCTTCTTCTTCAGAAGAATTACTTCAAGAAGCTATTTTGCGTTCTAAAGAGTTAGGAACTCCTTTAGAGATAATTGAGATTAATGCTGATTTATTGAAAAATCTTGAATTTGATGTTTATATTGAGTTTGATGTTGAAAAAACTCCTCAAGTTGCTAAAGCTCTCTTTACCAATTTTGTTGAATATCTTATTTCAAGATTCGGTGATAGAATAAATCCAGATAAAGTTTTAGCCAGATTATTTGAAGTTTGGAATGAAAATCCAGCAGATTACCTAAAAGATGAAGTAGTAGAAAGCTTAAGAAGTTATTACAATGTTTCTCCTTCTTCCTTAAGCGAATTTCCATATTTAAAATCAGCAATTCAAGCAGGTGGTGAAGGAGTTGCTCAAGGAGTAAAAGGAGGAGCACCACCATTTGGTTCAAGAGAATTTGGAGATTTAATGGCACCAGATTTAAAAGATTTACTTAATGTGGAAGGAATTTAAAAAAAATCTTTTGAAAAAATATTTTTTGAAAGAATTGAAAGAAATTCTTTTAGAAGAAAGTTTTCCTCAAGATAAATATCAATTTTCAGCAGAAGAAAGTAAAATTTTGTGGAATAGAATAAAAAGAGCAGTTCCAGAAATAATTGATTGGATTAAGTTTAGGAAAAATTTTTATTATCAACAAACAGTTATTCCAGAAAATGAGAAAAGAATAGGAGAAATAAGAGCAGTTATTTGGGAATGGATTATCATTGAAGATTTGTTTAGACAGGAAGAAATTGAAGAGAAGAAAGAAGTAAAAAAAACAGAAGAAATTCCTGATGTTTCAAAAATTATGGAAGAATTAAAAAAACAAAAAGAATGGTCGTAATTTTCTTCAAATAAGTATGCCACTTACAAAGAAAGGTAAAAAAATTTTGAAAAAATTTCAGGAACAATATGGAAAAGAAAGAGGAAAAGAGATTTTTTATGCTTCCTTGGTTTCTGGGAGATTAAAAGATAAGGGATTACACGAGAAAGGTAGTGGTAAATTGGAGAAAGCAAAAAGAACCTATAAGAAGAAAAGAGGTAAAAAATCTAAATAACCATGGTTTCAACTAAACCAAAATTTGGGTCGTTTTTAAGGGGTATTAAAGGAGGAATGGCTGTTAAGAAAATAAAACTTCCTCAATCATCATTGAAAAAAGTTTTTGCTCAAATTAAAATTCCTAGAGTAAAAATATCCCAAGTAAAAATCAGTGTTCCTAGATTTCCAAAAATAAAAGTGCCTAGATTAAGATTCAAATAGGATTTGACAAGATTTATTGCTTAAGTTAAAATACTAATGAATGGGAAGCCACCATTTTGGGCTAAAAAGTTCATCAAGGGCTGATTGTCAACCAGCCCAACGCTCTTCCTCAAGGGATGGAGCAAACTCTCCCCTCTTTGGGTGAGAGTAGTTGACAAACAAACATGGAAAACCAAGACGAACTTCAAAAAAATTTAGAAACAGAATTGGAAAATATTGAGAAAAAAGACGAAGAAGCAAGAGGGTTGGAAATTGCAATTCAGGAAAAGAAAAGAAAATTGTATGAAATAGGACAAGCTAAAAGAGAATTAGAAGCAGAAACAGAAGATAAATTTGAAAAAGCAAGAATGGAAAAAGCAGAAATTTTGTTGGAAAAGAAATTTGCTCCTTTGTTTTCTGATTTACAACTGCTTAATAAAAAGGAAGAAATCTTAAAAAATTGGAAGGAAAAATTTGATAAAGGCTCATTTTGGGAAGAAGGATTAGAAAAAGAATTATATGGAGCAATAGTTTATACCTTCCCAGAATATTTTGAAGAAGTGATTAAAAAACAAAAAACAATGGAAGAGAAAAAAGCTGAAATTGCAAAAACTCAACAAGAATTAGCTCAAACAGAAGGAGAACCGACAAAAAGTGAATATACTCCAGAAGAAATTGCTAAAGCAGCAGAATTGGGTGTTTCTCCTAAAGCAATCAGAAGAATGAAAACCGGAGAAATACCTGATATCTTCTTCAGTTAGTTTCAACCTACCTTCAAAAATATACTCACTAAAACACTAAAACTCTGAATAATTTGGGTCGCTACATTCTCTATTAATTAACAAAATGGCTTTTAAAGTTTCAAGTTTTTCTTATAATCCGGCTTTAATTAAGCCAGTTCTTTTAGATAACAGCACTACTTATGAAGTTGGAATGTTGGTAAGTCTTAAATCTGATGTTGTTTCTTCTCCTACTGTTGCAGATTTAAGAATAATTGTTCCTGCTCAATCTACCAAAAAAGTTTTAGGTGTTTTACTTGGTTTTGTTAAATCAGACGGAAATGTTATAGGACAAGGTGGTCAAAGAAGCATTACTACGGCTGCCGATAATACAACAACTGGTGCTTATTATGGGTTAGTTCATTTAGTTACTAGAGAAACCAGATTAGAAGCAGATTTTACTGCTGCTTTGGGAACAACTACCGGTTCAGATAGGTTTGGGGCAAAATTTGCTCTTTCTGATGCCAAAACCGTAGATGAATCCAGTGTTGGTGTTTCAGAGACAGGTAAAGATGTTATGCTTGAAGAAGTTGGTTCAGTTTCTACTAGGGGCATAGTTATTCCCCTAAACACTGTCTATTAATTTTTAATTTCGGTCGTTATTTTCATTCATTTGCTTAATAAATAATGGCTACTAAAGCATCTCCATCATTTTCTCAATTTCTTGAGGGAGTTAGAGCAGCATTCTATGAAGTGATTGACCAGGGAGAAGAACAAGTTAGAAAAATGGATGCTGCCAGAATTTGGGATGAAATTAAAAATGCAGGACCATTGGTTAGAAGAGAAGATGTAAGTGGAAGAGCAAGATTAGAAGTTACTTATACAACTGGAATGGAAGGAGACCTTGCTCCAACTGGTGAAGGTCAGCCAATACCAGAAACTGATTTCAAAGAAGGAATTATAACCACAATTGAACCTTATAAATTTAGTCGCAAATGGTCAGTAACTTATGAAGCTTGGTATTATAAGTCTCCAAGATATACAAGATTTTTAGATGGTGCAGCAAAATTGAGATATAATGCGATGAAAACACTAACAAAACATACATTGTCAGTGTTTAATAATGCTAGAACAGACCCTGCCAATCTTCCTAAACAACTTTTTGCTTATGGTGATAACAAGAAATTACTTTCAACTCAACATCCATTAGTTGGTGGTGGAGTTCAAAGCAATGTTTTGGAAAGTTCTCCTCAATTAAGCACTAGTGCTCTTACTGCTGCTTATTTAAAGGGTATCAATATGAAAGATGATGTTGGAGAACCAATTTCTTACTTTGATGCTGGAACTTTATATCTTGTTGTTCCTCCAGCTTTACTTGATAGAGCAAAAGAAATTGTAAATACAGCAAATGCTCCTTATACCGCTAACTATGTTTTCAATATTTGGCAAGGTGCTTATAATATCGTTTCTTCTCCTTATCTTAGTTCTACTTTTGGTGGTAGTGATACAAGATGGTTTTTAGTAAGTGGAGAAGAACCTCTTATAAGACAATTTATCTTTCAAGGTCTTACTGCTGATACTTGGGAGGATAAAAACACTCAAACTATTTATTTCTCAATTACTGGTCATTGGAGAATAGGTTGCTTAAATTGGAGATTAGTTGTTGGTTCTGAAGGTGATGGTTCGTTAATAACAGACTAATTAGTGATTATTCCCCTCCCCGTTCTTTTGAGGGCGGGGAGGGGATATAAAAAATGGCAAAATATGTGAAAAACTTAACTAATCAAAGAATTTTTGTACCTCAATACGATATTGTTTTAGAACCAAATGAGATTAGAGAACTTTCTGATGAGGTTATTGCTTATATTCTTGCTTTGAGACCAAATGAAGTTATGGTTTTAGATGAAAAACTTTTGACAGAGGAGGAAAAATCATCAGGAGGAGAAGAAACTCTTGGAGAGGTGAGTGGAATTGTTTTTGTAGAGGAACAAACTTCCCAAAAATCTTCTTCTAAAAGAAAAAGGTCGGCTAAAGAATAATTTTTTTTAAATTATGCCCACCAAAAAAATTGGAGAAAGAATAACCAATCTTTATCAATTGCAGGTAGAGGATGGTGTTTTTTATGACCAAGATGGTGTTCCTGTACCAGTTGGTTTAGGTAGGGGAGTTAAACCTGACGCTGTTAATGCCAATCCTTCGGCTACGGCTAATACTTATGGAACTGAAGCAACACTTTTTAATGGTTTTAATTTAATCCCTCAATCAGTGACTGTAACCTTTGGAGGAACATTTGGTGTTTCTGAAACAATAACAACTACTTTAACTGCTACTTATAGTGATGGAACTACTGGAACTTTGGATGTTACAGCAACATCAACTGGAACTCAAAGAGTTACTTATGGAGGAACAAATAATTTGGAAAATTTGGTTAAAAATGGAGTTTATATCACTAAATTAACTGCAAAATCTAAATCTACAATTAATGATTCATTGGTTACAGTTTCTGTTCAAGTCGTTGGCTTTGGTCAATAAAAACAATGGTTCAAGCAATTAAATACAATCCAGAAGTGGGGGTTATTAGGGGAATTGATGTTACTGATGGGGTTCCTATCGGTATAGATAATGCAGTTACTATTTTGGAAGTAAGACCAGATGATGTTGTAAATGTGAATTATTTAAGGAATAATAGTTTAGCTGCTTTAAGATTAAAAGTAACCATTGGTAATCTTATTAGTATTCGTCTGAGAATTTTTTTCTATACTGGGGAAATTTCAACTACAGAAACTTTTGGTTTGGTTTCTTCTGATTTTAGTGGATTTGTTGAAAATATTCGTATTAACGAGATTCAAATAGACGTGGATGGTTCTTATAGTTATGTTTTTCCTATTCAACCATGTGATGGAATAAAAATAATTGCTTTTGGAGAAGGAGAAGATAACACTGGAAGCAAAATAGAACTCGTTCATCTTGCTGTAAGAACCGAATAAAATTCTTTATTTTCTCAATGAACAATCAAGAACTTATTTACAATTCTCTTGAAAGAGATTTAAATTCTTTGATTGATAAGATAAATAAAAAGGCTTTAGAATTGGAAAATTTGGAGATTGCTATTCAAAAGAAAAGGTGGGAAAAAGAAGAACAAGAAAAAGAGAAACAAATAAGGATTAATCAATTATTGGAAGGAATTCGTTCTCTTGAGGAAAGAAAAAAATTATTAGAGGAAGAGGTTAAAGAATTGGATAATCTGTTTTTAGATAAAAAGAAAATGTTGGAAGGTCTAGAAAAAGAAATTGAAAATAAACAAAAATTAGTAGAAGAACTTAATGAATTTCTTTTACAGATGGATTCTCTTGTGAGAGACATTGAAAACTTAAAAGCTGAAATAGAAAAATTGGAGAAAAGTAAAGAAGAAAATATTTCAATTATCCAAGAACAACACAAAAAAATAAACGATTTAGAAGTAGAAATAAATGTTTTAGAAAAAGAAAAAAGAGAATTGGAAAAGGAAATTGAATTAAAAAAGGAAGAATTGGAAAAATGGCAAGGAAAAATAGATGAAATTGTTCAGAGGGAGAAAAAAGTTTTAGAGAGTATAAAGAAGATTCAAAAGAAAGAAAAAGAATTGAAGATTAAAGAAACAGATTTGAAAGTAATGGAAAGTAGGTTGAACGAAGAATATATTAAAACCTTTTTTGAAACTCAAAAGCCATTAAGTTAATTTTTTAAACTATGAGATTTAATATAGGCGAAATACCACCAAATCTACTTGCTTCAAGTATTTTTACTTCAAGTGAGATTGCTTTTGTTCAGAATTTATCTTATAGAGCTGGTTATAATGCCAATAATGTTGTTTTAATGAACCAAAATAATGGTGGTTCTCCATTGCAAGTTTTAAGAGTAAAGGCTGATGGTTCTGGTTTAGAATTTGCAGATATTGGAAGTGGTGGAGGAGGAATTTTAGGAACAATTTCCACTGGTCAAATTGCTTTTGGAACAGGAACTAATACTATTGGGGGTGATAATAATCTTACTTGGGATAATGTTGCTAAAAAATTAACCACTTCTGCTTTAAAAATTGGAACTTTGGGAGGTGTTTTAAAAGCAACAGCTGGAGATATTTCGGGAGGAGCAACAACTTCTGATTTACCTGAAGGAACAAATCTTTATTATACTGATGCCAGAGCAAGAAACGCCATTTCTGCCAATGCTCCCATTATTTATAATTCTGCTACTGGAGTTATTGGCTTAAGCACTCCTCTTGCTGTATCCTACGGAGGAACTGGACTTTCTTCATTAGGAACTGCCAATCAATTATTGGGTGTTAATTCTGGAGCAACTGCTTTAGAATACAAAAATATAGCCTCTCTTTTAAATGCTGGTTCTGGAATTTCCATTTCTGGAACATCAATTGCTACTATTTCTAATACTGGTGTTTTATCTTTGAATAATTTGACTGGTTCTTTAACTTTACAAGGAACAACTAATCAAATAAATATTTCTATTGCTGGTTCAACCATTACTCTTTCTACGCCCCAAGATATTTCTCCTACTTCTTCTCCAACTTTTGCTGGTTTAACCATAGGAACTCTTACTGGACTTTTAAAAGCATCTTCTGGTTCTGTTTCCAGTGTTCCCGCTCCTACTGGCGATGTTGTAGGAACAACTGATACTCAAACCTTAATCAACAAAAGAATTCAAAAAAGAACCTTTTCTACAACTACTGCAACTTCTCTTACTCCAGATATTTCTCAATATGACCTTTATCAACTTACTGCTCTTTCTTCTGCTTTAACAATCAATAATCCAATAGGAGATCCAGTTTTGGGTGATGTTATTGTAATTTTGATAAAAGATAATGGAACTTCTCGAACTTTATCTTGGGGAACTGCTTATAAAGGCATAGGAGTAGCATTACCAACAGCAACAACAGCAGGAAAAACAATGGAAATTATAGCAGAATACGATGGGACGAATTGGTTAACTTCTTATACAACCGAAATTTAGTGTCATTAATTATACATTTTCACAATGTGGTTAAGTGGTTGGCAATATAGAAAAAAAATAACAATTCAAGGAAGTAGTGGTGCTGGGA
>Ga0105162_1001748_pt1 | contig 12100 bp, 13 predicted proteins | sample JNZ201metaG_FD_81532 | JGI IMG/M metagenome (GOLD analysis project Ga0105162, IMG submission 81532) | Hot spring microbial communities from Jinze hot spring, China to study Microbial Dark Matter (Phase II) - JNZ 20120812A | ecosystem: Environmental > Aquatic > Thermal springs > Hot (42-90C) >...
CCCCAGGCCAGGTGATTTCCCAGCCCATCACGCTGATCGGCACAGCCGCCCATCCCGCTTTTCAGTTCTACAAGGTGGAGATCAACGGACCTTATACGGGAGGCCAGTGGGTAACCCTGGGGGATGTGATGTGGCAACCCGTGATTCGCGGGCCGCTCTGGACTTTCGATCCCCGCCCCTTTTTCCCCCAGCCAGGCCACTATCGGCTCCGCGTAGTGGTGGTGGATATCGCGGCGCGAGAGGTGGCGATCTGCGAGGTTCCGGTAGTGATCGCTCCTCCGGAAGGCGGCTAATCGATGGATAGGCCGTGCGGTAGAAGGGAGAAAGACATAAAAAGAGAGGGCGAGACCCCGGGTCTCGCCCTCTCTCTGGAATGCGTGGCCTGAGCCACAGGCACAACGAAGGTGGCTTACTTTTGCGCGTTCAGGAAGGCTCCGAAGAAGGCATTAAAGTATTCGAAGGTCCCCGTGCGGCCCTTGTGGTTGGGATCCTTGGCGTCCCACTGCGCCTTGAAGGTGGCCACTACATCGTTGGCGTCCAGCTCCGCGCCGTTGTGGAACTTCACGCCCTTGCGGAGGTAGAAGGTCCACACTGTGAGATCCGCGTTGGCCTCATAGCGCTCGGCGAGAGCCGGCTCGACCTCGGCGCCGCCGACCTTGTAAGCCAGCAGGGATTCGTAAACCTGCTCGCAGGCCCGGAAGGTCTCGCCGTCGGTCTCGTCGGCGCACCAGAGGACGATGGGTTCGGCGTTCTGCATCCAGATCAGCTCGTCCTTCCCGGGATCCATCACCGAGAAGCGCTCAATGTTAAGGAGGCTGGCATGGGCGCCCTTCACAGTGGCCTTGAAGGCGGCCGCCGAGACCCCGTGGGCCAGTGGGATCATCGGGACGTGCAGCTTGATCAGTTCGTTCACCTTATCGTAGTGCTTCTGGCGCTCCGCGGGATCGCTCAGCTTGGCCGCCGCCCGGATCTCCTCCACCAGATCGGGGAAGAGGTTGCCGAATTGCTTGTTGGCCTCACTGGCGAAATGGTAATCATAGAAGTTGGTGGCGTCCGGGTAGTCGGCCAGCCAGCCCAGGAGATACATCGGCTCATTGCCCGCCGCCACCGAGTCCAGGAAAGCTCCGGACTCCATCACCTTGATCTGGACCCGGATGCCGACCTCGGCGAGCTGGGCCTGGATGTCCTGGGCCACCTTGCCCGGCTCCGGCAGATAGCCGCGCACCACGTCCCGGTAGGAGAGGGTGATCTCGAAGCCGTTGGGGTAGCCGGCCTCGGCCAGGAGCCGCTTCGCTTCCTGCGGATTGTAGTCATACCACTTCAGGCCCTCGGTGTAGCCGGGCTTCAGCGCAGGCGGCACGAACTGCTCGGCCACCATGGAACCCGCCGGGTAGAAGTTCTTGACCAGGCGCTCCCGGTCGATGGCCATCGCAATGGCCTGGCGGACCTTCTCGTTGTCCAGCGGCGGCTTGGTGTTGTTCAGGCCCAGGTATGCGATGTTCAATGGAGGCCGGATATAAAGCTTCAGGTTCGGATCCTGCTGGATCGTCGCAAAGTCATTGGGGTTCGGATTGTCAATCCCATCGACCGTCCCGGCCTGGAGCTCCAGGAGGCGCGCTGCCGCCTCCTTGGACCAGCGGAAGATCAGGGTCTTAGCCCTGGCCTTCTCGCCCCAGTAGTCCGGGTTCGCCTCGAAGATGATGCGGTCGCCCCGGATCCATTCCTTCACTTTGTAAGGGCCGGTCCCGTTGGGCTTTTCGCTCATCTTCACCGAATCGCCGCCATTCGCATCCAGATAGTCCTTATCCTGGATCGCGAAGGCGGCGAAGGCCACTTTGGCCGGGAAGGCCGGGTCAGGGTAGCACAGGGTGAACCGGACGGTATATGGATCCACCGCCTCGATGGCTTTGAACTCCCCACCGTAGTTGCAGTCCGGCGCCTCGACTTTCATCGGTTGAAACGCTGGGGTAGGAGTGGCAGCGGGAGGCAGGGTAGGCGAGGGGGGCGGAACCGTGGCGGTCGGCGTTGGGGTAGCCCCGGGTGCACAGGCGGCCAGCACCAGGGCGAGCAGAACCCACATGGAAACGAAACCCTTCCGACGCATGGCTTCTCCTCCTTTCTGGATGGGGGGATCCGATTGTGGGAATCGAGAAGGGCTTCTCACGAAGCCTGCGTTACGAGTATAGTCGGAACCGCAGGCCTCGTCAACTGAACGGGGAGGCCGAAAGCTTTTAACAGCGGCGATCCTGGATTCCTTCTCCATGTGCTCTCGTGGCATGGACGAGGTAGAGTGGAGCACGCCGGCGAAGAGGGCGCGTTCCCTAAAAACAATTCAGGAGGGCCTATGAACCGGGATCCTCACCCTCCGATTCGAGCCCATGAAGTCGGGGAATATGTGTTCTGCGCCCGCGCGTGGTGGCATCGACGGCAGGGCCATCCTTCAACGCGCGAGGAGGACCGGAGGGCCGGCCGCCGCTTTCATGCGCGCTCCGAACGACAACGTCGCTGGGGAAACCGCCTGATCGCTGTCTCTATTCTCCTGACGATCGCTGGCATGGTCCTCCTGATCCACGCGCTGGCTTTCCAGCCATAGCCATGCCCCGGATTGGTCGCGTAATCCGGCGACGCATCGCTCCACTTCCCTCCTCCCGGACCAAAGGGCTGTGGAGGAGAAAGAGATCAACGCCCCCAGGCCAATCCGCCCCAGGTGGCAGCGAACAGGAGCACGCTGATGTAGGCGTTGACGTTGAAGAACGCCACATCCACCCGGGAGAGATCGTGCGGGGAAACCAGACGATGTTCATAGGCCAGGAGAGCACCGACCAGCCCCAGCCCCAGCCAGTAAGGCCACCCCAGCCGAAGCATGAATCCCAGGCCGGCCAGCAGGATCAGCATCCCCAGGTGGTTCAGACGCGCCAGCCATAATGCCATCGCCACCCCGAAGCGGGCCGGAACGCTGTAGAGCCCCTCTCGACGGTCGAAATCCACATCCTGGCAGGCATAGATCAGATCAAAACCGGCAATCCACAGGGTCACGACAGCGATCAGGATCCAGGCCGGCAAGTCTTCCGGCTTCCAGAAGGATCCACGGAGGGCGATCCAGGCTCCCATCGGCGCCAGGCCATCTGTGAACCCCAGGATCCAGTGGCTGAGCCACGTGAAGCGCTTGGTGTAGTGATAGCCAATCAGGAACAGCAACGCCCCGGGAAGGAGCGCGACGCACAGGGGATTCAGCGCCCATGCGGCCACCACCAGCACAACCCCGGAGATTCCCACCGCCCATTTCAGGGTCTCCGGCCGAAGCAGGCCGCGAGGCAACGGCCGGTTCGCCGTGCGAGGGTTTCGCGCGTCATATTCCCGATCCGCCAGGCGGTTCATGCTCATGGCCAGCGTGCGAGCCGCTGCCATTGCTACCGTGATCCAGAGAACCTGATCCCAGCGCGGCCAGCCGCCGGCGGCCAGAAGCATCCCGATGTAGGCGAACGGCAAGGCGAAAACGGTGTGCTCGAATTTAATCGCCTCCAGGAAGATCCTTAACCCTCGCCACATCTTTCCGAATTCCTCCTCAAGGGAAGGTCTAAGATGTTCCAGCCGGTGCCCGCTGAGCGCTCCTCCAGGAAGCTGTTTGAAAAGCTCCAGTCAGAGCTCGCGGAGCCTTTTCCAGAGGCAGCGGGCTTCCCATCCTTGGAAGTCGGGGGGATAGCTACTCCTCGCTTTCCCATCGGTTCAGAACCACCAGGATCTCACCCAGAGAGCGGATGATGGCATCGGGCCGGACATGGTTGGGGAAGGATAACGGTCCGGATCCGGCGGCCATCGCCGCCCAGACCCCGCGCATCCCGGCCAGATGAGCGCCCCGGATATCGGCGTCGAGAAGATCCCCAATGACCACAATGGCTTGTGGGGGAACCGCCCAGGCCTCCGCGATCCTTAAGAAGAGAGCAGGATGGGGCTTCCGCCATCCGACAGCGGCGGAGATCACGATGGGATCAAAGTAGCGGCGCAGGCCGAACCGCTCGATCAACCGCCAGGAGTGTTCCGCATCGCCCGAGTTCGTCAGGAGCGCCAGTCGATATTTCCGGCGGAGTTCTTCCAACGTTGTGAACGTATCTGGAAAAGGTCGCCAGCGCGCCTCCTGGGGAGCCAGAAAGGCCCGCACGACCTCCCGCACCAGCTCCCCCGGCAGTTCTCCATAGCCCAGCTCCCCCAGGGCGAGGGCAAAGGTCTCCACCAGCGGATATTCCCGCCAGTCCTCCTGCCAGCGTCCATAACGAAGAGCCATCCAGCGCTCCACCGCGCCAACAAGGGCTGTCTCTTCAACCGGGATCCCGCGGCCATGCAGCACCTCGAGAGCCGCCGCGAACATTTCCGAACGTAACGTCTCCGGATCTTCCGGAAGCTCGATCAGGGTATGGCCGAGATCAAAGATCAGACCCTGGATCTTCATCGGCGATCCCTCATTGGAGAGCTAGACAGGGGAGGAAAGGCGCCAGCATCCCTTCGCTCCGATGGAAACACCGCCTCCCCTCAATTCGCCCCGGAACGGTGTAGAGGGATCGGGCCCGCGGATTGCAATCGTGCCCAGAGCTGGGCCTTCAAAGCCTCCAGCCGTCCCCGATAATCCGGAGAGCGCACGCCCTCCACGCTCATCACGAGAGCATCCTCGTTGTTATCCCGGTAATACCGTGGACGGCGGCCCACGACCTCCAGCCCATATTTCCGATAGAGGTTCTGCGCCACGAGATTGGAGGCCCGCACTTCCAGCGTGATCAGATTGGCGCCCAGAGCGATCGCCTCCTCGATCAGGGCCAGGAACATCAGCTCCCCCAGGCCGCGCCCCCGCCACGGCGCATCGATGGCGATCGTGCTGATGTGGGCTTCATCCGGGACCAGCCAGAAACCTCCGTATCCCAGGATCGGCAATCGCGGAGGCGGAAACATCGGTCCAACGGTGCGAACCTCGCGGGGACGCAGGACCAGATAATGGGCGTTCGGGTTCCTGAATAGCTCCTGCTCATAGGCCCGCATCGGCCACGGCATGGAGAACGCGCGTCGTTCGATCTCCATGACTTCGGCGATGTCCTCCCACCGCATCGGGTCGACCCGGAAAGGCACCGACTCCGGGATCTCCAGGGCTGGCATTTTGACCTCGCCTGGTTTAATCCAGATAGTCCCTCTCAGTAGCTCCAGGGCTCCTCAGTCATCATACCATCCATCTGGCGCCCACTGAGCTTCCCACCGGTGGCGACCGGCAAGGCGCTCCGGCCGGCGTCGGGTCCTCTTTCCTCCGCATCCTCGGCCCTCCAGGCCGTGGAGAGGGGGATCCCGTTTATTTTCGGGCAGGGCCGGGCGTCAAAGGCACCCTGCCCAGCCACAAACCCGGAGGAGACAGTCAACGGCGTCAGTCCAGATGAGAGAGCGAGTGGTGCGGTATAGCGGATCTTATCCCTCCGGGACACTCGGGGTGCGTAAATAAATGGGACGCAGAAGCGCAGGGTCAGGGCGCTCGCCCGCCTGATAGCGCGCCCAGGCCAGCCGGGCGGCTCCCATAACCCGGGATGGGCCGTCCCGGGGGATCAGCCAGGCAGCAATGGGATGCTGAGCCAACCGCGTGTGCTCTCGAGCTGTCCATTCCCCGACCAGCCAGACCCCAGGCGTCCAGGAAGCGATCAGGGCTTCCACCGTCGTCAGCGCTGGCTCCCCTTCCGGGATCCATCGCTCCGCCCACCGATAACGGCGCTGCGCCAATCGTCCCCTCCATGCCGGGAGAACCACGGTCAGCGTTTCCATCCAGGGGGGGAGATCAGCGAGCATCGCCTCCTCCGTTCCGATCCCAAACAACGGACAGTCCAGGGCCATCGCCAGCCCCTTGGCCGCCGCGATGCCCGCCCGGAGCCCGGTGAAGGAACCGGGCCCGCGTACTACTGCTACGGCGACCAGGTCCTCCGGGGTCAGGCCAACCCTGGCCATCCATTCCTGGCAGCGTTGCATCAACTCCGCGGTGTGTCGATCGGTGGTTCGCCAGTAGGCCACCGCCGCCCATTCCGCTCCATCGAAGAGCGCCAGGGCCAGCCCCAGGGTCGCTGTGTCCAGCGCCAGCAGATAACCCGGTTTCCCCTCCATCCGTCGAAGACCTCTTGATAGAGTAACAATCCGGCGCGCATTTATTCCCGATCCAGCAGGGTCTGAAGCGCCCTCAGGCGTTCGAGGGGGAATGCGCCAATCGCCTCGATCCGAATATGACGGATGGTGTCTTCGACCGGGATCAGAGTGACCCGAAGATAAGGCTCGGGGATAAACCCGGACGCTCGTTCCGGCCATTCCATCGCGATAATCGCCGTCTCATCAAACAGATCCCACAACCCGAGGGCCCACACCGCTTCCGGATCTTCCAGCCGATAAAGATCCACGTGATAGAACCTCCCGCCGCCCGGCAATGAGTATGCCTGGATCAGAATGAACGAGGGGCTCTGGACCGGTTCGGTGACTCCCAGCCCTTCCGCGATCCCCTGGATAAAACGGGTTTTCCCGGCCCCCAGAGGACCCTGGACGGCGACGATATCGCCGGGCTGCAACCAGTGCCCCAGCGCCGCTCCGATCCGCCGCGTTGTGGTTTCATCTTTGGAGATCCGTTCCAGAAGCTGCGCGGTGGTCATTCCCCCTGCTGCCTGATGCGAACTGAAAGGATCCTCCTCTCTCCACGCCGCTTCGCGGCCCGAAGAGGAAGAAACAGATCTGCCCCCGCCCTATGCCCAGCGGACCACAGGGCGAAGGAAGAGCTCAGCCTCGTCGACGAAGCCGTCGGATCACCACCCACAGCAGGCCAGCGGCGCCGATCCCTCCTGCAATCCACCATAGAAAACGCCGCCCATGGAAATCAGCGATGAGCCTCCGCGGCGTTCCTTCCCCCGGGGAGGCTACGGGGTGAAGCCGAATTCCCCGCGCGGCCTCCGGATCGAAGGGCTGGCCGTCCGGTGGGATCCCATGACGCTGAAGCAGAAAAGCGGTGACGGCCCGGTAATCTCCTTCCGGGAGGCTCCCTGGCGCATGGAACGGCATCCGGGCGCGGATGTAAGCGTAGAGATCCGCGGCCGTCGCGAACCGCCGCAGGGTGTTCGGCCCGATCAGGGCTGGAACCACGCGGGGAAGGGTGAAGCCGCTCTCCGGATAGGGCTGAGGGCCGTGGCAATTTGCCTTCCAGCAATTCTGATGGGTGGGCGGCCAGGTCGCCCGCCATTCATCGGTTAGCCCCTGCCCCTGATCCCCATGGCATGTGGAGCATCGGCGGGCGAAGACCGCTGTCCCTCGTTCCGCTTCCTCATCCTGATAGGCCTGGGCAGAAGTTGCAGAAAGCGCAACAATCAACCCCACCATTCCCAGGGCCGCTCCCCACCACCGGGCGCAAAGAAAACCAGTCCAGCAGACCTTCCATCGATCGCTGGAGAAGGCCTCGGGCTTCCGGAAGCAGCGGATCCTCCTTTTCCGATTCAGGCCCCCCAACAGCTCACCCTCCTGGAGATGATCCGGGCGTCGCTCAGGTCTTCGGCCCCACTTCCATCGGCGGGAGGGTGCTGATCCCCTCCACCGCCCGGCGGAGCTCACTCACCAAGCGCCGGATTGGATGTTCGGCGAACTGCTCGGCGTAATCCAGGGCCGCGGCCTCCGGATCCACCTCCGGACCGTAAACCTCCCGAAGGTAATACAGATGATCCATAATCCAGAGGTAGAGATCGGCCTCGGTTCGACCCGGGAAATCCTCCAGCAGGCCGTGCTCGCGAATGATCTCCACCACCGGCAAATAGACCGCATCATACCAGTGGATCACCGCCTCATCCTCCGGGATCTCGCGCCCCTGCTCGAGGCCCATAAAGTAGCGATGCACGGCGATATGCTCGAGCAGGCGCTGATATCCCCCCGCGATGGTAAAGCGGATATCCGCCTCAGGGCGAAGGAGATCCAGGCGGGTCCGCTCCAGGAACTCCTCGTATTCGTGAAGGATCTCCAGATCCTCCGCCCGGAGATCCGGCCCCACCGGCACCCGGCTTCGAACCTCGATCACCTCGGCCTCGATCTCCTGCCACCCCAGCGCCCGGGCCGCCGAGATCCGGTGATGGCCATCCAGGACGAAGTAAGCATCCCCAACCTGATAAAGCCGAACCGGGGGGAGGCTGGCTTCCTGGAAAAGGATCGTGCCGACAGCGATCCAGCGATCGGCCATGTGGCGGCGGATCGGCAGGAAGGCCCGATCGAAGTCCTGGTATCGGTTGACGCTGCCGATGATATGATCCAGCGGAACGCGCTGAATGCCCCGATACACAGATCCGCGCAGGTTCAGCTTCTCTTTCACCTCATCGAAGGCCAGCAGCCGGTTCGAGCGCCCGGTCAGGCGGGCGATGAGATTCCGCAGCATCGCCCGGAAGCGGGCACGTCGATATTGAGCGATGACCTCCGCGGCCACCGGCTCGTTTCCGTTCATCGTTTCCCACATCGCTCACCTCAATCTCCAGCACGTAATAAGGAAACACGTTGATCACCAGCGTCGGGCCGACCGGGATGATCGACCGGCGCCCGTGAAAGTGCAGATGTCCATGTAAGAAATAACGCGGGCGAAAACGGCGGATCAACCACCGGAAAGCCGAGAAACCCTGATGGGCCGGATCCGGCCCATCGCCGATGGATCGCGGCGGCGCGTGGGCGATAAACACATCGACCGCCCGACCATAGCGCTGTCGGTTCCATAGCAGCCGTGGAACCAGCCGGAAGGCCCGAAGCCACATTTCCTCCTCCGTGTATTGATAACGTCCCTCCGGGTGATATCGTCGGGAACCCTCCAGCCCGCTCAGCAACAGGCCCTGCTCCCACACCACCGTCCCATCCAGATTCTGCCCGCCCTCCGGCGCGTGGCGAACCCGCCCGTCGAAAAGAAGCTCCGGCCGGTCGTGATTTCCATGAACATAGAACAGCGTGGCATTGAAAAGCTCCATCAGAAATTCCAGATATCCGTAGGGCAGGTCTCCGCACGAAAGGATCAGGTGGATAGGGGAAAGCCATTCCCGGGCCTGAGGCGTGTACAACGTCTCGACCACCTGATCGGAGACCGCCAGGATGCGGAGCCGCCGTCCGTCGCTCATGGCCACTCCCGCCGGTAATTTCGGGCCAGTTTCGCCATCACCGCCTCGCCCAGGTCGATGCCGTGCAGACGGGCCAGCTGCAGCAGATAGAGCATCACGTCCGCCAGTTCCTCGGCCAGCGCCTCCCGATCCGCGGCCTCTTTCCACTGGAAAAGCTCCAGCACCTCCGCCGCTTCCAGGACCAGCGAGATCGCCAGATTGCGAGGGGTCTGCGGCCGCGGCGAGTTCGGGTCATACCAGCCCTTCGCCGTAACGAACTGCTCCATCGCCTCCTCGAGCGCGCGCAAATCCATCGGTTCCCTCCTGATCGAACGGACGCCGCTTTCCGGTATCCGGTAGTCTCCCTCTTCGGTGTGGATCGGGAGGGATGGCCGGCTGAACCGGCTCCTCCCCACGGTCCCTCGGGCCCTGGGGAGGAGCTCCCACCTCCCTCAAAGGAGCACCGGAGACAGGACGAAGCCCGATAAGAGGGAGTCCAGTCGCTTTCCCCGCTTTCCCTATTCTCTGACACCCTGGTTGTAAAATCAAAAGCTGAGCGCAATCCCTGCGCATCTCCAGGAGCCGAGGCCGCAAGATGGAGTTTAAAGATTACTACGCGATCCTGGGGGTCTCCCCCGATGCCAGCGAGGAGGAGATCAAGCGCGCTTACCGGAAGCTGGCCCGACAATACCACCCGGACGTCAACCCGGGTGACAGGGCGGCGGAGGAGAAGTTCAAGGAAATCAATGAAGCATACGAGGTGCTCTCCGATCCCGAAAAGCGCCGCAAATATGATGAGCTCCGCCGTCAGTATGAAGCCTGGCGTCGGGCCGGTTACGATCCGGGTCAGTTCGACTGGTCTCCCTGGGTCCAGTCGGGCCGGGTGCGGGTTGAGATGGGAGACCTGGAGGACCTGCTCTCCGGGTTCTCGGACTTCTTTGAGATGCTGTTCGGCGGCATGCCCCGGCGGACGCGGGGATGGACGACCACCCGGCTCCGGGGACGGGATATTGAACAGCCGGTGACACTCACCCTGGAGGAGGCGTTCCAGGGAACCACCCGGATCATCCGCACCCGGGATGGACGTCGTCTGGAAGTCCGTATTCCCCCCGGCGTGCGAACGGGAGCCCGCGTGCGGGTTCCGGGGGCCGGAGAACCCGGCTATGGCGGGCCGCCCGGGGATCTATACCTGGTGGTCGAAGTCGCTCCCCATCCTCGCTTTGAGCAGCGAGATCAGGATCTTTACGCCACGTTGCCGGTCGACCTCTACACCGCCGTTTTGGGAGGCGAAGTTCCCTTCCGCCATCTGGATGGAAGGACCCTGATGGTTCATATCCCGCCGGAGACCCAGAACGGCACAATGATCCGCCTGCGTGGAGAGGGCATGCCTTCCCCCCATCGTCCAGGCGAACGGGGGGATCTTTACCTCCGGGTCTCCGTGGAATTGCCCCGGAACCTGACTCCGCGGGAACGGGAGCTGTTCGCCGAGCTGGCCCGTCTGCGCCGGGGGCGTTGACGGATGGGAGGGGTCTCAAAGCCCGCAATGAAACCGGGCGTTGGGGATGTGGGGCACGCCGAAGGCACGCCCCCACATCCCCAACTTCCTCCAACTCATTGCAAGCGATCATCTTCAGGAGTGACAACCCATGGGTTCGCGAATCCGGGAAGGGATATGGATCCTCATCGGAGGGATCCTCGCACTGAGCGGATGCCGCTCGCTTCCGCTGCGGGAGTGGATCTTTATTACTCCCACGCCGGCGCCCGATGGGGTGGTCGTTGCTCCCGCAGGACCTCTGCCAACGCCCCCGCCGATCCCACCAGGGCTCACGGAGGAAGAGCAACGCCTGATCGCTATCTACCAGAAGGTCCTGCCCTCTGTGGTGAACATCGACGTGGAAGGGGTGGAAGCCTCAACCTTCGGCAGTGGATCGGGCTTTATTTATGACACCCAGGGACACATTGTCACCAACAATCACGTGGTTGAAGCGGCCCAGGAGATCTGGGTGACGTTCTACGACGGGACGGTGGCGAAGGCCCGGGTAGTGGGGCGAGATGTCTTCAGCGATCTGGCGGTGATCCGCGTGGACGTCCCCACGGAGCTTCTGCGCCCTGCCGAGCTGGGGGACTCGGATACGCTTCGGGTGGGCCAGAAGGTGGTGGCGATCGCCAACCCCTTCGGCCTGCGGGGGACGATGACGCTGGGGGTGATCAGCGCCCTGCGCCGCGCCCTCGAGACGTCAACCCGCTTTCAGATCCCGGATGTCATCCAGACGGATGCGGCCATCAACCCGGGCAACTCCGGCGGGCCTCTGGTGGATCTGCAAGGCCGGGTGATCGGCATCAACTCCGCCATTCGCACCGATTCCAACAGGACGGGGATAGTGGCCAACATCGGCATCGGGTTTGCGGTCCCGGTGAACATCGTCAAGCGCGTGGTGCCCCAGCTGATCCGGAACGGCCAGGCCCGCTATCCCTACTTAGGGATCACTTCCACCGGCGCCATCTCGCTGGCTGAGCTGCGCGCGCGAGGATACGAGGTCCCCGCCACCCGCGGCGTCCTGATCCAGGAAGTGGTTCCGGATGGTCCGGCCGCCCAGGCCGGCCTGCGGGGCGGCACCCGCGAGGTTCAGGTGCGGGGTGTCCGTATTCTGCTGGGTGGAGACATCATCACCGCCATCGACGGCCATCCGGTCTCCTCCTTCGACGAGCTGGTTTCTTACCTGGTCAATCGCACGGAGGTCGGCCAGACCGTGACCTTAACCATCCTGCGGGATGGGCAGGAAAGGCAGGTCCGGGTGACCCTGGGGGAGCGGCCCTCGCCCTAAAGCAAGCCCATCCCTTTTTTGAGAGGAGGATTCAGAGCGATGCGACGCGCCATCTGGTTCGTGCTGGTCGGGATCGTGCTTGTTATTGGAGGTTGCGCAGCCACAACGGTGGGTGCCCTTCTATGGGCCCGGGCGGCCCTGACCCATCCATCGGGTGGAGTCGTC
>Ga0105162_1001751_pt1 | contig 12092 bp, 21 predicted proteins | sample JNZ201metaG_FD_81532 | JGI IMG/M metagenome (GOLD analysis project Ga0105162, IMG submission 81532) | Hot spring microbial communities from Jinze hot spring, China to study Microbial Dark Matter (Phase II) - JNZ 20120812A | ecosystem: Environmental > Aquatic > Thermal springs > Hot (42-90C) >...
GCATCGTGTATGGTGGAGCCCATTCTGGGGACTTGATCAGCATTGTTAAAGCCATGTATCCCTTAACCTTGGCTTCCGACCTGGCTTCAACCCTGTCTATACACTCGGATTTTAAATGTGCCTCTATGTTTCTCGGCTTCTTTCCAGATAGGTATTTGAACCCTATAACTATCCTGAACCCTATCCATACATCTATTCTTCTAAGCTCCCTGTTCTTTCTTGCAAGCTCTCCAATCATTTCCCTAAGGGTTCTTATCCATCCCTTCATTGTTGAATAGTATCTTACAACGGCTCCGTAGGTTCCTGCAACAACCCTTACCTCGTGGAGTGCAAACCTTTTTAAGGCGTCTAGTCTCTCACGTGTTTCAGCTGGTTTCTCGATTTCAGCAATCCATTCCTCACTTCTCCTTAAGGCTTTGTACAGCGATGTGAACTCCCTAGCATATCTTCTAACCCTTGGAGTGAATCTACGCATTAGTTTTTCAAGTCTTGATGCAAGTTCCTCATCGCTTAAAACCCTGTATCTACGTGTAAGCGCTCTCTCCCATAGTGCCCCCCTCCTCAACTCCCTGTATAGCCTCATCCTAATGGCTGGGAGAGCATATCTAGCATATACTTTAATCCTTGATGCAATGCTTCTATTCCATTCAATGTATTTGCCCAGTTCAACCTCCACTTAACCACCCTAAAACACTCTTACCTTGTCTAGGTAGAACCTGCTTATCATCCAGTCAACCTCCCCCCTGCTTCTACACCTCCTCCCAATATGCACCGCAGTTCTAACGTCTCTGGTTATGTTTTTCAGTGATTCAGCAATGTACATGGCTAGCTCTGGCTTAACACCCTCCCTAACCGTTAAAACCCTGTATGCAACCCTAGCAAACTCTTCTGGAGTGTATTCCTGGAATCTGACGACTGTAAACCTTGATATTAATGCTTTATCAAGCTTCCTATCGCTGTTGCATGCTGCAATAACTCTAACATCTATTTTCTCCTCACGTATACGTTTAAACAGGGTTTCGGAAACTATTCCTGTCTCCATGACGCTTAAAAGTACTGAGGTGTCTTTAGGGGACATCTTGTCTATTTCATCTATTAAGAGTATTCTAGGCTTTTCATCTAGGAGTAGGCTTGTCAGCCCAGCCTTAGAAGACCTCGACCCTAAATGATATCTTGCACCAGGTATTCTCTGACACTCAGTCATAAACAACGTCTTCGCAGTTCCAGGCGGTCCAACCATTAATACATGTGTTGGCTTCTCGCTCTTCAATGTAAGTATGATTAGCCTCTTAACATCCTCATACCCCTCTATAACGTCAAACAATCCCTTCGGAATCTCCAGCCTGCCAACGCTGTCAACTATGCTTAGCAGCCTCTTATAGTCTAAAACATCATAGTATCCCACACCCCCAATCCTATCTATGAGTCTAAGAACATTCATACTTGCAAGCTTAGCTAGAATCTTTTCACTACATCCAACATCGAAACATGTAAACCCAACCCTCCTATTATAATTCAAACTAGAAATCCTAGCAGCAACCTCCCTAACATTCATAGTCTACTAGAGTAAACAGTTGCATATATGCTTTTGTATGCTGTAGACAAAATGAACATAGCCTAGGATAGCAGTTTCAGGATAGATAGGTTTAAATATTAGGTATGGTAAGTACATGTATGGCTGTGGAGGCCAAGGAGGAAGCTAGGGGGAAGCATTTAGGCTGGCATCTTGAAGTATGCGTGTTAACGGATGAGGGGTTTAAACATCATGAATACTCACACGTGGAAATAGAGGGTCCATCACATATAACACCGTACTGTGCTACAGTCCTATATCAGAGTCCACCCCCTAAATGCAGTGAGATATCCGAATTCTCAAGGTATAGGATATGTAAGGCATTTGAAATAATGCAGAAGGAGAATGTAACGTTCTCGGAGGCAATGGTTAAAGCATGGCCTAAAACAATGGAGGTATGTATACGTTAAGTATCTACTAGGAATAGCTTACGATATCTACCGCATATCTCGCATTGCCCGTGAAAATTTATTTTTTCAACTCTCTTCAAATTTTCAAACTTCTCCATGCAGCTTCTACACATGTATACGTAGTTCTTCATTTTAAACATTTAGCTTGCTCTGCTTCACAATCATTTTTGAGCCGGGCATGTAGTATCCCTGCTCAGGGGATGTTAGGTATCCTTCCTGTCTAAGCATTCTACATATTCTACCTATTGACTCTATTCCCTTATCGCTTAGCTTTATGTTTGGATGTTTATTCCTGAATATTTCCCATACCCTACTGTAATGTATTGGAGTGTTTAGCCTACTGAACTGTTCATTAACTATTTCCAGGATGAGTTTCTTGATTGCATTGAATTTTCTGCTTTTCTCAGCCCATGTCTTATTCCCCCCTTCATCAACCCATAAGTCCAGGTTTTCGGGAACCTTGAAATACTTTGAATATTCTCTTAAAGCCTGCTTCATGATGCGGTTCTCATTCATTAACGACATTAGCTGCTTATACATTCTATTGTATTCCAGGCATCTATCCCGGTATGGGCATGTTATTATTGACATTAGAATCCAAGCCTTCTAAGAGCCTTCCTAATCATTTTAAGCCTAACAACTGAAGCATACTCCCTACCATATTTACCCTCCAACTCCTCTCTAAGCCTCTTCTCCATGTCCTCCTCTTTTTCAAGTTTTTTCACGGCATCGTAGACCTGTCTACCCGCATCCACTGGTGACGGTGCATCACATGTGAAGGTAACGTTTAAAACATATGTTTCCCTTGGCGGGAAGGGTTCAGCAGCAATTCCTGCAACGCATTTCTCTATCTTGTTTATTTCAGATGCTAAATGCTCCCCTCTATCTGGGGGAACTGAGAAATGTCCTTCAACCATGCATTTCTCAGAACTGCATGAAACTGTTGCTTCGTGAAGCCAGCCCATGACGTCCTCCACGGTTTTAGCCTTTTCCCCAAGTATTGAAGGCTTAGGAATAATCTTCTTCACTCCCTCACCTACCTTAACCATTTCAATATTTTTAAACCTTGTCTTCTCCCTGATCTCGTCAACAGTCCCCTTTAAAACAGTATCTATAACCTCCCTGTAATCAATTTCCTCAGCCATAACTTTACATAAATTGGAAAAATATAAGTTTTACTGTTTACCTATTCTTTCAGTCTCCGACTTCAGCCGTGATGTTTACCGAATACCTCCTCTTCAACGTCTTTAACGAATTTTTCACACTCCCTCCTGTAGTCTCCGCTATTCATCCTCATGCTAGCTACATCCCTTGCAGCTGCTAGATATCCTTCAAGATGGTATCTAAGAGTTACAGGTATTGTTTTCTCAAGACACATTCTCAAAGCTTTACTCTTAAGGAATCCATGTATCCATTCAAGCCTTTCCATAGGTGCTGTTAAAGCTATGTATACCCATATTCTCTTATACCATTCCGACTTCCATGTTGGTTCTGGAAGCCAAAGCTCTTCTTCAACCCTCCACATTTTAAGCTTAGCCTCAACGGGATGTGGGAGAATCTTTCTTAAATCGGAAATATACATGTTGAAAACATCCTCTATGAATTTACTACTGTAAACATCCTCTATTAACCTCCCGATTTCGTTAACGAATTTCCCGCATTCATCCATGTATTCCCTGCTTTTCATCCTCATGCTTGCTACATCTCTAGCAGCTGATAAATATCCTTCGAGGTTATGTCTAAGAATCACGGGTATCATTGTTTCAAAACGTATCCTCTCAGCCTTCTCTTTAAGGAATCCATGTATCCATTCAAGCCTTTCCATGGGTGCTGTTAAAGCTATGTATAGCCATATTGCCCTATACCATGCATCACGCCACATCATTTCTGGAAGCTTCCCCTCATCAATGGCCTTCCACATTTTAAGCTTAGCCTCAACGGGATGTGGGAGAAACCTTCTTAAACCTGAAATATACTTGCTGAAAACAAACTCTATAAACTCTCTACTGTAGATGTCAACCATAAACACCACCCAAAATGTTTAAAAACATGTACTGTATTTAATCATATGTCTAAGTCTCCAAGCCAGCTATTTATTGCTAGAGTAATTGATGGGAGTAGATTCTACATATGTTTGAAGTGTGGACGCAGATATATTACTAGGAGTGGGATTAGCCAGCACGTGAAGAGGAAGCATCTACGTTAATTTCCTCTTCACACATTTTCTTTCAGCATCCATATATATTGAGTCTATAACCGTTGTAACTATTTCTGGGGTTAACTCTGCTACTAGGGTTCTGGGCATGCATAGTATTGCATCCTTGATCTCTGTCTTCTCCCTACTCCTCCTAAACGTTACTGTTCCATGTGGGTAAAACATGTCGTCTATGCATTCAACATCTTCAGGCCCCACTTCCCTATCTATTGGCTGTATGAAGCATACATCATCTTTAATCCTTGACTTCGGGGTAGCTATCCTGTATTCACGTAGCTCTCTAAGTTTTTCCTCAAGTACTTCACTCATTTAACCCACCATTTCATACCATTCACTCCATATATTGTATTTATCATATAGCTCCCTTATCTTCCTAGTCTTCTCCCTGTATCTATCTATGTCTATCCATTCCTTCTCCATGCATTTAATGAATTCAGAATCCTCTAGTGGATGCTTCCTTCTACATGATGCAATAGCTCCCCCAACCATTAATGCTTCACCGTAGTCTTCAGATACTCTCTTACATACTCCTGTTTCAAGGTATTTTTTAAGCTTCCCCCTACCCTTATCCGTGTTGAACGGGGGTTCTAGACAGTGGTCTACGTATTCCAGGTCAAGGGCCTCCGTAGCTGTTAGGTTTTGGCCTGCTCTTGCGTTTCCAGTTTTCCTCCTAACCGTTAACGTCTGCTTGTTGAATTCGTCAAGCGATATTGGTCCTATAATGTATTTCTTCCTGGCGAACCTCGGCACCCTACCCTTAACCCTCCTCATGGTTTTGGAGACAGTGTCGAGAATCACTTTTTCACCTGGGTTCTCAGGGTTTTCAGCGACTACGGCTATGTGGCTTCTATACGGTCTATGGAGGGTTGCAGGTATTCCAAGAGTTCTAAGTATTGATACTGCTACTAGGCTTTGCTCACCGCATATCCCTGTTCTAAGCCTATATGCTTCGTCAGCTGTTAAGTAAGTGTATCCGATCCGTCTCCAGTTTACTGAGCTGTCTGCATGTATGTGATCGTACTTCACATTCTCCACAACGTATTCCAACACGTTCCTCAACGTTTCCTCGAAGTCAAGTCTTCCATCCCTATATACTGCCAGCCTACCCGCAGCCTTCTCTATCTCTGAGCTTTCTATTAATGGATGCGGCTTCAACCCGTCGAGCTCGCTTAGCCTTTCAACCTCCCCAATCTTTCTGTATCCAGGCGGAACATTTATCCCAGCCTTTGCATACCTTACAGTATATATTCCGCCGAGTATATCTGCGAAGACCCTCGCAATTCTAGACGGCCACTTCAACCCTCTCCCCCTTATACTTCATGTTTAAATCGAAAACCTCTGGATTTATCGGTTTTTCAACACCGTATTCCCTAAGATCCTCTGCAAGCAACCCCCCAATCCTGGCGAAAACGTCCTTGGCAAGCCCACTCATGGTTTCCCCCTTAAACTCTGTGTTGAAAACCTTGCTGAGAAGCTCAACGTATTCTCTAGGAGGCTTCTCCCCTCCCCCCCTATATATTGCCTTCCTATATGCGTCCACGGTCTCAGTCCTCATCTCCAAGTCGTCAAGTTCAGTTTCAACAAGCCTGTTCGATTCATGTATTGTAATTATGGTCTTCAACAATTCACCGATCATTTCTGGAGGCGGCATATCCACGTATCTATACTCTATTGCTTTAACCCGTGAGCGGTCCTCTACGCGGGAAACTATTCTGACCACCCCGAAGCCTTCAGTGTTCTCCCTAAACCTCTCCAGGCACTCCCCCTCAGACTCAACTGAGCTACACACGCCCTCCACAAGCATGTTGGTTAGGCCTATAGGGTGCCTCACCCGTGTAACGAGGACCTCGGGGGCGCCGCTTGGGTACTTGATTTCCTCCACGTCTGATATCCTCAGCCTTACATCCCTCCTCCCCTCCCCCTTTCCCTCATCATAGAACACCCTCTTCAGCTCCCCCCTCCTGTCCGTTATGCTTTCATAATCGTACGGGATGAAGCTTAAACCTAGATCTGCAGCGTCTTCACTCTCCTTCTTTATCTTATCTGCGAGATCCCTGTGTCTAAGGGTTGAATAGATGGGCATCCCATCACCGCGATAGTTCACGCTCTATCTCTCTTCTACACTTTTCAGCCTTATCTATCTCTCCCTTCTCCTCAAGCATGCGGCAGTACTCCCTCTTAATGGCCCCCATATAGTAGCCCTCCATGTTTGTCGGTGCGTAGATTACCTCATGTTCTGGGTCTGGGTGGAAAATTTTTAATCCCGGCTTCACAGTTGGGTATGTTGCGACTCTGAGGCTTCCCCCAATTGTTTTGGATGGTTTGCCCGTTGACGCTATTACGAGTGGTTCAAGCAACGTGTTTACGGCAAGCTTTTCATATGCTTCCCAGCCTCCACCGTAAACGTCTAGGGTTACATGTATGCTCCCCCTCCTCGCGCCTTCAAGATCAACATCGTATCCAAGCTCTTTAAGAATGTCTACCGCAGCTTTGAAGACGTTTACAGCCTCGTCAACGCTTTCAACGGGGCGGTCTGGCTTAATCTCCATTCTGGGAGGGGTTTTTCCATAATCCCCCTCCATGCTTACATTTATCCCCAGCTTCCTCCTCACAATCTCCCTAGTCATCAGTCCAAAAGTCACGTATTCCACCCTTTTACGGTTCCTAACCGTTTTTCCATCCTTCTTCAATACAACCTCGTACTCCACCCCTATAGGCATAACTATATGTACAATGGAAAAATATAAATTTATTTGTAGTAATGTTTAAATTAAACATTAGCTGTATTTTAGAACGGTCTTTAACACTTGGCTTATCCCTCCACTGTTCATGCATAGTCTAGCTACGTGTCTCACCATTCTCACGTCCCTAGTATATTTGGACATTGCTTCAGCTATTTCCCTAGCCTTCCCTCTTCTTACCCCCTCCCTCTCCACAAGCATTGCCTCCGCGACCTCTATGAACTCCGACTTGCTGTATGGTTTAAGCTTTAAAACCAGGAATCTCGACACCAGCTCTGGACTCATTCTGCTTAGCTGTTTAACATCGTTTGCGGCTGCGTAAACCCATCCATCCCCCTCCGCTATAATGTATCTCCTATGTTTCGCAACTATTACTCTACCGTTCTCCATCCATGATAGTAATGCCCCGATCTCCCTTCCACTTTTTATCTTGTCTATTTCATCGATAACCAGTAGCTTAGGCTTCGCCTCCACGATTATGTCTATTATCCCAGCCTTCGTGCTGCATCCCCCAAGTATACGTATCCCTCCAAGCCTACATACCTCGTCAAGTATTATCGACTTACCACTACTCGGAGGGCCGACAAGCAATACATGTACTGGTCTAGGCGCAGTTAAGCTTTTAACGATAACCTCCTTTAAGTCATCATACCCCTTAACAATGCTTAAAAAATCCCTAGGTATGCTAAACATAACCACCCAAACATTTAAAAACGATTATGGCATGTATATTCATGAGCTGCCACACGCTTCACAGAAACATTCCAGTAGTATGCATTAAATGTGGTAGGATGATTAAACACGTTAAAGTATGCAGCCACATAGTAGGTAATGTACTATATAGTTCATGCGATGTATACAATATGGAGCATGCAACTAAATAATTGAAAAAATTAGAGGGTTGAATTAATGTTTTGATGTGTAGTTAACGTCTTCTTTAATGCTTCAAGCTTGCTCTTCATCAACTCCACGGATTCGTCTTGTCCTAGAAGCGGGGTGATGTCTTCAGCCTCCGTAGCTATTCTTCCAGCTTTAATCTTTAACTCGTATGCTTCCACTGTCTTGTCTCTTAGTGCTTTTCTAAGTTTTCTAACTGTTTCCTCAAGCTCATCTATTTTCGCCTTGTACTGCTCCCTTATTTGCTTAACTATTTCGTCAACCTCCCTCCTAACCCTACCAGCAATTACACCGTATTCCCCTCCCAGCTTTTCAAGCTGTTCAGCGGAGTAGTTCATTTGATCTATGAGTAACGGTAGCGGGGTTATTGAATAGTTTATCTCTAGAAACTCCTCTATGCTTCCAGGCTTTAGGCTTAAAATCCTCTCTGCAGGTATACCGAACCTTCTACCATACTTTGCAAGCCTGGAAGCTATTTCATCCCATCTACTAGTTATATGCTGGTATGCCTCCATTCTAGCCTTGGAGAACTCATCATATATTTCCCTGAACCCCCTTTCAATATGTATTAGGCTTCTCTCGTGAACTATGTATTTCTCACGTATCTTCATAACCTTATACTTGCTGAGTAAACGGTAGAACTTAACCTTGAAGTACTGGAATCTACCCCTATCCCTCCTCCCAAGCCTATATATCGCCGTTAAAACCCTCTCCTCAGGGATTCTGCATACCGACTTCCCCAATCCATGAAAGTGGAACTCGACTAGGTAAAGCATTCAACCACCCCAACATTTAAAAATATGTTGAATATGTATATTTATGAGTTTCTATCCGTCCCGTGAAGATGTTGAAAGGGTTGAAAGGGTTAAGGAGACCGTTAAAAGAGAGGTTGAGAAGTGTTTGAAGGATATAGACTATGGCCTCGTGTTCGCGGGCTCAACAGCTCTCGGAACATATGTTAAGGGGGAGTATGATGTTGACGTCTTCATTGTAAGCAGGCAGAAGGATGAAGCGTTCAGTAGGGTTAGTAAATGCATTGTTGGAGCGGTTAAGAAGGGTGAACTCGACATATGGCATACATCCATTGAAGGCGTAGACGTAGACATAGTATTCCTAGATCCAGAACATCCTAAAACACAGACACTGAAGCATACTGAACACTACAGCAAGATCTTAAACGATGAGCTTAGAAGGGAGATTATTAAGGCTAAGGCGTTGATGAAGGGTAGGGGATGCTACGGGGCTGAACTGGGTGGAATAACTGGAATAGCTTTAACAGAGCTTGTCTCCAAGCATGGAAGCCTGGATGAAGCATGCAGGACACTTCTAAAAGACAAGGGCATTCATCTATCGGATCCAACGAACCCGAAGAGGAACCTGCTCGCATCAGTAACTCCTGTTAGGTGGAGGTGTATTGAGGATGCATGTAGGGAATACCTTGAAACAGGAGTAATACCGAGCGAGAAATACACGGAGGAAACGTTTAAGAGGGAGATGGAGGGTAAAGGGTTCAAGACAATGCAGCTTGAGAGAAAAGACGATAGGGCAGTTGACTATGCTAGAGCGATGTCTGCATGTGTAAGATGTGGAAACGAGCTTAAAAACATTGAGAAAGACGTTGAATACGAGTGCAATGCATACGTTGAATCAGGAACAACAGTAGCCTACAAGATAACACCTGAAGAACTAACACCGACTAGAAAGGTTAAAATCCCCCTAACACTACCAGAAAAAGCAATTGAGGAATTCAGGAAACATCATCCAGACGCTAAGGAAGTTAACGGATACCTTGAAGCCGAAGTACCCAGAAAAATAGTTAAACCACGTGAATGGATGGAGAAATGCGTAACCTCAAGATTTTAGCCGTAAATATTAGGTTTAGAGACCTCACTCCGTAAATATTAGGAGGATTAATGCACCTGTAAACATAAGTATCCCGGTGAAAAACATTATGATTCCCGCTATTAAACGCATAAAGTCTAGGCCAGCTGTATTCATGTATGTTAAGCCGGTGTCTGTAATGTATATTGATGCTGCAAGCATAAAAAGTAGGAGTAGGAGTTTAAGTATTTTCATGCTTTCTCCTTTCTGCCCTTCCCTTTTTCAGTCTCCCTCCTGCTTTCCCTATCGTATGCGTCGAGGAGTGTCTTGATTACATCCTCCCACGTTACCTTCGACTCCTTATCCTCCTCTATTAGTTTGACTTGGAGTGTCCTCTTCATGTTTACAAATCTCCTATGGGTTTCCTTGTTTCTAAACACTACTCCAACATATGCGTAATATCTCTCAGACATGCAACCACCCAAAACACTATACAAGCAAAAATATAAATTTTTTGTTTGTAGCTGTTATCTTTATACTCAGTTTCATTCTCTCCAATGTGAAAAACTTCACTACTAAAATTTTTCACAATCTTTGCTTCTTTCAGTCCCTATTAGTTAACCTCGTATGTTCTCGCAATTCTGAAAAACCTTCTAAGCTGCTTCCCCTCTAAAACTATGAAGACCATGTTTAAAACTGGATGGAATCCTGGAAACCTATCCCCACAGCTCTTACATATTGCATCCAATAAGATCTTGTAGTCTGGGAATATCCATGCCCTCAATTTATCCCCCTTGTGGAGGACAAATATTTTTCCATCAGGCCTGGTTGATGCGACGAGTGTCCTCTCCCTCAGAGTCATTTAACCACCTCTCTTAATGCTTTAAACAGCTCTTCACAGTCTTCCCTATACTTTGCAAGCATGGATACTGCGTTGAATACTTTACAGTTAACATTACACTCCCCACATTTACTGCAGTAGTAGTCTGTTAATGCGTTCTCCAGGTCCTTGGATAAATACGATGAATCAACAATTAGCTTACCCATCTCCTCAATCATGGAGGATATTGTGGGATTCATCTTTCCACCCAGTAAATTTATATTTTTGCTGTGATAACTAGTTTATGGCTTTGCGTGAGTCTCTTGAGGAGTTTCTTAAGTCGGTTAGGGGGGTAACATGCTATCAAGACAGGATTAGAATCTATGCTCCAACATGCTACGGTGAATGCATAGATGCAGTTAACAGGCTGAATGAAAAGGTTTCAAAGCTTCTCGGGGGATCAACTGTCTACGATGCTGAGGGATGCTGGGTTAACCCTAGAGGGGAGACTGAATGTGAGCCAGTTAGAGTTATAGAGTCAGCATATAGATGCATTGACCCTGAAACCGCTCGCGGAGTTGTTGAGGCGATTGCAGAGTACGGTGTTGAAGCCAAGCAGCAGGCATTAGCTGTGGAGCAGGGAAGCTTCTACATTGCCTCAACAAGCGAAGTAATTGAGAAAATTAAGGAGTTGAAGTTTAAGCTTCCATACTAGCTTTAATAGATACTCAAGTATCAGATAGTTCGAAGAACTCTCAAAAATACATCTATGTTTCAATTATTGATAATCTAGTTCTATCCGTCTCCAACTTTATTGGATTTATCTTTCGTGGATTTGCCTTTCGTTGCGGAGCGAACTAAGTTAAGCATGGGTGGAATTAATTCATACATGGGGTGAATTAATTCATGTATGACTAGCCAGCACCGTATAGCCTGCTTAATCTCGTAGCTTAACAAGTCCTCCTCCATCCTTCCATACTTTCTAGCTATAAGCATCATTAAATCTATTTCCATGTCGTCAACTAGGTCTGTGTCAATTCTAATTTTTTTGGTTTTACGTGGTTTAGACATGAATTAACACCACCCCTCTTTTTCAATATGAGTATGAACTGGTGTTCAGGGTCTTTTCTAAGTGCGTAATGCATTATAAGTTTCCCTCTTACACTTTGCTTACCGCATACTGGGCATTTATAGTCTATGCTTCCATGATACCTGTATATGTGTACTTTTAAGGCCACTATCCCTTTAAGTTTTCGACCACATATTGGGCATGAAACATGTTTCAACATGTTTACACCTCTGTATTAGATAAGCTCGTAGAGTTCTCCAGCAATATGCTTCACGAGTTTGAACTCCGTGAATTTATTCATCCATTTCTTCACTGTACGCTCGTCAACTCCTCTAACACCCATTATTGCGTTTACTAGGTGGATTCTGGGGGCCTGTATCGTTTCGTTGAGGGAGTATCCGTATTTCTCGGCTAAGTTCCTCCTCACCCTCCTGTAGATTGAGTCAACTATTGGAGGCGGATTTGCCTTCTGGTTTATTTCTCTAGTGTGTGCGTGTGTGTGCAGGGCTAGCCAGCTCTGTATAGCTGGCTAGCCCTGCACACACA
>Ga0105162_1001752_pt1 | contig 12092 bp, 14 predicted proteins | sample JNZ201metaG_FD_81532 | JGI IMG/M metagenome (GOLD analysis project Ga0105162, IMG submission 81532) | Hot spring microbial communities from Jinze hot spring, China to study Microbial Dark Matter (Phase II) - JNZ 20120812A | ecosystem: Environmental > Aquatic > Thermal springs > Hot (42-90C) >...
GTAATAAATCTAGTGAATAATAATTTAGTGTTAAAACAGATATTAATGGTATTAAACGAGTATTTTCACCAGGATTTTGTTTAACAATTATGAAGTAGATTAAAGCATTTATAAATTGAAATACAGTTACATGAGGGTCTATTATAAGTATTATAGGTGTATGTATTTCAGCGAATACGGGTATAGTTGATAAACTATATCCATATACACTGTATTTCACGTATAATGCCGAATAGATTGTGTATAAGAGATATATAGATGGAAATAAGTAGTGTAATTCAACTCTACGTATCCATTTAGATAAAAGTTTATGTAGAATCGGTATGAAAAATGGATATAAAGGATTGATCAAAATCTATTCACCGTGTTTATACATATTATTGTATAGATCAACGCATATAGTAATATATATGATACCACATAATCTAGTGTTAAAATAGTGAAAACGAGTGTAGAGATCAATGCTAAAAGTATTTTTCTAATTAAATAATCAAATCTATCTCTATTTTTAACGAAACGTATTGTTAGAATAAATATTGTTAGATCAATTGATAAAAATATTGTTAAGATTATAAAACTCGTTAAATCAAACATATAGATATCTAAACCCAGTCTTATTCTAAAACTAGGTATTGTTGGATAAGGATTTTTCAGAAATATTTGATTAAACAACACTACTGCTATAAAACTTATTTTCGTTAAGAAGACTACGATATATCTCTTCGTATCTAAATAGTCTATGAAAAATATTGTTGATACTGTTGTGAATAATATTAACTCTATTAATCTAAAATTCAGTATGAAATTTATGAAAGCATCACTTGTTGTTAAAAAGGATCCTTCTTTAGTTAATGAAATTAATTGAATAGTTGGTATTGTTGTTCTAAATAGACTGTATTTAATTAAAAATACAGTTGTTAACAACGTGAATATAATTAATACGATTTTAACGAATAATTGTCTAAATCTTATCAGAGTATTGTTATTGTTACTCAACAGATCACCATTTACCTTCTGTTTTAAACCCAGTCATATTTAAATAGTAATTATTAGGTTGAGTTTAAAGAATTAATTACTCAGGGTTTATGTATGATTAAGATAATTGTTGTAGTTGATGATAAAACTGGGTTTAGTGATTTAAAAAATACTCATGGTTTATCACTATATATTGAATTCGATAATCTTTATTTACTATTCGATCTCGGTCCGAGTTCTGAGATTCTACAGCATAATGTCGATAAACTAGGTATTGATATTGAATTACTTGATTCAATTATTATATCACATAATCACGTTGATCACTTTAATGCGATACCGTATGTTGGCTGGGTTTCTCCTTTTTTACAAATATATATTCCTTACGATTCTATGAATAGTATCGGTAAGTATGCTAAACAGAATAGTTTAAAACCTGTTGAGGTAATTGATTGGATTAATCCGTGGAGTAGTGTTTACGTATCTAAACCAATATATGGTCCTCCATGGGAGCATTTTCTAGTTTTTAAAACAAATATGGGTTTGATAGTTTTATCTGGTTGTATGCATCCTGGTGTTGATAAGACGCTTGACACTATTGTCAATTACTTAAACGATCAAGTGTATTGTATTATAGGTGGTTTTCACCTAGTTAATGCTTTAGAGAGAGTTGTTTATTCCACTATAGAAATTCTATTCAATAAATACCGTGTTGATAAGATTGCTCCATTACATTGTAGTGGCGGTTTATTCACAAGTATTTTGAAGAATAAGTATTCGGATAAATACATAGATCTACATACTGGTTCATCTATTGAACTATAGTTCGGTGTTTGCAATGGAGATTATGAATAGAGATTATTGTTTACCAAGTGATCTCGTTAAAGCTATGAAACTACTTGTACTCACTGGTTTAAATACTGTTTTAAGTGGTAACGGTAGTATTCGTATTAGTAAATACGAGTTTTTAATAACGCCTAGTGGTTTACCTAAACATATTTTAAAAGAAAGAGATCTTGTTAAATACAATCTATTAGATGATACGTATATCGGTATTCATAAACCAAGTATTGAAGTTAATATTCATAAATGCATATATAGTATTAGAGAGAATGCGAATACTGTGATACATGCGCATCCATTATATACGATACTACTTGTTGATAAAGGATTAGATAAATGGTGGGAAACCGAATTAGTTGAGTCAAAGTATAGTATTGGGAAAACAATTGTTGTTGAACCATATGAACCTGGTTCAATAGAGTTAGCAAGAAATATATGTAAGTATGTTGAAGAGGATTACAATACTATAATAGTTCCAAAACACGGTGTTTTCACATGGAGTAGTAATGTGTGGAGAGCTGTTGAATCAATAATAGCATTAGAGCAAATAGCTAAATACTATGTATATGGAAAAATACTGGAAAATATTGTTAAACTATTTTAGTTAAATCAATAACCGGGATTTAATTACTAGGATATAGCTTCACATATTGAAACCGGGGAGTTTCCATCACCCGACAAATTTCAAAAACAAATCCATGATTAAACAATTATAAAATAAAGAGGAAAGTATTATTTGATTAATTGAAAATTAGATTCTATTTTAATTGATTTATTATAATTATTGTTTTCTAGATTCTCTGTATTTTGGATGATATTTCTTTATATGTTCTATTTTGATTTGTTTCAATTCTTCTTCAGGTAGTATGCTTAGTAATTCCCATCCTATATCTAGTGTTTCTTCTATGCTTCTTCTCTCATATTCTCCCTGGTTTATGAATTCTCTTTCAAATCTATCTGTGTATTCTAAGTATTTCTTATCTCTATACGATAATGCTTCTTCACCTATTATTACAGATAATTCTCTCAATCTAACTCCTTCAGCATATGAACTGTATAGTTGTTTAAACACACCATAATGGTCTTCACGTGTTTTACCAGGTCCTATACCGTCTTTCATTAAACGAGATAGACTCATTAACACGTCGAAGGGTGGGTAAATACCTTTATTCCATAGTGGTCTAGATAAAACAATCTGTCCTTCGGTAATATAGCCGGTTAAATCCGGTATTGGATGTGTTATATCGTCATCAGGCATTGTGAGTATAGGCATTTGTGTAACACTACCTTTCTTACCCGATACACGACCAGCTCTCTCATATATTGTCGCTAGATCGGTGTACATGTATCCTGGATAACCTCTTCTACCTGGTACTTCTTCGCGTGCAGCACTTAGTTCACGCAATGCTTCACAATAAAGTGTCATATCTGTTAATATTGCTAAAACATGCATATCGTGATACCATGCTAAATACTCGGCTGTTGTTAAAGCTATTCTAGGTATGGCTATTCTCTCTATAACAGGTGAATCAGCTGTATTTATGAAAGCAACAGTGTTTTCAAGAGCACCGTAGTTTCTGAAATTCTCTATGAAAAACATAGCATCATCATGGCTAACACCTATAGCTGCGAAAACTATAGCGAATTTTTCTTCAACTCCTCTAACTTTCGCTTGTCTAACGATCTGGGCTGCGATTCTATTATGAGGAAGACCTGATCCGCTGAAAATAGGTAACTTCTGACCACGTACTATGCTTGTTAAACCATCTATAGCTGAAATCCCTGTTTCAATAAATTCTGATGGAGGTAGTCTTGAAGCTGGATTTAATGGTGAACCATTTATATCTAAGTATTCTTCAGGAACTATTGGTGGTCCACCGTCGATCGGTCTACCCATTCCATCGAATATTCTACCGAGCATATCTATGCTTACCGGTAGTTTTAGTGTTTCACCACGGTATTTTACGCTAGAGTTCTTCAGATCAATTTCACTAACTCCTCCAAATACTTGTATTACGATAGCATCTCTACTTAGATCTATTACTTGACCTAGACGAGTGTCTCCACTAGATAGAGTTACTTCAACTATTTCACCGTAGCTTACACCGGGTATTGGTTCAGCTATCAATAAACTACCTTGTGCTCTAGTTAATCTAGGTGATTCACGTATAGCTAGACTAAATTTTTCCAACAATCTCCACCTCACTTATTAATTCACTAAATTCTTCCTTAATTTCATCTAGTAGTTGTTTAAACTGGTCTTCGAAATCGATAATCGGTATTTCTTTCATACGAGCTATCTTAGATCTACATTTTAGTTCTCTTAGTTTATCAACTGTTATGCCTTTACTCAAAGCTTTTCTACCGAGTTCGTAGAATAGGAGTATTGCTTTCATCATATAAGTCGTTTTCTTAGGTGGGCAATACATATCTACTTCGCTAAAAGCATCTTGTCTTAGAAAATCTTCTCTAATCATTCTAGCGGTTTCTAGTAAGAGTTTGTCTTCTTCTGGTAATGCTTCTACACCAACTAATCTAACCAGTTCTTCTAACTCGGATTCTCTCTGTAGAATAGATAATGCACGTTCTCTCATACTTCTCCATTCAGAGTCTATTGTTTTATGCCACCACTCCGTTACATTATCTAAGTATAGACTGTAGCTTGTAAGCCAGTTTATAGCGGGATAGTGTCTTCTATAAGCTAGTGCAACGTCTAGTGCATAGAATACTCTAACTATTCTTAAAGTTGCTTGTGTAACTGGTTCGCTGAAATCAGCACCAGGTGGTGAGACAGCACCCATTATTGTTAAACTACCGTATCTAACTGGTTTACCAATTGTCTCAACATAACCACTTCTCTCGTAGAAACTAGCTAGTCTTGAACCTAGATATGCTGGAAAACCTTCTTCACCAGGTAGTTCTTCTAATCTACCACTAATCTCTCTCATAGCTTCAGCCCATCTACTAGTTGAATCAGCTACCATTAAAACATGATAACCCATATCTCTAAAATACTCGCCAATAGTTGCTCCCAGATATACACTTGCTTCACGTGCAGCTACAGGCATATTACTAGTATTAGCTATGAAAACACTTCTTTCAACAAGTAGTTTACCAGTTCTAGGATCTGTTAGTTTCCTGAAACTATGTAGTGCATCAGCCATTTCATTACCTCTCTCACCGCATCCAACATATATAGCTATATCAACCCAGCTCCATTTAGCAAGTGTTTGCAACATAACTGTTTTCCCTGTCCCGAAACCTCCTGGTATAGCTGCTTTACCACCTTTAACTAGTGGGAAAAAGAAATCAATAACTCTCTGACCGGTAATCACGGGTTCGACGGGTTCTAGTTTTTTACTATACGGTCTTGGTTTTCTAACAGGCCATTTCTGAATCATAGTTAACTCAATTCCACCTACTTTAGCTATAGTTTCGTCAACTCTATAATCTCCTTCACTAGCTAATTCCTCTATAACGCCGTGAACACCAGGTGGAACCATTATATAGTGTTTCACAGAACTAGTTTCTTCTACAAAACCTAGATAATCACCACCGTTAACTTTATCACCTGGTTTAACAAGTGGTTTAAAAAACCATTTCCTATCTCTCGGTAGAGGCGATGCTTTTACACCTCTTTTAATAAAGAAGCCGACTAATTCTTCTAAAACAGGTAGTGGTCTCTGAATACCATCGTATATTGCTGTTATCAATCCCGGACCTAATTCAGCTGCTAGTGGAGTACCTGTTGCATAAACTGGTTCACCAATTTTCAAACCAGTAGTGTCTTCGTATACTTGTATAATAGCTCTATCTCCTTCAACACCTATTGTTTCACCAATAAGTTTTTCTTCACCTACTTCTACCACTTCATATACTTTTGTTCCTCTCATACCTTCTGCTATAACTAATGGTCCCGATACTCTGTATATACGTCCAGTAATACTCAAAAATACCACCATTTTGAAAACAATAATATTATGTAAATTAAATACTTAATCTATAGGTTAATCCTAATACCAATGTATTTAGCAATCAATTCTTCATAATATTTCTTAGGATCTATTTCTTTCATTATCTTAGGTGAATCGATTAATATTACTAAAACATCTTTTTTCATTAAATCATCTATAGTATTCTTACATTTTGTATAAATATCTCTTAGAATAATGTATACACTATATTCTTCCGAAGCAATTGCATTGTTTAATTCACTACAATCTCCTCTATAGATAAAGTAATCAACACCTGCAGCTCCACCTATTAAACAAAGACCAGGATCTCCTATAACGATTATCTTCTTCTCACTCAAAGTAGTCAAAGAGGCCACCATTTAGAAACAATATCTCTAAATCTATCAATATACATGTTTGAATCAATTAAAGATAGGATCATTCTAATAATCATTGTTTCAGATAAATATAGTAGATATGTTCTTAAAACTACTCGTTCTAGATTATTGATCAAATCACTAGATATGTTTAAAGAATATAGCATTATAGCTAGATCTAGTAATTCAAACGAACACTTAATACTAAAGATATCGTTTAACAACTCGCTGAAACCAGCGTAGAGTGGGTTTAAACTATGTAGAATCTGTGGTAGAGTTTTTAAATCACGTAGATTACATATGTTTTCGAAATCACTTAAATACATAGTTAATACGGATAATCCAGTTGCAGGTAATTGTTTAATCAATAAACATGTTTTGATTAAAACAGAATCTCTTATAAAAGATACTACTCTTTTAACTGATAGATCTTCAGTAATTGGTTTAAAATTAGAGAAGATTGTTATTAAATTAGTTAAATCAACTATATTTGTAGATAAGATTAGATCGAGCGTTTTAACTAGATCTATCGGAATGATATTCCTAAGAGAATCAAAATTATTAATATTCGATAGTTCAATATTACTTAATCTACCAATAGGGTATATTACTGAAGCTCGCTTACCGTTTTGTATGAACAACGCGATATAGTATAGATTTATTGTATCGAATATGGTATTTAAATTATCTATAAGCTTCCTCTCTTTTCCACTAATTTTACTATAAATACTCATTATTCTCTCATTATTAAAACTAGTTAATCTATAGTCTAATTCGTTTAAACTAAATGTTTTTTTTGAAACTACTTCATATAAAACAGTACCTATTGGTTTATTGATTATTGATCTAGTTGCTGATGTTAAATCTTGTGTATTAAGCATTTGTAATAACTCTTCTCTATTAACGATATTTGACCATGTACTCTTTAATAACGCGTAGATATAGGTTTTGTTCAAGACTCAGTACTCCACAGATATTTAGTGATATATGGTCCAAGTATTCTTCTAGCTCTTTCTAATCTTGTTTTATAAGAATTATCTACTCTCCTACCATCAGAGTCTTCTAATATTAAACCACCTATTATATCATTAGATTCTATTACTTCAATATTATTTAAATTCCTCTCTCTCAGTAATTCTCCAACAATTTCTCTATCTTTAGAATCTACAATCACTCTCACGGGTTTACTCATGTAAACTAATGATTCATTCAATAATCTCTCTAGAGAAGTTTTTTTATCAAAATTTTCTCTATTCTCAACTATTTTCAATACTTCATTGAAAATTTCGTTAAATAAAGTATTCTTAGCATTAATAATGATTAATCTAGCTTTAACTCTAGCTTCAGATATAGTTCTATCAGCTTCTCTCTTAGCTTGTTCAATAATGTTCTTTCTCTCATTTTCAGCTTTCTCTCTCCATTCTTCTTCAGCTCTCTTAATAATTAAATCAGCTTCTCTCTTAGCTTCTTCAATTATCTCGCTAGCTTTTCTCTCAGCTTCTTCTACTAGTTTTTTCTTCAAATCATCTAGACTACTCTTCACTTCCATAGTCAATTATTTAAACACCTATAGCGGCTCTGATAATTGATAAACCCATTATACTGAAAACCATTCCTAAAATACCTATTAGTTCAACATAGATCGCTAGAATCATGGTATTGAAAGTTATCTTACCCTTTGTACGGGGTAGTTCAGCTATACCTGATGCACACACCAATCCCTGATACCATGCTGAAAAAGCTTCTGCGAAAGATGCTGCTAATCCCAGACCAAGCATTGCTAAACCAGTATTTAACTGGAAATCACTACCTTGAGATACCACGGTATTTAAGAATAGTGTAAACTGTATCATAACTATTAAACCATAGAAAGTCTGAGTCATCGGTAATGCAGCTAGTAGGAATACGTTTCTAAACTGTTTTGGGTCTTCAGCCAATGCTGCTGAACCAGCAATACCTGTTTTTCCCAATCCAAGTGATGAACCTAGTAAACCACCTAGTAATGCTAGTGTTCCACCTAGATAACTCAATCCAACCGCCAGTTGATCCATGAATAGTTCACCTTAATTTATTTAGCCAATGAATTATAATTAAAGTGTGAGGTATTTAAATTTAGAAAAATAATTATCATGGATCGCTTTATTCAAAAACAAATCTTTTACGAATAACAATACGAAGTGGTTCGAATAAATAACCGGTTCCTTCATAGAATTTGCTCAGAAACTCTATAAAACATAATCTAAGAGAATGTACAAAACAACCTATTGCAGACAATATTGTATTAAGTAAAATACCGAAAACTAGTATTATTAATGAAGCTAAACCTCCCATTATTAAGCCGATGAATGGTGTTGGAAATAATTCTAATAAACTATTCATAACCATGTTAGCAATCATGTTGAAACTATTACCTAAATATATAGTTGCTAAACTTACACCAGCTAATCTACTATAGCTAAGTACGTCTCCGATTAAACCAGTTATATTGAATAACCACATTAGTAAACCTAGAAAACCGATTTGTTTAATCATACCTATGATCATCAAAACTATACCTATAGTTATTGGATAAATTGCTGTTTTAAAGAAGAATTCTGGAATTAAAGGTATACTGTAGTTTAGGATATTTCTTAAAACATATGGTATACCGAATATCTCAATAATAAATAAACCTAGTTCACTCATAAGTGTTCCAGTATCTTTATTATTCTTCGATTTAATAAAAGTTAATATGTGAGCTATGTTAACATGTATTAATCCAATAATTAAAGCCATTATTAGGAATTTAATTGGATCTGAGAATACATCGGTTAATCTAATTATTTTAATTTCAAAACTAAAGAAAGAACCACTTATTAATCCAATAATAAAACCAACTATACTTGAGAAAACTAGTGATTTTTTAAATAAAACATAGTCTCTACTACCAGGGTCTGAAACGAATTTATCTAATAAAAACGTTGTTAACAATACGATAGCTAGTGCAAAACCCATATCACCTAGCATTAAACCGAAGAAGATTGCGAATGAATAAGCTAGAAGTGGTGTTGGATCCCATTCCCAGTATCTTGGAATACCTATGAATTTCATTATAGGTTCATACCATTGAATAACTGGTGGATTATCAAACATAGTTGGTGGTTCATCAACACCTTTAACTGGCTCGCGGATCTCGTGGTAGAAAGGTATTTTCTCCGATTCAAGAGTTTTTATTAAATAAAATAGTTTCTTCTTAGGAATCCATCCTGTGATTAATGTTAAATACTTACTATTCATTGCCGATATAATTGTCTTATAATGAGAAGCAGTGTTTTCTAGAATAATACTGTATTTACATAAATCTTGTAGTGAATCCTTTATTCTATTCACTATTTTACTCGATATTTCATTAACTCTATTTCTAAATGTTTCGAGTAGTTTATCTATTAAAGCTATTGTTTCTCCAACACTTGTGTTTAAATCAATGTTTTTAAATAAATCAATACCTAGTTCGAGAATATTGAAACCAGTATTTTTAACTCTATTCACTAATTCATCATGTATACTACTTGGATACATAATTATACTTACAATATTTTGTTCATATTCTTTAGAGTATATGATATGAATACTTGGATATAATTGCAGTAATTGTTTAAAAGAATCTATTCTACCTATAATTGTTATAGTAGATAATGTTTTACCACGATAGACGAGAGTTTTCAGAGTATAATCGCGTGGTATGTGTACTAATATGTTTTTAATCATCATTAACGTGTTAATATTTTCTTCTAAAATCCTCTTATCACTGCTATATACATTTATCTCGCTATATATTTTCTCAACATCTTTCTCAATAAGATCTAGGTCAATCGATTCTAATTCATATCTCGTTACATCAACGTCAACAACAATGCCGTGAATATTGTTTAATAATGAATTTATTCTATCTAATAGTTTAACTAATCTATTGTATTTCTCAACATATTCTTCTATTTCTTTACCAATAGTTTCAATATGGAAAACGCCTATATCGTGAAGTATTTGAACTACTTTATCGGAAATACTTCGAGGAACGAGTATTGTTACATGATTCATTTCAACAGGTTTGTTGAGTATGAATTTAGATAATACACTCAATCGCTAACACCGGCAATGATCTTAGCGATTTTATCGATAATTTCTCTATATTTAACTCTACCTATATTCAATATTTCACTAGCTTTCATTTCAGCTTCTCTAATAATACGCTCAGCTTCTCTCTTAGCTTCTTCAATTATTTTACCCGCTTCTAATCTATACTCATCTACAGGTATAGGTCTAGATAGTATTTCACTAGCTTTTTTCTTAGCTTCACTAAGTATTTTCAACTTCTCCTTTCTAGCATTCTCTAAAATATTCTCTACTTCTTTTTCAATACTTTCAATATCAATATTACTCATGATCGCATACCTCGTTTAACTATCTTAGACATATACTAGGAGGGTGTAAAAACTATAGTGGTTGTTGTTCTCAACCTATTTCTAATACTATTTAATTGCGACCTATATATTATCAACTCGCTACCACTATACTCTACGTCTAGAAACTTAGAGATAATTCTCGAAGCAACCGGATCTCTAATAACATACGTTCCCTCACCGAGAGAAGGCTTGTATTCAATGATAATCGGTATGTATAATTTACAAGCATCTTCGCCAGCGATTTGTTTCAGTAAATCTAGTTCTCTAGGATCAACTAGATAAGTATTACCATCTCTTGAAACATAATGTGGAATACTCATAGCTAGTAAATCGCATAAACTATATCTTTTATAAGGAATATGTTTATTAACTAAAACAAGTTCTTCACGCAACACTCTAGAAACAAGGTCTTCGTAATAATAATCGTTATTCAACTCTCCTCCTCTCTAAGATACTTTTAACACGTTTTAATCTAGCTTTCTCTTCTCTCTCTCTTTCTTCAAACTTCATTCTAAGATATTTAATAATACTCTCTAATCTAGGGATTATGATATAGGTTAATGCATTAACCTTTCTCCTAGTTCTCTCAATCTCTCTACCAAGACTGATAACAGCTTGTTCAGCTCTACCAAGATCGACAATAGCTTCTATTAATTTAAATGATTTTTCTCTAAAATCAGTAAAACCCGGATATATTTGTTCGAAAACATCTGGTTGTTTAATAAAAGCTGTTTTTGTCTTAACACCCATAATATTCTCTAAACCAGTAACTACACGTGTTTCTCTAATAGTGATTGATTTAAAATAATCGAAAATACTATTACCATAAACACCATAGAGTAAAATACTAGTACTGTAAACATCGTAAACCAATTCATTAACACGTAGACGAGTTCTATAAGCTTCACGAATACGTGAAAGAAACTCGTTGATCAAAATATTAACTCTTTCATACAAAATACGTCTAACATTATTAGCCAGCTGAAGTCTACGTCTAAGCCTAATCAATTCAATTTTAGTAGGTCTTATACGTAAAAGAGTAGACAATCATATTACACCAAAAAACTAAGAAGAAGTAAAAGGAGGAAAAAAACTTTATTAAAACAAACTATGTTGGAATCGGATCATTCTCGATAGGATCTCCGCCCGGATCTCCCTTCCCAGCTACAGAAATTCTACCAGCAATACCTATAATAGCTAGTATTATAGGTAACAGTATTGTTAACCATTTCATTGCTTTAACAATCTTAATTAACTTCTCTATCTTCATAGATTAATCACCTTGATAGAAAATTATATAAACACGATTATTTACTTAAACTTAGAGAAAGATTTTTAAATAGTATAAATAGTTTGAAATATGAAATCTGTCTGAAAAATACATTTTACACAATCTATAATTGAATTTTAAACAAATATTCATTAAATTTAACTAAACTTCCAATCCACATTCTATTTATATAAAAACATATTACATTAATTAAATTTTCAATCTATAGATA
>Ga0105162_1001754_pt1 | contig 12091 bp, 10 predicted proteins | sample JNZ201metaG_FD_81532 | JGI IMG/M metagenome (GOLD analysis project Ga0105162, IMG submission 81532) | Hot spring microbial communities from Jinze hot spring, China to study Microbial Dark Matter (Phase II) - JNZ 20120812A | ecosystem: Environmental > Aquatic > Thermal springs > Hot (42-90C) >...
ATTCCAAATTGATTTTAAAATTATATATGGATTATTAAAAAAGTCAAATATTAAATAATATTTATTATAACATTATATTTATTTTAAAAATAAAGAATATCTTTTTATTTTCTAAAATTATAGTATAATATTTAAAAGGTGAGGAAAGGAGGAAAAAATGGCTTTAGATCCTGAAGTGAAAAGAGAAATAATAGAAAAATTTAAACGTCATCCTAATGATACAGGTTCTCCTGAAGTACAAATTGCTCTTTTAAGTGTAAGAATTAAACAATTAGAAGAACATCTAAAAACCCATCGTAAAGATTTTCATTCAAGAAGGGGACTTATGAAGTTAATAGGGCAAAGAAGAGCCCTTATTAATTATCTAAAAAGAAAAGATTTTGAAAGATATCAAAATCTTATTCAGAATTTAGGATTAAAAAAATAAAAAATTATATCCACCCTTTTTCTTCATAAACTATTCTTCCTGTTCCTGCAGGAATTAATCTTCCTATTATTACATTTTCTTTTAATCCTCTAAGATAGTCTATTTTTCCTCCAATAGAAGCTTCTGTCAAAACCCTAGTAGTTTCTTGGAAAGAAGCAGCAGAAAGCCAAGAATCTGTTAATAAAGCAGCTTTAGTAATACCAAGTATTACTGGTTCAGCTACTGCAGGTCTTCCACCAATAGCTAATACTCTTTCATTTTCTTCCTCAAATTTTACTTTATCTACAATTTCTCCTATCATAAAATTAGTATCTCCTGTTTCTTTAATTTTAACCTTTTTAAGCATTTGTCTTACAATTACCTCAAAATGTTTATCATTTATTTTTACCCCTTGCAATCTATAAACTTCTTGTATTTCCTCAACTAAAAATCTTGCAACTCCTTTCAAGCCTTTAACTTTCAAAATATCATGAGGATTTGGAGAACCTTCTATTAAAGAATCCCCTGCTTTTACTATATCTCCTTCTCTTACTACAATGTGCTTACCCTTTGAAATAAAATACTCTTGAGATTCTCCTATTTCTGGCTGAATCACTATTTTTTTCTTACCTCTAACTTCTTTTTCAAAAACCACTTTTCCGTCAATTTCACTAATAATAGCATATTCTTTAGGTTTACGAGCTTCAAAAAGATCTGTAACTTTAGGTAATCCTCCAGTAATATCTTTAGCTTTAAGGGTTTCTCTAGGAATTCTTGCTATTACATCTCCTGCATAAACATAATCTCCTTCTTGAACGCTAATTATAGCTCCTACTGGAAGTTCATAACGAGCTTTACCTCTTCCATAGGGAAGATCTTTGGTTCTTCCTTTTTCATCTTTAAGTGAAACTCTGGGACGATAGTCTGTAAGTTTATAATCTCTTACAATTATACTTATTCTTCCTGTAGTAGGATCAGTTTTTTCATCTACTGTTACTCCATCAATAATATCTCCAAATTTTACCCTACCATCTATTTCTGCAATAATAGGTGTGGTATAGGGATCCCATTCTACCAGTAGATCCCCTGGTTTTACCTCTTGACCTTCTTTTACTTTTACTTTTGCTCCATAAATAACAGGATATCTTTCTAATATTCTTCCATCAGGACTTTCTATAGCTATTTCTCCTTGTCTATTCAAAGCAATTAAACTTCCGTCGTTTTTAGTTACCAATCTCAAATTAAAAAATCTGACTTTACCTTGTACTTGAGCTCTATGTTCACTTTGCTCTAATGCCTTTCCTACAGCACCCCCAATGTGAAAAGTCCTCATAGTAAGTTGTGTTCCCGGTTCCCCAATAGATTGAGCAGCTATTATACCAACAGCTTCTCCTATTTCTACTAATCTTCCTGTAGCAAGATCTCTTCCGTAACATTTCCTACATACTCCATATTTTGATTCACAAGTAAGAACTGACCGAATAACTACTTTTTCAATACCTGCATCTTTTAGCTTTTTAACAGCTGCTTCGTCTATTTCTTCATTAGCTTTTACCAATATCTCTCCAGTTAAGGGATCAACAATATCTTCAAGAGCAACTCTACCTAAAACCCTATCCCAAACAGGTTCTATAATTTCACCAGCTTCAATAAGATGAGTGATTTCTATTCCATCAATAGTTCCACAATCTTCTTCCGTAACCATACAGTCCTGAGCAACATCTATTAATTTACGAGTTAAATATCCTGCATTTGCAGTTTTTAAAGCTGTATCTGCTAATCCTTTACGAGCTCCATGTGTTGAGACAAAATATTCTATTACTGAAAGCCCTTCTCTAAAATTACTTTTAATGGGAGTTTCAATAATTTCTCCTGAGGGTTTAGCCATAAGCCCTCTCATTCCTGCAAGTTGTCTAATTTGATCTTTAGATCCGCGAGCACCTGAAAAAGCCATCATATATACTGGATTAAAACTTGGTCCTTCTATTTTTTGACCATCTGGACCAATATATTCCTTTTTTTCCATTTCTTTTATCATTTCTTCTGTAACTTTTTCAGTAGCATTAGCCCATATATCAACTGCTTTATTATACCTTTCACTTTCAGTTATAAGACCTTCTCTATACTGTTGCCAAATTTCTGCAATTTTCTTTTCTGCAGCTTCTATAATTTCAACTTTTTTCTTCGGAATGGTTAAATAATCTATACTTATAGAAAGCGCTGCTTCTGTAGCTTCACTAAAACCTAAATCTTTTAATTTATCAGCAAAAATTACGGTTTTTTTCAATCCTGCTTTATGATAGGAAAGATTTATTAATTTTTGCAATTCTTTTTTAGTGAGAGGTTTATTATATTCTTCAAAATCTATTTCTTCAGGAACAATAGTGGAAAAGATTACTCTTCCTACAGTAGTGTCAACTAATTTACCATTCATTTTAACTTTTATTTTAGCATGTAAATCAACAGCACCTGTTTGATAGGCTAAAATTACTTCATCTTTATCTTTAAAAATTTTATTTTCTCCTTTAGCAAAAGGTTTTTCCAGAGTCATATAGAACAAACCTAATACCATATCTTGTGTAGGATATACAATAGGAATTCCGTTAGCAGGAAGAAGAATATTATTAGTGGAAAGTATTAATACTCTATTTTCAAGTTGGGCTTCTATTGAAAGAGGAATATGAACTGCCATTTGATCTCCGTCAAAATCTGCATTATAAGCTACACATACCAAAGGATGTAATTGAATAGCTTTCGTATCAATTAATACAGGTTCAAAAGCTTGAATACCAAGTCTATGAAGTGTAGGAGCACGATTTAACATAACAGGATATTCTTTAACAATTTCTTCTAACGCATCCCATACAGCAGGATGTTCTTCTTCTACCAATCTTTTAGCTGTTTTTATATTAGTAGCATATCCTTGTCTTTCAAGCCATCCATAAATATAAGGCTTAAAAAGTTCAAGAGCCATTTTTTTAGGAAGACCACATTGATGCATTCTCAATTCTGGACCAGCTACTATTACTGATCTACCGGAAAAATCAACCCTTTTTCCCAATAGATTTTGTCTAAATCTTCCTTGTTTACCTTTTAATACATCTGATAAACTTTTAAGAGGTCTTCTATTAGGCCCTGTAACAGGTCTTCCACGTCTTCCATTATCAAAAAGAGCATCTACTGCCTCTTGAAGCATTCTTTTTTCATTTTTTAAAATTATTTCAGGAGCATCAAGCTCTATAAGTTTTTTAAGTCTCATATTTCTATTAATAACCCTTCTATAAAGATCATTAAGATCTGATGTAGCAAATCTTCCTCCCTCTAAAGGAACCAAAGGTCTTAATTCAGGAGGAATAACTGGTATTACTTTTAAAATCATCCATTCTGGCCTGTTCCCAGATTGTTTAAATGCTCTTACTAATTGTAAACGTTTACCTAATTTTTTTCTCCTTGCTTCACTTTGCGTAGATTGCATTTCTAAGGTTATCTCTTGAATTAACTTGTCTAAATCTAAAGAATTTAATAATTCATTAATTGCTTCAGCTCCTGTATTAATAATTATTTTTTCTCCATATTGTTCCTTTAAAATATGATATTTTTCTTCAGTTAAAATAGTCCCAATTGGATATTCCTCTACATCACTTTTTGTAACTATATATTTTTCTAAATAAAGTATAGACTCAACTTCTTTTAAAGTCATATTAAGAATAAGTGCTAACTTACTAGGGATACTTCTTAAATACCAGATATGAGCAACAGGAGAAGCAAGTTCTATATGACCCATTCTTTCTCTTCTAACTTTACTCTGGATAACTTCAACTCCACATTTTTCACAGATTACACCTCTATGTTTCATTCCTCTATATTTTCCACATAAACATTCAAAATCTCTAATAGGCCCAAAAATTTTAGCACAAAAAAGCCCGTCCTTCTCGGGTTTTAAGGTTCTATAATTTATTGTTTCTGGTTTTTTTACTTCCCCATAACTCCACTCTCTTATTTTTTCAGGAGAAGCTATCCCTATTTTTATAGCTCTAATTTTCATTAAATCTTTGGGTTTTTCTAAAATTGCTAAAAGTTCTTTCATTTATTTAATCCCCCCTTATTCTTCTATTAATTCTACATCCAAACAAAGCCCCTGTAATTCTTTAGTTAATACTCTAAAACTCTCTGGCATTCCTCCTTCTAAGAAATTTTTACTTTTTACTAATTTTTCATACATTTTACTTCTTCCTTCCACATCATCACTTTTAACAGTAAGAAATTCATGAAGTGTGTAAGCAGCCCCATATGCCTCTATTGCCCAAACTTCCATCTCTCCTAATCTTTGTCCTCCAAACTGTGATTTACCTCCTAAGGGTTGTTGGGTAATTAAAGAATATGGTCCTGTAGAACGAGCATGAATTTTATCATCAACTAAATGATGGAGTTTAAGCATATGCATATAACCTACAGTAACAGGCTCTTTAAAGGGTTCTCCTGTCATCCCATTATAAAGTATAGTGGTCCCATTTTCATTTAATCCTGCAAGCTTTAACCACTTCTTTATTTCTTCTTCCTTAGCTCCTGCAAAAACAGGTGTAGTTATATAAATTCCATCCATAAAACCTTTAGCTAATTCTATTATTTCTTCCTCACTTTTGCCTTCTACTAATCTTTCATATTCTTCTTCACTGAAAATTTCTTTCAAAAGAGCTTTTATACTTTCTATTTGATATTCTTCTGCAAGTTTAGAAAGTTTTTTCCCTAATTCTTTACAAGCCCACCCTAGATGAGTTTCTAAAAGTTGACCTATATTCATACGAGATGGAACCCCTAAAGGAGAAAGAATCATATCTACAGGAGTACCATCTGGTAAATAAGGCATGTCTTCTATAGGAACTACTTTAGAAATAACTCCTTTATTTCCATGTCTTCCAGCCATTTTATCACCTGGCTGAAGTTTTCTTTTCATAGCTATATATACTTTCACTATTTTTAAAACACCTGGTGGTAACTCGTCTCCTTTTTTAATTTTGTTTATTTTAGCTTCATATTCTTCAACAATTTCTTTTCTCTTTTTCTCAAAAGCTTCTAAAAGTTCTGAAACTATCTCTTTTTTAGATTGAGGTACAACTTCTTTTAATTTCAAAAGAATGGAAGCCGGAATGGAGTTTAAAACCTCAAAAGTAAATTCTGTTTTCTTTTTGATATATATTTCTCCTTCTTTCTCTAAGTTTTTAATAGCTTTGTCTCCCTCCAAAACCTTAGCCAAACTTATAATTAAATTTCTTTTTAAAATTTCTAAAATATCTGCTTGATTTCTTAATAATTTGGCAATAGCTTCATCTTCTTTTTGTTTAGCTCTTATGTCTTTTTCTAAACCCTTTCGAGTAAGAATTTTTGTATCTATTACAATACCTTCGATACCTGCAGGAACTCTTAAAGATGTATCTTTAACATCCCTTGCTTTTTCTCCAAAAATAGCTCTCAAAAGCTTTTCTTCAGGAGTAAGGGAAGTTTCTCCTTTAGGAGTAACCTTACCTACTAAAATGTCTCCTGGCTTTACATAAGTTCCTATTTTAACAATTCCGCTTTCATCTAAATTTGAAATTAATTCCTCTCCTACATTTGATAAATCTCTTGTAATTTCTTCTCTTCCTAACTTAGTTTCTCTTGCTATACATTCTAATTCCTCAATATGAATAGATGTAAATACATCATCTCTTACTAATCTTTCCGAAATTATAATTGAATCTTCAAAATTATAACCTTTCCAAGGCATAAAAGCTACTAAAACATCTTTTCCTAAGGCTAATTCTCCATAATCCATAGAAGGACCATCTGCTAAAATATCACCCTTTTTAACTCTTTGTTTAGGTCTTACCACCGGCCTTTGATTAAAAGTAGTATTTTGGTTTGACCTTCTCCATTTTATAAGCTCATATATTTTAATTTCTGGAAACTTTCCGTCTTTTCCTTCATATCTTATTACAATTCTTGTACCATCTACATCTTCTACTACTCCATCTTTTTCAGCTATCAAAAGATACCCAGAGTTCAAAGCAACTGATCTTTCCATTCCAGATCCAATAATAGGTGCTTTGGGCTTTAATAAAGGTACAGCTTGCCTTTGCATATTAGAACCCATAAGTGCACGGTTAGCATCATCATGTTCTAAAAAAGGAATAAGCGAACTTGATACACTTACAACTTGAGCAGGAAATAGGTCAACTAAGTCTACTTCGTCTTTATGGGCAATAATAAATTCTCCATTTTTTCTTGCAGGTACATACTCATCTATAATATTGCCTTCTTTATCAATTCTGATACTTGATTGAGCAATAACTAAATCTTTTTCTTCAGCAGCATTCAAATATATAATTTGATCACTTACTTTTCCTTTTTTTACTAACCTATAAGGAGTTTCTAGAAAACCATAAGGATTTGTTTGAGCATAGGTGGTAGGTGAAACAATAAGTCCAATATTAGGTCCTTCTGGTGTTTCAATAGGACAAATTCTTCCATAATGGCTGGGATGTACGTCTCTCACTTCAAATCCTGCTCTTTCTCTAGTTAAACCACCTGGACCAAGGGCAGATAATCTTCTTTTATGAGTAATCATAGAAAGAACATTAGTCTGGTCCATAAATTGAGATAATTGACCCTGAGCAAAAAATTCTTTCACTGCAGCTATTACAGGTTTACTGTTAATAAGATCAGCTGGAGTCAATCCTTCTATTTCTTGAAGTTGAAGTTTTTCCTTTATAATTCTTTCCATTCTCATTAAACCAATTAGAAATTGATTTTCTACTAATTCTCCTACTGATCTAACTCTTCTATTTGCCAGACTATCTATATCATCCCCCTCTTCTTCATTTTCTCTCATTCGAATGAGTTCCTTTAAAATAGCAACTATATCTTCTAATGTAAGAACTCTCTGAGTAATGGGAATATCCAAATTTAACCTTAAATTTATTTTATACCTTCCTATTTCAGAAAGATCATAAGTAGCTGGATCAAAAAACAAGGACCTAAAGTAAGCCTCAGCTACTTCTAAGGTTACAGGATTTGAGGGTCTCATTTTTTTATAGATTTCTATTAATGCTTCCTCTCTATTTTTTATTTTATCCGCTTTTAAACCATCTCTTAAAGAAGGCGTATATCGATGGGTATCCATAAAAAGTACTTCAATTTCCTTTATGTTTCTTTCTCTTAAAAGTTTAAGTTTTTCTTCAGTAATTTCTTCATTAATTTCGATTAATATTTCACCTGTTTCTGAATCAATGACTTCTTTAGCACAAGTTTTCCCTATTATAATTTCATCAGAAAACTTTAATACTTTTAATCCAGCTTGTTTAATCTTTTTAATTAATCCTGTACTTATCACTTTTCCTTTTTTGACCAAAACTTCACCACTTTCAGGATGGATAATATCTATTAAAGCCTTTTGTCCAGTTAGTAATTCATAATCTATTTCTTTTTCTACTCCGTCCTCTAAAATTCTATATTTTTCAGTAGGATAAAATAGAGAAAGAATTTGTTCATCATTTAATCCAAGAGCCTTTAAAAACACAGTAGCAGGAATATTTTTTCTTTTATCAATTCTTACCAAAAATCTTCCTTTATAGTCATATATGAAATCTAACCAAGATCCCTTTGTTGGAATAACTCTTGCGATATAAGTTAATTTCCCTGCTTTGGCATGAGTCTTATCTTTCTCAAAAATTACCCCAGGAGATCTTTGAATCTGATTTACTATAGCCCTTTCAGTTCCATTAATTATAAATCTTCCATCTTCAGTCATTACAGGAATATTACCAAAATAAATCTCTTGTTCTTTTATGTCTTTAATACTCTTTATTCCGGTTTCAGGATCAAGATCATAAGTAACTAACCTAACTCTCAATTTCATAGGTGACTCATAAGTTAAACCTTTCTCTTTTGCTTCATCAGGATCATTTTCAGGAGGCAAAATCTTATAATCTAAATATTCTAAAAATGCAGTTTCAGAATAATCTTTTATAGGAAAAACACTCAAAAAACACCTATGAATACCTATTTCTTGTCTTTTATCAGGAGGAGTATTTGATTGAAGAAATCTATTATAAGATTCTTTAGGAATTTTTAAAAGATCTGGTAAATCTTGTATTTGCTTTATTTTAGCGAAATTTTTCCTTATTCTCTGGTTATAATTAAACATTTCCTATAACTTCCCTCCTTTAAATTAATTAAAATATTCTAAATTCTCTACTTAATTTCTACCTTTGCTCCTGCTTCTTCTAATTTTTTCTTAATTTCTTGAGCTTCCTCTTTAGAAATTCCTGTCTTTACAGGTTTAGGAACTGATTCCACAAGTTCTTTAGCTTCTTTTAATCCTAACCCTGTAATTTCTCTTACTACTTTAATAACATTTATTTTATTTGATCCAATCTCAGCTAGTATAACATCAAATTCTGTTTTTTCTTCTTCTGCTGGAACTGTTTCACTTACACTTACCTGTGGAGCAGCGCTCATTACTGCTGCAACCGGAGCTGCGGCAGTAACTCCAAACTTTTCTTCTAATTCTTTAATAAACTGGGCTAATTCTAAAACACTCATGTTAGCAATAAACTCAATTACTTCTTCTTTTGTTACTGGCATCTTTTAACCTCCTTTTGTTTTTATTTTTCTTTTGATTTTTTATCTTGTATAGCCTTAAGAACATATAAAAAGTTTCTTATAATACCGGAAAGAACACCTATAAAATTAGCAATTGGTGCTTGAAAAGTACCAAGCAATTGAGCTATAAGTACATGTTTAGGAGGTAATTTTACTAAATCCTCTATAGCCTCTGCTTTGAAACCTTTTCCTTGAATTATAAAACCTCTTAATTTCAAAGATGGATGAGTTTTAATGAAATTATTTAAAACTTTAGCTACCTCAACCGGATCTTGATAAGCAATTATTAAAGCTGTTGGACCTTCTACATATTCATTTATTATTTGAACTGGAGTTTCTTGGGAAGCTATCTTAATTAGAGTATTTTTTATTACTTTAAATTCTCCTCCTTTTTCTCTTATTAATTTTCTAATCTCGTTACTTTCTGCCACAGTAAAACCATTAAAAGAAGTTACAAATATACCTTGAGAATTTAGTAATTTTTCTTTTAAATTTTTAACAATTTCTATCTTTTTAGCCTTGGTAAGCAAATTTAACCTCCTTTATCTATTTTTTGAAAGGGTATCCTTTTTGCCTCTAAGTAGGCTGGGATTTCATCCCATTTAAGCCTTTTAAAAGCACCTACTTGTCTTAGGCCCCAAGAATAACCCTTCTTTTGGAAGGATCTCAAGGGGCTTAATATTTTATTAATCTCCTGAATATTTTTGTATTAAATTTCTTACTTCATTAGGTTCTATCTTAATTCCTGGTCCCATAGTAGTAGAGATAGCTACTCCTCTTATATATTGTCCTTTAGCTGCAGGAGGTTTTGCTTTTAAAAGAGCATCAAAAAAAGCTGCTAGATTCTCTAAAATCTTTTTTTCTCCAAAAGAAACCTTCCCGACAGGAGCATGAACAACACCAGCTCTATCTACTCTAAAATCAATTTTCCCTGCTTTAATTTCTTTAACTGCTCTTGCTATGTCAAAAGTTACTGTTCCTGTCTTTGTACTTGGCATAAGCCCTCGAGGACCTAATATTTTACCAATCTTGCCTAAGGATGGCATCATATCAGGAGTTGCTACCACTTTATCAAACTCTAACCACCCATCTTGTATCTTTTTTATTAATTCTTCATCTCCTACATAGTCTGCTCCTGCTTCTTTAGCTTCCTTAGCTTTTTCTCCTTTTGCAAAAACTAAGACTTTTACTTTTTTTCCTATACCATGTGGAAGCACCACTGAACCTCTAACTATTTGATCAGCATGCCTAGGATCAACTCCCAAATTGACTGCTACCTCTACAGTTTCATCAAATTTTGCATAAGAATTTTCTAATGCAATCTTAACTGCTTCCTCAAAAGTATACCTTTTTGTTCTATCTACCTTACCTAAAGCTTCTTTATATTTTTTACCTCTTTTTGGCATTTTTTCTCTCCTTTTTAGTCTATTATTTCTATACCCATACTTTTAGCAGTGCCTTCAATTGTTTTAATAGCTGCTTCTAAAGAACTTGCTGTTAAATCTTGCATTTTCAATCTTGCAATTTCTTCTAATTGTTTTCTTGTAATTTTTCCTACAGTTTCTTTTTTAGGATTATGTGCTCCTGTCTCAATTCCAGCTGCTTTCTTTAAAAGAATAGAAGCTGGGGGGGTTTTGAGTTCAAAGGTAAAAGATCTATCTCCATAAATGGTAATTATTACAGGAATAATCATTCCTTCTTGATTACGAGTTTTTTCATTAAAAGCTTTTACAAACTCCATTATATTTACACCATGTTGACCTAAAGCAGGACCTACTGGAGGTGCAGGAGTTGCTTGCCCAGCAGGAAGCTGTAATTTAACTTGAGCTATTACTTTTTTAGCCATCCTTTATATACCTCCTTAAATCTTCTGCAAATAAGCAAATTCAATCTCTACAGGAGTTTCTCTTCCAAAAATACTTACTAAAACCTTTACTTTACCTTTATCCGGTTTAACTTCATCCACAATTCCTATAAAATTAGCAAAAGGACCTTCTGTTATCCTTACCCTATCTCCTTGCATAAATTGATATCTTGGTTTAGGCTTTATTTCTTCAACTACTAATTGAGAAATAAGCTTTTCAATCTCATCAGTTCTGAAAAGATAAATTCTATCTCCTCCTACAATATCAAGCACACCCTCTATTTTTTTTATCTCTTCTTTTATTTCTTCATCTAATTCTCCAAAAATCAAAAAATATCCCGAATAAAATCTCTGCGTAACCTGTTTATCTGGTGAAAAAACAAATTCTATTTCTTTAGTAGGTGGAACGAAAGTTTTCTCTATTTTATCTTTGATACCTTTTCTTTCAAATAATTTTTCTACCTCCTCTTTTATTTGTTCCTCTAACCCTGACCAAACTTGCACAGAATACCAAATTTTACTCATTTTATTTAACCAAAAGAGAAATTAAAAAATTATAAATTATATCCAAAATTCCTAAATATGCACCTATAAATAAACTAAAAGCCATAATCATTAAAGCACTAAGAATTACTTGTTTTTTTTGAGGCCAAGTAATTTTTTTGGCTTCTATTTTAACCTCTTTTAAAAATTTTACACCTTTATTTATTAAATTTTCTGATTTGCCTATTTTAACAACCTTTGTCTCTGTTTGTTTCATATATTTTTTAAAAAATAAAATTATTAATGGCAGGCCAGGAGGGACTTGAACCCCCAACCTTCGGATTTGGAGTCCGATGCTCTGCCAACTTGAGCTACTGGCCTGCCTTACTTTTTAACCTCTTTATGAATGGTATGTTTTCTATCCCAAGGACAATATTTTTTCAATTCCAATCTATCTGGTGTATTACGCCTATTTTTTGTAGTAGTGTAATTATTCCTCTTACACTCTGTACATTGAAGATGTATAATTATTCTTGCTTCTCCCTTTTTTGCCATTTTATTAAACCTCTTTATTCTATTATTTTAGTAACAACTCCTGCTCCTACAGTTTTTCCTCCTTCTCTTATAGCAAATCTCAATCCCTCCTCCAAAGCAACAGGCTTTATTAACTCAACCTCTAACTCCACATTATCACCAGG
>Ga0105162_1001756_pt1 | contig 12084 bp, 9 predicted proteins | sample JNZ201metaG_FD_81532 | JGI IMG/M metagenome (GOLD analysis project Ga0105162, IMG submission 81532) | Hot spring microbial communities from Jinze hot spring, China to study Microbial Dark Matter (Phase II) - JNZ 20120812A | ecosystem: Environmental > Aquatic > Thermal springs > Hot (42-90C) >...
GTAAAAGTATGGATAGAATGGATGTTGATAGGGAGGATGTTAGTGTATTTGATAAATCGTATAAAACGAGAACCAAGGACTCTTGAAATCATTCTTAATTAATTTGTTACTTTAGACAGGGTGATTCTTTAAAAGTAACATACAAAATTCTTAATTGCAAATTTTCTGTGACATCAAATTATTAGCCCATTCTTCAATTTTTCTTTTTGTTTCCTCATCTTCTGCATACGGCACCAAGTAAGTATAAAACCCTTCCTTAATTATAATACAGATCAATTTGCATCTTTTTCGAGTTGTATTCAAATAAAAATCTTTCCATGTATTGAAAATTGTATACTCCTAATACTTTGAAACCATATTCCTTAAGAGAATATACAGCCATCTTTGTCCTATTTGGAAATAACTCCAAGTTGCATTCGCGATTGCCATTTTCTCTTATCTTTTGAATCTTTACCTCACCAATTCTCATCCCTCTAAATGGGTTTATGTCAACAGAATTAATAAAATACACTTCTTTCTTTGCTCTTGTTACTGCCGTATAAAGTCATCTAAAGTACTGTTCATTTCTTGGAACTAAATTCAAAGTTTTCATATCAATAATAACATTATCCCATTCGCTACCTTGTGCCTTGTGACATGTAATAGCGTAACCAAATTTAACTAAGAGTGGATTAAAGTATTCATTATCTCTGAGTATTCTTGAAATTTGTAGCTTCAAAGCTATGTATCTATCTCTCAATACCACAAGCTTTTCAGTTTTAGAAGTTTTCATTTCTCTCAAAGTCTTCTTTAATTCATTGAAAACCTCTCTGAATTCAAGATTTTTGATTAAAACCGCTCTGAAAACTTTGTTGTACAATTTTCTATCAAGTTCTGGTTCAGGGGAATAAACATAATCATTCAAAATTTTTGCTTTAAATACTCTTTCACCTTCCATTTCGTAATCGTAGTATTTTAATTGACAGTCCAAATACGTTACCTCCTCTTTTTCAGAGGTTTTAATAACTTCTCTGTTGAGAATCTGTACAACTTCAACACTTTGACCATTAAGCAAAGTTAAATCATCACTATAGTAGTTTTTGTAAACTATTAATTTATCACCAGGTAATATTTCATAATCTGATATTTTGTTATTAGTATTTAGAATCCTTTTGACCATGAAATTGTATTCTTGAACTTGTCTGTTTGAATGGGCAATTATAATCGTATCATCGAATTTCTTGCCTATACTGTAAAATCTTTTAAGCTCGCTGACTAACAGCTCATTAGACAGTTTTCTGTTCTCATCAATAGAAAGCTTATTAAATACCTTCTGTTCAATACTATTTCTAATGGCTAATGAGAAATTATAAATATAGTTTTTGCTATCAGTCCTGACTATTTCTTTTAGTTCAGAGCTAATAACTCTTAATCCATAATTTCTTCTAAGATATTCCTCATCAAGCGCCGGGGAATAATTCATCGAGATAGGTGGTAACTGGGCATGATCTCCACAAAAAACAATTTTTGAACCTTCCACAAAACTCAACAAATCGGAAAGAAGCTTTCCGCTACCAAACCTTAAAAAAGAGTTTCCCTGATCTTGATCAGAAATTAGTGAGCTCTCATCAACAATATAAATATTTACTATATCATCTGGTTTCTTTTGCTTAATTTTAAAATGAAGAAAAAATACTACATCATCTTCTGACGCCTCTGAATGTTCTGAATTCTTTGAATTTTCCTTGTTTTCAGTTTGTTTAATTTCTTCTATTTCGATCCTGTCAAAATCATAAATAGCTTTATGAATAGTTTGAACACTACAACCTGTTTTTTCACGCAAAATAGAACCTGCCTTACCTGTTGGAGCAAGTATACGAAAAGAAATATTGTTTTGCTCAAGATAATTAACAAACAAAGAAAGCAAGGTAGTCTTTCCACTACCCGCATAACCCTTTAAAAGGAAGCAATTATATGAATTTGAAACAGCAAACTCTTTGAGCTTTTCAAATGCCCTTTTCTGGTCTAACGTCAGATTCATAATATACCCTCGTTTCATTGCCTTTCTCAATACATGAAATATTCTATCAAATAAGACCCTCATATATGCGAAAATTTGACATTTCCATGTCAACTTGTCACCACACATTCTCAAATACTATATTGTCTCTACAAAGCAAGATTTGGAATCATTTAAAAATAGCTTTTTAATTTTCATTGCAAACGATGTCCCACCTTTGGATAAAATAAAAAAAGTATCCGAATCATCGGATACTTTCTATCCTTTTTACTTTCATCGTCCTATGTCACCAAAAGCTTCATGTTTTCCTCAAAATTTCGAGCTACTTTTTCTTTATCTAATATTCTTAAAGATTAACCTGTATCATACATTTGACAATTTTTAACCCCACATAGGTACGCTACAAACGAACGAGAAGACGACCCAAACAACTACGGCTACCACAGTTTCAATCCCTCATAGGTACGCTACAGACGTAGCGTCCGGGGCGGTTATGCTCACTTGAAGAGCATGTTTCAATCCCTCATAGGTACGCTACAGACCAAAAAAAGAAGGAGGGGATTGGTATGTTGGTACTCAGTTTCAATCCCTCATAGGTACGCTACAGACACGGACAAAACAATATACTTTCGAGTAAGAGCATAGTTTCAATCCCTCATAGGTACGCTACAGACTATCTTGCGTAAATACGTTGCTTGCACCAAGCCCAGGTTTCAATCCCTCATAGGTACGCTACAGACTGGATGTTAATTTTTTATATACAGAAATAATATATGTGGACTTGTTCATATTATACAAAATTTTTTGTTATTGTGTCAATTGAAATAAAACTTGTGAACATATTGTAAGCATTAAATTTTTTCAAATTTGGTATTTTCACAATTTACCACATCCTCCAGGTTTTTAGCACTATTCGAGGTTTGGTAACAGTTAGATGAAGAATTCAGGTTCTCTTTTTTGTCCAATGTGTTCTTTGTCTATTTTTTGTCCATATGAGAGTATGTAGAATATCACCGAGTCCTCATCTTCTTTTATTATCTTCTTTACCTCGCTTTTTAACCTTTCAAATTTACTCAGAGTTAGTTCTCCCTCTAATAGTGAGTTTTGTACCCAAGTTAAGTATTTTCTGGCTGTTTTCAAGATTTTTGCTACACGTTTTTCATTCACATCGTAAGCCATTATTACATACAAGTTTTCACGTCCTCACATATGGAAAGTATTCTTGGTCGTTTATTATGTGTTTTTCAATTTTGTAGGCTTCTATTCTTATCAGTGATCTGTAACTAACGTTTCTTTTTAGTTTCTGGGAATATACGGTGGTTTCAATTTTATTGTTGAATTCTTGTACAAAGGTTTTTCTTCCTTTGTCGTTTAGAAAGACCCCATTCATGTCTTTTAGGAAGTCTTTTTTTGTTATTTGTTTCCTGTTTAATAGTGTGAATATTAGTCTATCCACTATCACGGGCTTAAATATTTCTGCAATATCAAGATTTAGCGTGAATTTTCTGTGGTTGCTTGTGTGTAGATAACCTATTCTTGGGTCAAGGTGTGTCTGGTAGATTTGCGAGAGTACCGTTGTGTAAAGCAATGAGTTTCCGAAAGATATCAATGCGTTTATTTCGTTTTCCGGAGGTCTTTTGGTTCTTTTTTCCATTGAGAAGTCATTAGATTTTATTATCCTGTCAAAGCTTTGATAGTAAGCTTCTCTTATGTTCGCCTCTATTCCCATTAGCTCTTCTATGTTTGAAGCGTTTTCTATTTTTTTCATCAGCTCTTCTATTCCTTCGACAATATCAATCAGTGAGCTTTCTTTTTCCTTGTAGTCAAGAAGGTTTCTTATTATGTTTTTACCAGCTCCATACACTATCTTTTTTGCTATCTTTAGTCTTTCTTCAATGTTTAGGTATTTTTCAACTTGTTTGAGTAATACAAATGAGGAGTTGTAATGTTCTCTTGGATAGTAACTTCCCGAATAGTATCCGTAGTAATTGTAAATGTGTAGTATTATATTTTTTTCAGTTAAAAACTCTAACAGTCTTTTGTTGAAATCAACTTCACCAAAGATATGGATTTCCTGCACATTTTCTACAGGTAAGTATTTTCTTTCACCACTTTCGTTGACAATTGATATTGTGTTGTTTTTTCTTTCAAGTACACCACTTGAAAATATATACAGTGCTTCCATGCTATTCGCCCCAACAAAATTCTTCGTAGGCACACTTTGTGCACGATGATTGTCTGATAGGTATGGGAGGTTTGGAGAAGTTTATTAGTTCTTTTACTTCTTCAATCACTGTTTCGATTTCTTTTATGTGTTCATCTGTCAATTCGACTCTTATTCTTTTTTTCTCTTTTGGTATGAGTATTTCTGCTGTGAACTGTATTCCTTTTTTTTGAAGTATGTAGCAATAATAAAGTAACTGCATTTTTGCTTCTTTCAATCGTTTACTTGATGATTTTATCTCTCCTATGACTTTTGTATTCTTGTTCTCGTACAATATGTCGATTTTCACAGATGGCATTACAATTTGCTCGTGTTTATACCTCGAGTACGACTCTTCGTGAATAAGTCTACCAAGATCCAAGTATATGTTGTCTTGTTTACCTTCTATACCATGCGAAATTAACCATGCTTCTCTTTTGCAAATAAGATACGAATAAAGCCAGTTTGGTTGTATTTCGATTTCTTCTACCATATTATCTGCTCCTTGATTTCATCTTCAAGGTATTTGAAACCTGTGTCTAAGTCGTAATATATTTCAAGGCTTTCTTTGTTGATAAATCTGAGGTTATCGAAATAGTCGATAGCTGGTGGTAAATTCTTTAATGCTCTTTCTATGTTTATGTGAATCATCCTTTCTTGGATTCTTCTTTTGTTTAAGATGAACATCCTAGCGCGTTTGTTTTTGTCATTCTCGTTCAAAATAGTTTTGAATATTTGAAATACTTCCTCATCATCGGAGTCTTTGATAACAAATATAGAAACTTTTGGTTCTTCTTTTATAAATCTATATTCACTTATTGCTCTTTGCGCATCGGCTGTTTGGAATTTGAGATTTAGGTAGCTTTTCCATATCTCATCTGCTTCACTTTGTTTTGTTGCTCTTTCTCTTATTATGTTGAAGTAATATTTTGTAAGTTCAAGGTAATCTTTTTCAGGTATAATTCGCTCTTTACTATATTTCAGTATCGATTCTTTGGCGGTTTCAATAGCTGTAACGCCATACACTTTTTTTGCTAAGCTTTCTTTAGTGTTTAGTAGATACATTTTTGATTTTCGCTTACTGGCGTTTCTATTACATCTTCCGGCTATCTGTATTATTGAATGAACCGGTGCTAATTCTCTTATTACAACATCGAAGTCTAAATCAACACCTGCTTCGACAACCTGTGTTGAGACTAGGATTATTGGGATATTTTTTCTAAGTTTTACCTTTATTTCTTCGATTCTTTCAAATCTATCTTTTGGTGTTATGTTTGTCGACAGATAGTAAGTTTCTTCTTCGCTTCTGGATATTGTTCTGTATTTTTCTATGGAATCTGAGACACTGTTACACACTAAGAGTATGCTTTTGTTCTTTTCTTGTTCTTTTATTTCTTCCCATATTTCTTCGAATGTTTTCGTGGAATCAATGAGGTTTATAATTTCTGTCCTGTTGAGTTTCTTAAATATTACTTCAAAGTTTTTGTTTAATTCATACGATTTTTCTTTTAACAACATTGGTTGTGTGGCTGTCATGAGTATGAATATGGTGGAGAATTTTCGTGATAGTAGTTCGATAAATTTTTCGACAAGTAGCCATTGTTCTGGTGGTATTGTCTGTACTTCATCAAGAATTACTATGCTACCTGAGAGTTTATAGAATTTTTTCATTAATCTATTCTTGTACCCTATCATTGTGTGAAGTAATTGCCAGAATGTCGTTACTATTATTTCGCTTTCCCACGATTCTATGAACAGTTGCATTTTATCGTACTTATCATAGTCTATGAATTCTTCTTGCTTGGTTTCTTCCATTTCTGCAAGATGGTAATGGGCGGTTAGATATGATTCTTTCTCTGTTGTATAGTCAGGGAGTTGATTTAATACGGATTCGATTACCGATAAATTCTGTTCAACTATAGATATATATGGCAACGAGTATATTATCCTTGGTGTGTATCCTTTTTCTTTCTGTATTCGGTTTCTTAGTCTGATTGCTGTGTTTAATGCTGCGAGTGTTTTTCCTGCTCCAGTTGGTGCTGTTATTGTGAGTATTCTTCCATACAGGTTTTCTAATTGTTCTTCTTTTATAGATGTGATTGTTGTTTTTCTTAGTTTTTCTCTGATTTCTGTCATTTGATTCTTTTCTAAACGAAGTTTTTGTATGTACATTTCAACAATGTCGTCTGGTATGTTTTTTCTATCTTTTGGTTGTATTCCACCAGCGTCTTTTTTATCTGCATCTATTAGGACTGAGTAGAGTAATTGTGTTGAAAATGCGATGTCTTCTTTAACTTCTTCTTTTTCATCCTCGAATTTTATCAACATTCTTCTAAGCGTTTGAATTACGTTTACTGCTTTTTCTTTCATAAAGTATTCTTCCTTAAGCTGTATGGCAATTGATGTGTATTCTTTTTGTATATTTTCAAAGTTTTTTAGTATATCTTCGTATTGCCGAAAGAGATCTTTCAACCTTTGTGAGTGTGGTTCGTTGAGCTCTATGAGAATTTGCGATATATTGCTTTCCGTTATTGTATCTTTTGCTTTTATTCTTGGAATTTCCTCGTATGTGTCTGGTAAATTGGAATGGTGAGCAAAAACGGATACAAAAGCTGGTAATATTAGGTATCCGTATTCATACTCATCAAGAAGATACGTTGCAAGGGTGATAGCCGATATATATGAATGATTTGCAAGTTTCGATGCTTTTGATTTACCTGTGAGCTTTTCTTGAAAGTACGTTGTGTACTTTCCAAAATCGTGGAAATAAGCTATTATTTCTGATATTCTTTTCAGTTTTTCTTTGTTTGAAATTTGTATATCGTCAAAAGCTTTTACTGAAAACTCGGCAACGTTTTTTAGATGTTCTATAAGTTTTTGTCCAGGGCGTGCGAAGTATTCCATTTTAACCCGCCTCCAAATTACGCTCTAAAAAGCCCCCGGTGTGAAAACCGGGGGAATGGTTTCTGATTACATGAGTACTATGTTTTTGTTGAGTTGATTCACTTGGTAAATTGGATTTGATACTTTTGTTGAGATAGGTTCTCCGTTTGGATTAAAGATATAGTCTTTTACTTTCTTGAGTTTCCTTTCTTTGGTAAATTCAACTGGCATTTTGTCTTTGTATACACGTTGGTTTTTGTACATAATTTTTGAAATATCGATGACGCAGTCAGTTGGTATAACAGTTGAGATTTCAATTTCTGAGTCGGTATTTATCTGTGTTGTCGAAAATTCTCCAATATATTTAGCTGTTGCCGGTAATTCTGATAGTCCCATGTACAATGGATATCTATACCTTGAGTTTTCAAGAGTTTCTTTTAGAGCTTGGTATATTTCTCCTACTTCGTGGTAGAAGTATATTCTGTAACAAACATCCTTCGAAAAGTCAACTGGAAGAACGAATTCAAGTGGAATTTGTGTACCACCAGAAAAACCACGCAAATCTGTTACTGACTTCACAAAAAGATAATTTACAACTTGTATCTTTTTCCTTAGTGCATTAACTATTTCAACTGAGATTTTCGCTTTTTCGTCAAACAGCTCATAGTAAGTGTCCCTTTGATAACCAAGAAACCCAGCTATCATACCAGAGATTACTGTTTTTGGTGGAAAAAAGTAAGAGAGTGAAGATGAGTTAGTATAGAATTTTCGAAAGTGCGCCATTTTGGAGCTTATCTCAAATACAAGAACTTTATCCATTTTTCATCATCTCCTAAATAGCAATAAACTCCACTTTTCCTCCTTGAGGCATCTCTAAACCTTTTACTTTTTTCGCGAATTCTTCTTCTATCCAAACATAAACCATGGAAATCTTTTCGTTTTTCAAAAGTTCTGATAAGCCTGAGAAATCAATATCTATGTCCTCCAAACTTGCTGGTGCATAGCTTGTTTTTGGTTGCACTTTGACTAGGTTTCTGAGATCTCCAAAGAACGTTTCATCATCATTCCATTCAATTCTCACGTATAGTCTTGGCGTTTGACCTATTTTGCTCCTTGTTGTAGCCTGGAGTTTGAGAGCTTTTATGATTTCTTTGTCAAAGTTCTTTACATCTTCGTCTGTTAATCCTGTCTCTTTTGCGCGCCATGCACTGACGATACCGTAAAAACCTATAAGCGAGTACTTAATTCTCCAGTCTTTTCCCATTGTACCATGGTCTGATTCTCTTCCGGCAAGTTGAGAGGTTATCGTTGATGAGTGTAATATCTCGGTTGGATGTAAAGAGTAACCCCAAGTGAATTGAACAGGACCTGTTAAAGTGATAGAATCAAGATTTGCTATTTTGGTTTTAAGTGGTATCGTAGCACCGAAGTATTTTATGTCTTTAAACGTATCAGTAACCTTTCTTACGCATTCTTCTTTTGTTTGAAGATCTTTCAGCAAGTCTTCAACTTTCTTTGTCGATGTAACAGCTTTTCCTTCTTCTTTTGAAACGTAGACACCTTCACCTTTATTTATCCAATAATCTCTTATATACCTTTTCAGTCTAACATCGCTTACAAGGTTTCTTTGTGTGTCATAGTCGTACCTTGGTTTGTTCTCATCATCTGGATCACCGTTTGGATTTGTTAACATCGCATCGTAAAGGAAAAGAATTTCCGAGTTTCTTTCCAATGTGTTTGACATGCCTAACCCCTCCTCAGTTTTCTTCGTTAAGTTCAGTGGTTCTTTGTGAACCTGTTATAGTTTTCATAGTTTGATATGCATAGCCTGATTTTATCCAGTAGACATTTTCTTGTGGAGAGAGCGTCCAATTCTTATCACTGATGTCCAGATATTTCTTAGCCAAAGCGTACACAAGTTCAGTATGAGCATTCAGAACTTTGTACTGTTTAAGTTTTTCAAACAGTTCGTTACTGAAAATCTTTATCTTCGATTGTGGCATACCGTAATAGTTCAACTTTTCTAAGATAACCTTTTTCCCATCTCCTTTGTTAACTTGAGCTCTTGCAACTTCAGATAGCAATACACCAAGTAAGAAAAGACCAGTCTTTTGTTCATCAAGCTCAAGAGTTTCAACGTACTTTCTTAAATCCGTACCAATAACATCAAGGTCTTCATAATTCATGCTACCCCCACCTCCTTGCAAAATATTAAGCTCACGTGCATACATTATGAATTGATTTGAAGTGAATATGTGATCAATTACTTTCCAGAAAACTGAATTCTCATTTTTTGGTTTCGTATGATAGTACCCGTTGTATTTATCATAGTAGTAAATTGTAACTACTTCCAAGAAGTCTTTGATTATCTTTCTTTCATTGAGTGGTTTTTTACTTAGTATTGAATCGTATACCTCAAGGATATTTCCTGGTAGGTCTTTTCTTACAGGAAATAGGTAGAATATTCTGTCAAAATCAAGCTCACTTACTCTGAAGTATTCTCCTTTCTCCGGAAATAGCTCTTTGAATTTCTCACGAGCAATGTTTCTCTTATGTATAATTTCTTTTATTCTTGACGGAGGTACGTCCATGATTAGCTTTTTGATCTTTACCGCTGCATTCTGTTCTTCAACGAAAACAAAGTTCAAAGCAAATGCTTCTGTTTCGATTCTCTCTTCAAGTTGCTCACGATATTCATTCCATTTATCAGCACTGTTGAGAGATTCTGCGGTGTGTATTGTATCTTTTGCACGCTCAGCTAAAATACGACTTGATGGAATTGTATCTGTATCGTAAAAATCGGGGATTATATAACAAGGATACGGAATACGTGTAAACCTTGTTTTTAAGTTATTCTTCAAAAATTTTTCGCCTGTACCAAATGCTGTGAAGCATTCGTCACAAAGTGCGAAATTCTTGTAGAAACCTTCTTTATCTATACCTGAGGCAAAGTTTATTTTGTCAGTGATGAAAAATTTAAGTTCAAACTTCGAAAAATCCTTTGTTATCTGCGTTTCTTTACCGCATCCGTGACAGACACCTACTTCCGTATCACTAAAAGCTTCCTCAACAAATTCCTTGTACAACATTCTTTTGTATTCCTCGTATTCTACTAAACTTTTTTCTTTGTAATACACAGTAAATAACAAACTCGAGAGTATTTTTTTGGAAATTGATAATTTTTTCATAAGGTACTCATTCAATATATTCGTTATATCTTCTCCCTTACCAATTTTTTCGACATTCTTCCATTTTTCTTTCAAACTCTCATCAAGATCTTCGATCAATGATAAATCAATTACTCTCCTACCTTCCTTTTCACAGGTAAAAGTTTCTATAATCTCGTTCAAAATATTTTTTAACTCACCTTCGTCAAGCTGGCGATATGCATTGAATATAGACTGAGTAAATATTTTCATCAAGTTATCTGACGTAAGCCTTGTTTGAGGTACGTTCCCTTTCGCATTGCCCACCCACAAGTATTTTTCAAGTTTTGACTTATCAAATTCCTCAGAAACAAGTCTTATCTTTTTCTCGGAAGGTTCAAAAATCACCCTTACTATTTTTGCCTCACTCGGAGCATCTTTATATATTACCTTGTTTTTTAGATAATCTTCTATACTTGACCCCGAGAGAATTCTGCCAATTTCAAGAATACCGTTTAGCATAATCCATCCCTCCAATCAATTGAATTTCCACCTATCTTTAAGCACTATGCATCCAAATCCTTGAGCATTTTTAGAACCTATTCCACAATTCAGAGCAAATTTGATAAGTTCTGGCTCTCCTGATATCAAAAAGTCTGTCTTCCATGCTTCTATTACCGTACCTTTGTAGTTTATAACTGCCTTTTTGGGTGTTTGTCCCACATTTTTAATATTTATCTCCCCTGAAGGTGGATGACCGTAAAAAGCTAAGTATTTTCTGTAGAGATTCTCTTTTAATTTTTCTTCCATCTCTGAATCATTTGGTGAATAATAGCGAGTAAATTTCTTCCCATTTTCACTTTCAATGGTTGAATATATAGTTACTGGTGAAATCGTTCTTACAAATGCTTCTTTACCTACATCATCATCCCATATTTCTACTTTTGAAACGTATACATCATTTTTAAGTATCACTATATGATCTCCTTTGATAAAGTTCTCCGCCAAATATTCTATAAATCTGTCTTCAACACAACTAACTACAAAGCGTGCGGAAGACTTGTACACAATCTCGTTTGTTTCTTTCGAGGAAATAAAATCTCCATAAAGTGATGAAAAAGTGAAAAGTTTGTAAGTTCTTTTTTCATACTTGTATCCAACATCGTGCAAAAATTTTGAATAATTACTGTCATTCAGCCAACGCAACAAAACTGCTTGAAGTATGTGGTTGTAATTTCTTGGAAGTCTCAAATCTTGAAACTCAATGTTTATGCACATTTGCATAACAATCACCTCACTAATTTTGGCTCTTCGAATGTATTTTTGTTTTCATTAAATTATACCATAAAAACTTAGGAATTACGAAATTGTTAATATAAAAATGAAGATAAACAATATGTTCTTAAATAATTGTTTAGTCTATCTTTTGCATTTTTATTGACTAACAAAACAAGTCAAATCTGACAGAATATTTTAAAATTTAGAAAATAATAGTATCACTGTTATCAATCTGCAAGAAAACAAAATCCACCTTCTAAATTACATTAGAAGGTGGATTTTGTTTTTAACAGGATGGCGATGTCTAACATCATTTTGATATGCTTGCTGAAACCATCCTTGTGTTATCCATATTCTTGTTCCGTGTTCCATATATATAGACATTAACAATTCAAATTTCTGACATTTTTTTTGATTTGCGAAATGAAATAACCGATAAGATATTTTTCCTAATCCTGGTTGCTACATACCTATGAATCCCTTCCTACAAACTAAAGTAAGAAAAAACGCCCAAGGAGTTTTTCCCATTTTCCATCTCTTTCAGAGAGAAGTTCCTTCCTGACGTAATATAGCAC
>Ga0105162_1001757_pt1 | contig 12070 bp, 13 predicted proteins | sample JNZ201metaG_FD_81532 | JGI IMG/M metagenome (GOLD analysis project Ga0105162, IMG submission 81532) | Hot spring microbial communities from Jinze hot spring, China to study Microbial Dark Matter (Phase II) - JNZ 20120812A | ecosystem: Environmental > Aquatic > Thermal springs > Hot (42-90C) >...
TTCTAGGGGTAATCTTTCAGTCTTTTCTTATTGCTTCTCCGTGGACGCGGGGGTTTGAATCAATGATTATGCAAGTTGAAAAAAGACTTTCAGTCTTTTCTTATTGCTTCCTATAATAGTACTTTGCCTGAAGGATTTAAAAGTTTTTTGTCTAGTTCCCGGAAAATGGGGGTTTACGCGGAGAAACCGGATGCTAGGTCATATATTTTTAGTCCTTTTCTGATCAATTCTCCCAACGTTATCTATCTGCGGACTGGAAGCTCGAACTATCTATTTTAGTTTTTCTTAATTGCTTCAGTAGATAATTAGTAGATAATTGTTTTCAACAATTTTCACAATATTATACATCTTATACTAGCTTCCTCCATTGTTTTTCTCCATATTTCTTGATTAGGTATGGAGGATCCAGTGGTAGGCGTCTCTATCGATTTTCGAGATATATATTCTATTCAGTCATTTAAGCGGGCCCGCCGGGATTTGAACCCGGGTCCTCCGGCTCCGAAGGCCGGCGCCCTAGTCCGGGCTAGGCTACGGGCCCTTCTTTAAGTTTTATTACTCTGAATTCGTCTCCACCCCATATTATTATCTTCTCCTTAGTTTCTAGTATTGTTTTTTTATCGTCCGATAATATTCTTATGTATGCTTCTAACGGTATTTCATCCTCCTCAAGTTCTAGTTTACAAATATTATTTACTGCTACGCATTTCTTAATTTCCGCTTCTGCAGGTAAGAGTTCGACAACATAGTTATTTGGAATGTTAATGAAGAAAACTTCATTACTTAAACAATGATATAGTTTCTCTTTAGGCACTACCGAGGCTTCACCATCTATACTCATCCATCCAAGCACAGCTTCGCTGAATGAGTATCTATTGTAGAAGAAGTATTTTATACTATGAAACCCTTTCTTCAAGTAAATAGGGTTACTTACATATACTGTTGGAGGTTGATCCCTCCAAGCATCTATAACTAATTTATTATCAATCCATAATCTAGAACCATCATCTGTAACTACATAAAACCTATAATAACCCGGGTTATCAATTTCAATGAAACCTTTCCATAGAATAGCGAAGAATTCCCCAGGAACCCCTGGAGCAGGGCTATTCCACCAAACATAGTTTATCCATGGTGAAACACTCTCCTTAACTGGTTTTAAAACAGAATAGTCTTCAGGCGGTTTATCACCACTCCAAACATAGTATAGGGTTTTCAAACCTCTAACTAAACCTTCACGTTCCTTAACAACCGCTATATTCATAAAAGCACCGCTAATCCAATCTAAATAAAAACTATATTTCAACTCTATGATTTAACATTAATCAATTAATTGGATTAAGAGGGAAAAATTATTATCCAATTACTATAAAGTAATAAATTAGTGGAGAAAAGGGGGATGTATAGTTCCACCAACATTTATTAGTGTAGTTGCTTATAAAGGAGGAGTTGGTAAAACAACTTTATCTATACTACTAGGATGTGGTTTAGCACTATTTAAGAAGAAGAGAACATTATTAGTAGATCTCGATCCACAGGCTAACCTAACTGAAGCATTACTTACTCAAACAACTCATCAAGAAGTTCTAAATAGGTCGCATTATGATAACAAGAAGTTTTCAATAGAATTCTTTTATAATCCCGTAACTGAACCAATTATTTACGGAATAGAAAATACCGATGGACAATTATTTCTCCTACCATCATCGCATAAATATATGAAGATCCTCGAATACACCAATATTAGACCAGCTAGTGCTAGAGATGCTCGTGGAAAACTAGGTGAGTTAGCGGAGAGATATGGTTTTCAATACGTTATACTAGATCTCCCTCCACAAATGTATCATTTAGTGAACCCTATAGTAACCGTTAGTGCAGATTATTTTATAACACCAGCTGTTAAGGGAGCTTTCAGCGATATAGCTGTTAAATATATGTTAGAAACATTCTATGAATCAATTAGAACTTTTAGGAAAGAATATAGTGGTTTAAACTACTTCCTAGGAGTAGTTCTTATGAGATTCCACTCGAATGAAACGATAAATATAGCTAGAGTTAAAGAGAGAATTGAGCGTAAAATAAGGGAATTTCTTAATAACATAGATATTGGCGAATCACTAGTTTTCCCTCAAAATTATAGTCCAGTGTTCAACACCGTAATATATTATAATAGTTTATTGACGAAACTTAGAGGTTCACTAATAGGTAGAGTTCCATATATAATTAAGGTATTAACAGGGTACTTCAAAGGAGGGGGTGGTGAGGAGATACGTAAAAAACTAATTTCAAATATTAATGAACTTACTGAAGAACTCGAAAATAGGGTTATGAAATTTGTCTCAAGTAGTGAATCTACCGGAAAGGCTTTATAAATCGATCGAGAAAGTAGCATTAATAAAGGGGGTTACTCCGGAAGAACTAGTTATTAGTATTCTGAATCTAGTTATAGAACATATAGCTGCAGATATCGATGCTTACTATACTCGTATATATAGTAGAGCCGAGAGTGAAGCTTTAAATAGACTGAAGAAAGCGATTAAGGAGAAAGAAATCAATTTGAAAACGAAATCCCCCGAGAAGCTTCTAAAGAAATACATCTATCCACTTGGAAGATTATTAACAATACTTAGTGAAGCTTATGGTAAAATACCGTTTGAAGTGAGAATTAGTGATTTGAAGAATAAAGAGAAGCTTCCATACCTAGTATATAAACATGTAGGTAGAGTTAAGGATCCGGTTTCGTTAATAGAGAAATATATTCTTGAAAGAGTAAGACCTATAGCTCCAGCTTTCGGTATAAAGATTGAAGAGAAGGATAACGATATAGTTGTTTCATTCAACAACCCAGCATATTTAGAATCACTGGTACCTTTAGGTTCAAGAGTTCTTAGGAGAAGAGTGAGAAAGTGAAAATCATAAAATACTCATCTATAGCAGGTTCTCTCCGCATCTCGGTTGAGTTGAGTAGTGTAGAAGCATCTGTAATATCGAGTATTATTGGTTCAGATATATGTAGATCTAGAGATAGACTCGTAAGTCTACCACTCTTAGATAGGTATTTGACTCCAATGAGTATAGTGCAATTAATAGAGAGAGATAGGATTAGAAGTACTGGTTGTATAGCTGTACTCACTATGCCAGAAGATAGTATTGAATTACTTTGTTCAACTGCTGTGAAGTCCGATATGATATTTCAATGTATATCTAATTTCATAAATGTATTAAGTGATTACATTAGAAGAATTTATGACATGATCTTCTTTGAAGAAACTAAGCAAAACCAGTTGTGATTAACTTACTTTACCAATATCTGATTACTTACAGTATTGTTTATTAGAAGATATATTAGAAGATATTATGAAGTAATCTATTATTGTAGGAGTTGGGTCATAATATGCGTTTTAGAATAAACTACAGGATTATTCTAGGTTCATTAGCTGTTATTACGGTAGTAGTATTCATAACTATTTATAGTTTAATGCGAACAAATGTTTATAGCGAACCATATTCTCCAATTGAAGATTATGATAGAGCAACGAATATTCTATGGACATTAACCGTATCGATCGATAGAAAAACAGAAATTAAACCAACGATTATTTATGAATTAAACATAGTGAGCGATAATTTATCTAGATATAGAAGTGAAGCAATGTATAGAACGGGGCTTAGCTATAGAGATTTCTATACGATAGATACTTACTTTAACATAACTAAAGCAGATAAGGAAATGTTTATTGCATCACACATACTCCCATCTACATGGTTAAAAATCGTTGAAAGCATTAATCTACTTGGAAGTATGGATATGGTTAGAGCTTTAGAAGTATATCGCGAAATCAAAGCTAACGTTATATACATTATTGAGAAACTAAAGAATTCTTTGGGGATACTTGAGAATACTAGTTATAGAGAATATGCTGTGAAAGAAGAACATGTTGTTAAAATAGATGAAACATGTAGAGTAGTTAACAAAACGATCTCTATACTAAAAGAATATATTAAACTCATGGAGTTAATGGAGAGAACACGTTTAGAGATAGAGAGGGGTGGTAATGTAACCGAAAGTATCCTGAGGATGATCGAGGAAATTAGGAGGGAGGTAAATACTTCATTAATTGAAGAAATTTCTCCAGCTATAAATGATTTCATTAGTAGAGCGTCGAAAAATCCCGGTGAAGTAGTGGTTGAGGAGAGGAGTCGTGAAGATACATTAACACATCCTGGAGTTAAGAGCGGAGGTTATGGAGAAGAGGTTTATGACGATTAAAATCCTCTATCCTGAAGTAATTCTCATACTGGCTTTGTCAACAATACCTCCAGCTATCATACTAACGTATCTCAGCGCGGTTAAGAGAAGGAATGTGTTGAGGATGATTAGAGTAGTTGATTCCCCCATATGGTATTTTCTACAAGCTTTGAAAATTCTTTCTCTATCATTGATAATTATAGCTTCTGGTGTTCCCGTAAATACCTATATGGTCGTTAAAGAACTCGATGTAGGCGTTGCTGGGAGGAAGCTTCAAGATATAACAGTTAATTTAACAGCATTACATGTGTTTCTAATAGATGAATCTTATAGTATGAACTATACTGATGGATTTAACGTAACTAGATTCGAGTTAGCAATACGTTTTGTTGAGAATTGTTTAAATATGCTTAATGATAACGATAAGGTTCTTCTAATAGGTTTCGCTAAAGAACCGCGATTAGTATGTTATGGAAACGTATCTCAATGCAGAGTGATGTTGAGAGAATTCTCTCCAAGTAGGAGATATACGGATATTGCTGGAGCTTTATCATATGCGTACACGTATGTAGAAGCTTCTCAAATGCCTGCATTAATAGTGGTTGTAACCGATGCTGCATATAACTATGGTGGAAATCCTTATGAAGCTATAGTTATGGTTAATAAAACAGGTTATCCAGTTATATTCGTAAAAGTGGGTTTCGATAATAGAGGGGATAGGTTAGTATCTGATCTCGTATCTTCAGGTATTAAAGTTCTATACGTTAATCCAAATGTTATAGAATCTGTAGAACAGAGTAGATTGAATGAAATAATCAAGAATACAATTAGGGAACTTAGAGGAGAAGCTTTCATACGTCGAAGATTTATAACTATGAATCTCCAGGTTGAGGAAAAGGATATTTCACCAACATTGTTCCTTGTATCGATCGCTTTAATTATTTTCCTATTTACAAGACTTGAGGGGTATTGAATGGAATTGTACGAGTATCTATTGGTTGCTATACTAATACCGTTATCAATATTTATAAACTATTTATTAACACGAATTGGTTTGAAAATACTTCTACGTAAATCCTACGTATATAAACATCCTCTAGTTAGATTTATCGTTGAGAAGAGGATTGTTAAATTAGATTGGAAATGGTTTACAAGTTTCGCGCTCTCCTCCTTCATTATTGCTTTATGGATACTAACTTTAGCTTCTCCATACAACGTATATACATATGTTAGAGAAGAGGTAAGGCCTGTTGAATTATCAGTGAATATTCAGAGAAAACCCCCTGTTATACTGCTTCTAGACGTTTCTGGTAGTATGAAGGGTTTGAAATTCAGAGAATCTCTTGAAGCTGCGAAGTTTCTAGTAAATGAATTGAGAGGTAGAGCATTAGTAGGCTTCATAGCTTTTAACGATAAGTTAGTTCTTGTAATACCACCAACCGATAAGTATGATGATATTTTATCCGCTATCGATAGAGAATTGAAGGACGCGGATGGTGGAACAATATATAGCAAACCATTATCAACAGCTTTCAATCTCCTAGCGCCTTACAGAGATCTCGATATAGAGTGTTATGTTATTCTAGTAACAGACGGTTTACCTTTTCCCCAAGACCCCTATAGCAGTATTGTACTAGAATATGGGTCGAGAAATATACCGATCTATACCGTGTATATAGATACTCCAACTCTCGAGAAGCCTGAAAGAGAGAGAGCAGAGTTTACATTGAAATGGATCGCGGATACTACAAATGGTGTTTTCTACAGAGTTGAGGATATTCGTAACTTAGTTAATGTTTTAAGAGAAGTAGCTGAGAAGGAGATAGCTCTACCTATGAATTATTTTGTTGAAACTAAAATTACTTACCGTGTTGAGGAGAAGGAGTTTTTAATAAGAGAGTTTTTAGTTTTAGTTTCTGGAGTGGTTTTACTAAACTTCTTAATAAGATTCCTAATCTATAGAGTAACCGTTTAGTGAAAAATGGTTGTGTAGCCGATACTGATGTGGTTGTAACCCATAATAGTATCATGCCGATATAGTTTAACGAACCTCTACTTATATATATAGCATTATCAACACTTATATGCAGATTACTAACTAAAGCGTTATCTATGAAGTATTTTAGAATTATTGAGTGGAAACTACTGGTTTTAGCTCTAAGAACGTATTCGTATAAACTACTCTTCCGTGGAGTTTCACGACCATAATATATCACTGAAGGTACATATTTCGATAAGTCAATTTCAACGTTTTTTAAAATAAATCTAGCAATAATTACGAAATAGGGTTCTCTTAATCTAATATAGACTTCCCTCCCGATTTGATCAACATCCATATTTGTGATTAAAACACCTACTCTACTCAATACATAAATAACGTTTTCTTCAAAATCATCACTATTCATAACGTTTGATAAAACAAATAATGGTTTTACTCTAGCTGAGTAGAAATTGCACGATACTTTCTCTACAATACTGAAGAATTCCTGGTTTTCCTTGATACTAAATATAACTTTATAGAATGAAACAATGTTTGCATCTCGTATTTCACTATTGTAAATAAGTATTCTTACAACTTCGATATTTTCATGACTAACTACTACGGTGATTTCATCATATATAGGGTTTAACTCATAGTTATATATGGGAATATTAGTAAATAGTGATGTAAACCATAATAATGAGGTTATTATTGTAGTAACCACGATTACTTCAAAAAAGAGTTTCAATATCTACACCTTGAAACAATAATTACCGCTAAGAGTTGAAGTAAAGCTATTATTATAATGTTACTTAGAACTACGTGGAAATACAGTTTTTCCATAAGGGTTATTTGATTCACGAAACTATCATCGTATAAAGAAACGATTAATGCTGTTAATCCAGTAACTATACTTGATAAAACAATGTTTCTGGAAACAATTAGTAAAAATAGGAGTGTAGTTGAATATAGTGAATAAGCTAGTAGTATTGGTAACGATGATTGAACGAGGAAAAACAACGTATTCTTTCCGAATTCCATGGTTAATTCTATAGCAACAATATAGAGAGATAATGATAGAGAAGGTAGTATAGATGTTTCTAGAAATAATTTAGTTACAATATGTTTTTTAGATTCTCTAAGAGCATTTAGAGATAGATTTATAAAGTATACTTTAGGGTTTCCAATAATTCTATAAACGTACATCGCCGTAATACTAATAAATACCAAATTCAACGTAGTAAATAGTATTTTCTGAAGCATCTCGACTCTACTTAACAAATTAATATGGAGATTCAGAATTAAAGCTAGAATCGTAGAAGTTGTTATTAAAATAAACTCAATAATTACAAAATAATTCATTTCATCACCTTACTCCAATAACTCTAAATCCTCTAATCTTCCTCTCTCTAACCATTCGGGAGAGGAGTTGAAGAATTCCAGTTTTAAACCTCTTATCTACAAGTATTACGACTTTATTGTTTCTAACAATGAACCCATTAAACCCCTTCTGCTCCATGAGTTTCATAATATAATCGTTTACCCTTGTAGCCCTAATGTAAACCTCAATTAGAACACAACCTGAGAGATAACTCTTCTCATCTACAGAAACACTCTCGGTTCTTAAACCAAGCGTTAAATCTAGTAAATTATGAATATGGAGTTTACCAATAGCGTTTCCATTAGATGTTATTATAAATATTGTCATCCCCTTCTCAACAGATTTCTCCATTTCAACTCCTATAAGACTTATTAAAGTATCATCAAGGTATTCGAATGGATCTACAAATACACATAATTCATTATTACTATTGAGTAACGTATATAGGGTTATGAAAATCCTCAATGAATATGGGATTTCGTTGAAAAAAGTATTTTCATCAATATTGTAACCAAGTTTATTTATTTTATCAATAAGTTCTTCTAAAACATCTCTACTAACATATTCGTTAACGAAGCTTGTGAATTCCCTATACTGTGGAAGAGGGTGTAATGAGTTATAATAGCATTTTTTCATAATATTTTTCAGGAAAACAATATTTCCAGTTTCAGGTTTAGATAATCCCAGTATAATTTTAGCTAAACGATCCTTATCGAATAACGCTGGAGTTACAATAGCATTTATAGTATTTGTTCTTACATGGAAATTAATAGTGTAAACTCTACTGTCGAAACCCTTAATTGAAACGTTTTCTAGAATAATCAAAGCTTAAACCCTAGAACTAGGTTACTGCATCGATAACGTATTTTAACCCTTCATTAATCACTTTCATTTTCGCTCCAAAATCCCCTCCATACTCGATAACGAGATCAATGTTAGGTATTAATCTATGGTTTAGAACGTGGAAAATAGCTTTCTCAACATCTCTAGCTTCAACTACACTACTACCACGCATAGCTGCTAATGCTTTAGAAATCTTGATAAGCATTATACCAGCTCTAGGGCTAGCTCCAAGTTCAAAAAATCTCCTAACTCCTTTGAAAACATCCGGTCTAGTAGCTCTTATTATTCTAGCAATATAGTCTAGCATAGCTTCAGATACTCTAATATTCTTCGCTATGAAATTCTGAGTTTCCACAACCCATCTCGGCGTTACTACACTATCTAAATTCTCAACAGGCTCTCCAAGTTTATACGCGTGGAGTTTATATATCTCCTTCTCATCTTCCAAACTAGATGGATACTCCATAATGATTCTTACCATAAATCTATCCAACTGAGCTTCCGGCAGAGGATATGTGCCCTCCATTTCAATAGGATTTTCAGTAGCTATAACGTAGAAGAATTTACCTAAACTCCTATTCTCTAGAGGAAACGTTTTATCACCAATAGTAACCTCCCTCTCCTGCATAGCCTGTAGCATTGCTGATTGTGTACGTGGAGTAGCTCTATTGATCTCATCAGCTAGAACTATGTATGAGAAAATAGGTCCTAATCGGGGTTCGAAATCTTTAGTTAAGGGATTAAATACGAGTGAACCCGTTATATCACTAGGCATTAAATCAGGTGTGAACTGTATTCTCGAGAAGCCTTTGTATGGGATATTATCTATGAGGATCCTCTCCTTCTCGTTTAAACCAAAAACTTTAACTAATGCTCTAGCCAACGTTGTTTTAGCTATACCTGGAACTCCTTCGAGCAAAGCGTGTCCGTTAGCGTATAGAGTAGCTATAATGATCTCGATTTCTCTATCATAACCTATAATTGCCTTTTTAATTTCTCTAATGATTTCGCTAGTTTTATCTTTAATTTCCTCTAAAGTCGCCATGATTATACACATCTAGTTTAATAATACGATATCACCAATTTTCAATATTCTATTCCAACTTATATCGATATACTCCTCTACATATTCCTCTTCAAAAACAACGTTATCGTTAAGAGCCTTAACTAGTTTCTCATCAATATTCTGTTTATTCAAAACACTCATAATTAAACCATAATATTTTAAATCCAGGATATCTAATGGACTTACAGCTCCTCTGAGATATTTAGATAAATCAACATATCCTATTGTTTCGAGAATCGTTAAGAAACTACTCCATTTTATAAATCCTCTTCTCCTAATGTTTGAATCAAGTCTTAACCCGTAATCGCCGGGTTTAAAAACGATTTCATCGACAAAACCGAGTATTCCTTCACTTATACTCACAGCAATCTTTCCTTTAGCTTTATTCACTAATTCTAGTGAAGGCTGGTTTAAAGGAGGTTCTAAACCTCTATATTTTGCTTCACGAGGTTTATTTAGAACAACTATTGCTATTCTTAAACCAGATTCTAAACCGGGTTTGAAACAGTAATCTATGAGGGCAACATCATCTAGACTTACATAGCTTTTAACCAACTCCAGTTTAGAAGGGATTTTTAAATAAGGTATTTTGATCCCCTCGCTTCTAGCAATACCGATTAATTCTTCTACGGTAGCTGATTCAGGAATATCTAATCCTCTCGTTCGAAGCTCGTTTTTAAGCTTCTCAACGTCGGGAACGTATTCGCCTGTTTTGAAACTTAAACATACTTTTAGAAAGGGTTTATTCCTGATCTCTAATCCACATAAATATCCGTAGAAGAGAGCTTCGCTATCGTAAATCTCAGCATTTATTACTTCCATAAACGTATAGTATTTCATAGTGTTCGAAACTCCCCCATTGAAATCATATAGAATTCATTATAATACTGTAATTAATAAATGAGTGTTGTGGATTGCAGGAAAGGATATGTAGGAAAGCTGTAGCTATAGCTAAGTTAGCTAAAGCTCATTTCAGTACATTCAGATTCGGTGTAGTTCCATCTAGAGTTAAAGGTTTAGGATTAGAGTTTATTGAGTTAAGAGAATATATCCCTGGTGATGACCCGAGATTTATAGATTGGAGAGCATCTGCTAGATTAATTAAACCTGATGGTGATTATAGACTAGTCGTAAGAGAGCATCTTATGGAGAAATTCGTTAATAACATCGTAATTCTAGATTATTCGAAATCTCTAGATTATGGTGATAAAATTGAAACAGCTATATTCGCGATAACAGGGTTACTCAGTATAGCTTATTTCCTCAACGATTACGTAGACTTTTTAGTTTTTAAAGGTGATAAAACGATCGTTAGAAGTGGTATAGATCCTTTAACGCTAATATCATATGTTTTAAATATAGTTTGTAGACTCGAACCTGAGGGTTATACGGATTTATTTAAAGCATCACACTATCTAGGTAATTTTAAGGGGAGGAGAACTGTATTCCTCGTTACGGACTATGCACACCACACTTCAGAATTCAGTTTCTTCATAGACGCCGCTAGAGGTTTGGGAATGGAGCCTATTATAGTAATAGTTTCAACACCTTTAGAGTTCGAAGCACCAGATATTGATGGTTTCTTCGAATTAAGAGATATCGAGCATCCAGTTAAGAGAGCATTATTATCACTAAGTTCTTTCTACGAGAAAGTTAGGGAATATATGATTAGGATCGAAGCATCTATATCAAAGAAGAACGTTAAATACGTTGTTTTCAAAGGATTAAGAAATGCTATGAGTAGGAAATATGTTATACCAATACTATATTCTGAAACTAGGATTAGGAAATCGTTTAGTCATTGAGAAACTCAACTATATATTTAGAAATATTGTATCCGCCGTCTACAACTTCTACGGAAGTTGGTTTTGCGTTTAGAACGATTTCTTCGAAAAACCCTGGTTCGATATTTAATGGATTTATAAAGGGTATGTTTAGCATTTCAGCTACTCTAGCGATTTCTTTGAAACTAGCTCCTAGAACTATATTTGGATTATAAACCATAATGGTTGGTTTACGATACGCAATAGCAGCGTTAATAGCGGTTAATCCTGGAGATGATACGATAACTGAAGCTTCAGCAATGAGCTTATCAATATCTGGATCGAATTGGAAAACTCTCCAACCTGTTTTTCTAGATCGAATGTACTGGGGGTCTACGAGCCTACCGGTTTGAACAATAACATACTCTAAATTGGTCTTTAGGAGCAGTTCAGCTAAACTGGGATGCCCTAATGTACCCATAGTTACTAAGATATATCCCTTATCTACACTCCTATACATTGGTTTCTCATAAACTAATCCTGCATAGATGCTTCTCTTATCATATAGTCTATACTGTTCTCTCCACTGGAGAAATACATTTGCTAAACCGAGTTTGTGGAGAATATTGACAGCTCTACTAGGCTTCTCTAGTCTAAATACGTCTTCAATACAGTAAATACTCTTAACTACTCTCCTAAACCAAGCGGTAATTACTGGAATAATACCGTGGTTACTACCAGTACAGATCATTACGTCGAAAAACCCGTGGATCCTTAGAGAATCTATAAA
>Ga0105162_1001758_pt1 | contig 12061 bp, 9 predicted proteins | sample JNZ201metaG_FD_81532 | JGI IMG/M metagenome (GOLD analysis project Ga0105162, IMG submission 81532) | Hot spring microbial communities from Jinze hot spring, China to study Microbial Dark Matter (Phase II) - JNZ 20120812A | ecosystem: Environmental > Aquatic > Thermal springs > Hot (42-90C) >...
CAAAAGAGTTAAGACCTGAAGAAATTGAACCTTATGATGTTTGTTATCTTTGCAAGATGGCAATTTCTCAACTCAATTTTGCAACGGAGATAGTCACTCCAGATGGCGAAGTTTATAAGTTTGACGACATTGGATGTATGATTGAATTTAAAAAGGTGAAGAATTTGCCCGATGGCTCGGTTATGTTTGTGAGGGATTTTTACACGAAAGAATGGGTTAAGATTGAAAACGCTTATTTCGTCAGGTCGGAGAAAATTCAAACGCCGATGAATTATTTTGTCGTCACATTTAAAACGAAGGAATCGCTTGAGAGATTTATGAAAGAATACGGCGGGGAAGAATTTCCTTATGAACAACTTGAAATTAAAATTTTGAAGTGAGATGAAAAATTTTGCTTTATCTGGAAATGCAATTTTAACTGTTGCGGAGACGGAGGTCATCACAAGCGTTAGGAATAAGTGGACGCATATTTTTACAGCGATCTTTACAATTCTTGTCCTTGGAATTTCTTATTTTGGATTAACAGCAAGTGGATACACGGGGAGCATGCAGGATTTTTCAAGGACGACTTTGAGTTTGCTTAATTTGATTCTTTACATCATTCCACTTGTTTCTCTTGTCATTGGAGTTATGAGTTTTTCTGGTGATGGAAGATTAAATGAGATACTTTATTCACAACCTTTGAATCGTTGGGAGATTCAAGCGGGGAAATTGTTAGGTTTGTTAATCGTCATTTTTAGTGCGACTGCTCTTGGGTTTGGGATAAGTGGTTTTATTATTTTGATGAGGGTTGGTGCAGAAGGTGTGTTCAAATATCTTGTTTTTGTTTTGCTTTCAAATCTTCTTGGATTTGTGTTCATTGGGATTTCGGCTTTTGTATGTGCAATTGCAAAGCAAAGGGCGAGGGCTTTTGGAATCTCAATTCTTGTTTGGTTTCTTTTTCTAATTTTTTACGATCTTGTGATAATTGGGGCGACGACATTTTTAAAGGGCAAAGTTGCAGCAACTTTCGCAATGGTTTCACTTCTTGGAAATCCTGTTGACATCGTTCGTGTGTTAAGTTTGATAACTCTGAACTCACCTGAAATTTTCGGTCCAGCTGGTGCAGCGTTTTTGAAGTTTATGGGCGGGAGCTTGCAAACCTATGTGATTTTAATTGCTGATTTAATTTTCTGGTTTATTGCAACAACTTTTCTATCAATCAAAATTTTTTCAAAACAAGACATAAGTTAAACAAAAGTGGAGGAAGAAAAAATGAAGCGCCTGATTTTTATCTTAACAGGTTTGGTATTTACTTTTTCACTTGCACTTGCGCAGGGGCAAAAGGACTGGAAGACAACCTGCGAAAAGCAGTATAACGACAATGTCGCTGTGAAAAATGTTGTGCTGAATCTTCTTGAGCAAGTTAAAAAATCTGAACAAACAGATGTTGTGAAGAAGGATTTAACAGATGCACAATACTGGCTTAATCTTGCGGATGAAATTATGAACAAGCAAAAAGCCCGCATGGACAAAGGCGAGTATAACGAAGATGTTTTTTTACAGCTTGGGTATGCGTGGAGATATTATGTTGAGGCAGGAACGAAGTTAACCCTTGCACTTAACAGTTTGCAAGTTAAGGTTAAGAAGAAAGGAAGTTAATCTTTCCCCCCTCCATATCGGAGGGGGGAATTTCAATTTTTTGTTAAAGAAATTCTAATCGTGGGAGTGGAACTTTGCGTTGGAATGTTGAGTTAAATTTTTAGAAAATCGTCAAACAATTTTCAAAAGTTTAGGTGCAAGTTAGGTTTTACAAAATATTTTCGCTTTTACTTGTTTTCGTGATGAGCCTTAATTATGTGCTTGTGATTCTGCCGTCTGGGAAAAACCATTGCCACGGTGGAGTGTGCCAATGTGAAGAAAATTGCAAATGCGGATGTAAAGGTAAAATTGGAATTAACCTGATTAATTTTGTTTGTTTAGATTCCACGGGTTGCGGATGTAAAAAAGTCAAAAATGTTTCCGATTTCCCGATAAAAGAGGCAAAATTTGAAACTAAAAAGGATTTATTCCCTTTCAATCAACAAAAATTTTTCACAATTGTTGAGAACTTAAACATTTCAATTTCCCAAACCGAAATTTTCCACCCTCCTGATTAAAAATCCCCACAAATCACATTACCGTTTTAAATTTTCTGGAAATTTTAAACAAACAAAAAATCAGGAGGGTTATAGCCATGAGAACAGCCGTTTTCACACTTGTGGTGTTTATTTTCGTATCTTTTCAAATTTCATTTGCGCAGGAAAAAGCGACAATTCGTGGCTTTGTCTATGATTCAAAAGCGAAATATCCTCTTGTGAATGCAAATATATGGATTGAGGGAACAAATCGTGGTGATGTCTCGGATTTCAAAGGTTATTTTGAGATAAAAAATCTTGCGCCTGGAAATTACAATCTTGTCGTTTCTTATGTCGGTTATAAACAGACGAAGGAGCAAATTCAACTTAAATCTGGTGAAGTTAAAACGGTTGAAGTTTATCTTGAAGAATTGCCTTATTTTTCGGTTGAGGAGATTGTTGTTCTTGGGAGACCAGCCGAGACATATAATCAGGCAGAGATTGGAGGAAGAGAGATTATGAAAAAGGCACCTCGTGATCTTGGTGATTTCGTGAGAAATTTCTCCAATACATCCGCAATTAAAAAAGGTGGCTATGCTCTTGATCCAGTTGTGAGAGGGACAAAGTTTGACCAGATAAATGTTCAAATTGATAATGGTGTTAAGATTGAAGCAGCTTGCCCAAACAGAATGGACCCGCCAACTTCGCATGTTCAAGCTGAAGACCTTGAAAAAATAGAAATTTTAAAAGGACCCTATGCCTTGCGTTATGGACCCAACATTGGTGGTGTTATGAATTTTGTCCTTGCGAAGCCAAAAAGATTTGAAAAGTTTTCTATCGGTGGAAACATTGAAACAGGTTATGAAAGCAATTGGAATGGCAAAGTTGCAAGATTGACGCTTTTCGGAGGACAGAGATTGTTTGATTTTAGAATTGCTGGTGGAGTGAAAGATTATAAAAATTATAAAGATGGCGATGGAAATGAAATTCAGTCAAGTTTTAAAATCAGAGATTGGACTGGGAAATTTGGTGTTAATTTGGGCGATAATCATAGAGTTCAATTTTCTATTCGTGAGACATACGCTCGTGATGTTCTTTATCCAGCACTTCCTATGGACGGTAGAAAAGATGATTCAAGGATAATTTCAATTGATTATGGAGCGAGAAATTTAAACTCGTTGATAAATAGCGTCAATCTTAAAGCTTATTATTCAAAAGTTTATCACTTGATGGATAACGAATTCAAGCCAACGAGACTCAATGTTGATGCGGTCACGGAGGCGAATACAAAAGTTACAGGTGGAAGAGGTGAAGCAGGTTTAATTTTTGGAAATAATTTGCTTTATGTCGGTTTTGATTATGCGAAAGTTGAAAAGGATGGTTTCAGAACGAGGAAAATGAAAACAGGTCCAATGGCTGGTAAAACTTTCATTGATACGGTATGGCAAAATTCTTATGTTTCAAATTTCGGAATTTTTGGTGAATTCAGGACAGGAATTTATGGATTTAATTTGATGCTTTCTGCAAGATACGATGTGAATTACGCACAAGCACGAACGCCAGCTCCATCTTTTGCAAAATTGTTTGGTAATTTGTCTTCCAAGTTTCATAATTTCAGCTTCAGCGGTGGTTTAGATAAAGCAATTACTCCAAATGTGCAATTAACAATTCTTGCTGGTTCAGCAAAGAGAAGCCCGAACATAAGTGAAAGATTTATAAACTTTCTCCCAATCGGAATTGATAATTATGATTATGTCGGGAATCCATCAATAAAGCCAGAGACAAATAACAGCATTGATTTGATTTTAAAGAGCAAAGTCATCGGAGGCATATTCAAAGGCGATGTTTTCTATTACTATGTTAAGAACTTTATCTCTGCAAAGATAAGAAGCGATCTTACGCCCAAGAACATGGGAGTTCGCGGTGTGAAGCAGTTTGTCAACATTGACAGAGCAAAGTTCTTTGGATTTGAACTTGGTTATACATCAACGTTTAGCAGGACATTTGGATTTGACCTTAACATTTATCAGACAAAGGCATGGGATGCTGTAACTGGTGAAGCATTGCCCGAGATTCCGCCATTTGAAGCAAAGACAGTTGTTTATTATAACTTCTTTGATGGAAAAATAAGACCTGAGTTGACGATAAGAGCTGTTGCACGAAAGAGCGATGTATCAACAAGCTTTGGTGAAACTTCAACTCCCGGATTTGTCCTTGTCAATTTCCTCGTTGATATCGTATATTTTAAATTTGCAGATATTTCCGTAGGCGTGAACAATCTTTTTGATAAAGCTTACTATGAGCATCTTAACAGAAAAATTAGAACAAGCGGAATTCCAATTTATGAGCCCGGACGCAATTTCTTTATCAACATAACAATGAAAGTTGGTGAGTGAATATGAAAATTAAAATTTTAATTCTGGCTCTTTTGCTTTTGCCGGCTTCAATTTTCGCTCAATCAATGATGGATATTTTAAAACCAGACCTTGGCAAAAAACTCGGGACATGTAGTGTTTGTGGAATGGATGTATTTGAAAAAATGATGACACGAGTTGAAATTGAAGTTGCTGATACTGTTTATCACGCGTGTGGCATTGGCTGTGCAACCGCTATAATGGAAGGGAAAAATGTTAAAGATGTAAAGGTGGTTGATTTTAAAACATTCAAGCTCGTTGACGCTAAAAAATCGTGGTTCGTCGTTGGAAGCGTAATATCCCCGGTAAGGGCGATGTTGCCTGAATTTTCTTTTGCAAGCAAAAAAGAAGCGGATGAATTTGCAAAAATTTACGGTGGTAAAGTGCTTGATTATCAAAGTATGTTTGATTTAGCGAAGAAGATTCGTGAGGAGAGAAAAAAGAGCAATTGAAAAATCTTGTGGCGGGCTTTTGCCCGCCTTTTTTATTCTTCATCAATCACCCAGTATTCAACAAGTCCATCTGGAAGGTCTGCTATAAATCTTGATGGCTTTGTTAAAACAAAGCCAGTTCTTGAATCGTAAATCCCAACGGGATAACAAATGAAAAGATGCTCCTTTGCCCTTGTGCAAGCAACATACATCAATCTTCTTTCCTCCTCCATTTCGTCATCATTTCTCGCAGAGTGTGAAGAAGGGAAAATTCCATCAAGTGCGTGAATAATAAAAACCGTGTTCCATTCCAGACCCTTTGCTGAATGAATCGTTGAAAGAACTAAAAACTCATCATCTGTCCCAGGTGGGACAATTTCAGAAACGCTTTCATTCGGTGGCTCAATTGCAAGGTCTGTTAAAAACTCTTCAAGTGAATCATATCTTGAAGCTATGCTCTCAAAAATTTCAAGGTCTTTTTTCCTTTTTTCGTAATCATCGTATTTATCTCTCATTATCGGCTCATAATAGCGAAGGATTATTTCCGTCTTTTCTTGAACGGAAACATCGTCCGGATAAATTGTGTAAAGAACTTTAAAAAGTCGTAAGACGCTTTCAGGATAACCTTTAAATTCAAGCCAGAAATTTGGATTCGTCTTTATGTTCAATTTTCCAGATGTTATATCTTCAATAACTTTTTGAGCGGTTCTCGGACCAACTCCATCAAGAAGAAGTAAAATTCTATGCCAGGAAATCACATCGCTTGGATTGAGAATTACACGCAGATGAGCGACGATGTCTTTAATGTGTGCTGTCTCAATGAATTTAAAACCACCAAACTTAACAAAAGGTATGTTCGCCTTTGCAAGCTCTATTTCAAGGTCAAAAGATAAATAGCTTGCTCTGAACAAAACAGCCATTTGATTTAATGGAATTCCTTCTTCTCTTAATTCAAGAACTTTTTGAACGACAAATTTTGATTGATGATTTTCACTTGGTGCGATTACGATTACAGGTAGCTCTCCGCCTTGCTTCTTTGTGTAAAGAACTTTTGTATATTTTTCCCTTGCTCTGTCAATTATTTCGTTTGCAAGATTTAAAATTGGTTGCGTGCTCCTGTAATTTTCTTCAAGTTTTATGATTTTTGTCCCAGGGAAATCTTTCGGAAAGTCCATAATGTTTCTAAAATTTGCCCCTCTAAATGCATAAATGCTCTGTGAATCATCTCCAACCGCCATTACATTTCTATGTTCCATTCCAAGCAAACGAACGATGTCCGCTTGAAGACGATTTGTGTCTTGATATTCGTCTATCATAATGTATTTGTATTGGTTGGCAAGTTTTTTCCTCACATCGTCAAACTCTTCAAGCAATCTTTTTAAGTTTAAAAGCAAATCGTCATAATCCATCAAATTATGTTTTGCTTTGTATGAGTTATAAACTCTGAACAACTTAACAATGTCTTCAATCTGTTCGTAATAATGTGGGAATTCGTTTAGGACAATTTCTTCAATCGGTGTCTCTGTGTTGATACTTTTGCTGTAAATTTCATAAAGTGTTTGCTTTCGTGGGAAACGAACTTTTGCTCTATCATATCCTTCTTGCGTTCTGAGTAAATTTATCACATCTTCTGCATCTCCTTGGTCAAGAATGGTGAATGAGTTATCATATTTTAAAAGATGAGCGTATTTTCGCAGTGTTAAATTTGCAAATGAGTGAAAAGTTCCTCCTGAAACTCTATCGCATCTTGCATCAAGTAAAATTGAAGCCCGACTTAACATTTCCTGCGCTGCTTTCCTCGTAAATGTGAGAAGTAAAATTGATTCCGGGTTTACGCCTATTTCAACAAGTCGTGCTACACGGTATGTTATCGTCCTTGTTTTCCCAGTTCCAGCTCCTGCGATCACAAGGACAGGACCATCAAGCGTCATCACAGCTTCATACTGCGCTGGGTTTAATTCGTCTCTATATCTAATTTTTGACGGTTTTACGCTATGCTCTTCAAAAATCTCCCGCTTCAATATGTATCGCTTTTTCTCCATCGCTTATCTTCAAATGGTTGTTTTTAATAAAATTAACTTTTATTGCGCTAAATTCAAATTTTCATTTGCTCTGTAAAACCGATGGCAAGTAAAGTTTAAAACTTGATTATTTAATCATCTTTTATTAAAATTTCTGTGAATGTCAATCCGTCGGGAAGCGTTTAAAAATTTATAAACAACAAAAAGTGGATTACGACCAAAGTTATAGAAATTACAGAGAAATTATAGACGAACATTTGAAGCGGTTAATTACGGAAAGCGAACCAGCGGGTTTATACGAGCCAATAAAATACATTTTGTTCGCTGGCGGGAAAAGGATAAGACCTACCTTGCTTTTGCTTGCGTGTGAATCTCTTGGTGGAAATTATAAAGGTGCTTTAAATGCTGCTGTTGCCGTTGAAATTTTTCATAATTTTACACTTGTCCACGATGATATAATGGACAATGCGGACCTTCGCAGGGGAATTCAAACGATCCACAAAAAATGGGACATGAACACAGCCATTTTAAGTGGTGACGCAATGTTTGCAATAGCATACAAATTATTGTCTCAGACGAAATCAAACAGATTAAGCGAAATTTTCACCGCATTTTCACAATCTGCGATTGAAGTTTGCGAAGGGCAGGCGCTTGACCTTGAACTTGAAACGAAGTTTGATGTCACTGTTGACGATTACATAAAAATGATAAACAAAAAAACAGCATCACTTATCAAAAACTCCGTTAAAATAGGTGGGTTAATAGCAGACGGGAGTGAAGAGCAAATTCTGGCTCTTGAAAATTATGGTTTGAATCTTGGGCTTGCTTTTCAATTTCAGGATGACCTCCTTGATGTTATCGCAGATGAAGAATTTGGCAAGTCAATCGGTGGAGATATTGTAAATGGGAAAAGAACATTTCTTCTGTTAAGAGCAAAGGAATTAACAAAAGATAAAGACAGAGAAATTATAATGAGAGTTTTCAATAAAGATGGCATTGATGCTTCACTTGTTCCGATTGTCAAAGAAATTTATTATCGCTGTGGCGTCATTGAGGAAACTCAGAATAAGGTTAAATTTTACACTGAACTTGCGGTTAAATCAATTGAGGATTTGCCCAAATCCAGAGCACGTGATATGTTAATTTGGCTTGCAAATAAACTTTGTGAGAGAAAAATTTAAATGATAAAGAAGGAAGTTGAAATAAAAAATAGAACAGGATTACACACTCGCCCCGCTGCAATGCTTGTAAAACTTGCATCAAAATTTAAATCTGACTTTTTCATTGAGAAAAACGGAATGGAAATAAATGGCAAAAGCATAATCGGAGTGATGTCTCTTGCAGCGGAACAGGGATCAAAGCTTATTTTAAAATTTGATGGTGAAGATGAAGAAGAAGCAGCTGAGGCAATTGTTAAACTTTTTGAATCAGGATTTGGTGAACTTGAAGAATTAAAAGAAGAAAACAAAGATGGACGGTCATCAAAAGATAATTGAGGGCATACCTGCATCGCCTGGCATAGCAATTGGGACAGCACTTAAATACGAAAAGCTTAAACCAAAGATCACGAAAAAAGAGATTAAAGAGGAAGAGGTAGAAGTAGAGATTGAAAGATTTTTGAGAGCGATTGAGAAGTCAAAAAGCGAATTAAGCAAAATTTTAAAACTTGCAATTGAAAGAATTGGCTCTGAAGGCGCACAAATTTTTGAAGCGCAACTTTTGATGCTTGATGATAAAACAATGATTGACAAAATAATTGAGCGAATTAAAACAGAAAAATTTAACGCCGAATCCATCGTAAATGACGAGGTTGAAAAATATGTTAAGTTTATGCAAAGTTCGGGGGATGAGTATTTAAAGGAAAGAGCAAACGACCTTGAAGACCTTAAAAACAGGGTTATAAGAAACATTCAACAAGAGAAATGGCTTTCAAGATTTGACACTTCAAGAATTGTCGTCGCTGAGAATTTAACACCAGCTGACACGATTTTGTTCAGCAGAAATCAAGTCCTCGGCTATATAACAGACCTTGGCGGATATACATCACATACCGCAATTCTTGCTCGTGCTTTGAAAATTCCCGCTGTCGTCGGACTAAAAGAGGCGACAAAATTTATAAAAACCGGGGATACAGTAATACTTGATGGTTATAAAGGAATTGTGATCGTGAATCCTGATCAAAGTTTGATAGAGCAGTATCAAGAGAAAATGAAACGAATTGCTGAACTTGAAAGAAAACTTGAACAACTGAAGCAACTTCCTGCGGAAACAATGGATGGTAAAAAGTTCACACTTCTTGCAAACATTGAATTTCCAGATGAAGTTGATGAGGCGATTGAGAATGGCGCTGAAGGAATTGGACTTTTCAGAACCGAATATATAATCAACAACAGCATCATCCCTGATGAAGATGAACAATTTGAAGAATATCTCCGGGTTGCAGAAAAAATTTATCCCGGAAAAGTTGTAATAAGAACTTTTGATATAGGCGGAGATAAAATCTTCAAAGATTATCACAAGGAAGATAACCCATTCCTCGGCTGGCGTGGAATAAGAATCGGGCTTGACAGACCGGATATTTTGCTAACACAACTTAGAGCAATTTTGAGGGCAAGCATCAAAGGAAATGTTATGATAATGTTTCCTATGGTTACAACCATTGATGAGGTGAGGGAAATTAAAAAATATGTTGAGATTGCAAAATCGCAATTGAGAGAGAAAAATGTTAAGTTTGATGAGAATATAAAAATTGGAGTTATGATTGAAGTTCCATCGTCGGCATTGATGGCAAAGGAAATGGCTCGTGAGGTTGATTTCTTCAGCATCGGAACAAACGATCTAATTCAATATACACTTGCAGTTGATCGTGGGAATGAAACAGTTGCAAAAATTTTTCAGGAATTTCATCCAGCAGTTTTAAGGTTGATTCAGTTTGTGATTGAATCAGCACATCGCTCAAAGATACCAGTTTCAATGTGCGGTGAAATGGCAGGTGATCCGCTTGCGACAATTCTTTTAGTTGGTCTTGGACTTGATGAATTCAGCACTGTTCCAAAGTCAATTCCAAAAATAAAACAAATAATTCGCTCAATTAAATTTAAAGACGCAAAACGAATTAGCAAGCGTGCTCTTATTTTCAAAACGCAAAGCGAAGTCATTGATTATCTGCGGAAGGAGTTGAAGGATTTAATCTCTGAATTTGAAATCTAAAACCAAATGGAGGCAACATGATTACAATTGAAGACATCAGAACTTTTGACAAACAGGATATGTTTTCAAAACTTGTCAATTTCCACGAACAAATAAAAGAATCAGTTAAAATAGGGGAGCAAGCCGAAGTTAAATTGCAGGTTAAAAAAATTAACAAAATTGTCTTAACAGGTCTTGGGGGTTCGGCAATTGCTGGTGATTTACTTCGCTCGTATCTTTCAGAAGAAATCAAAATTCCGATAATCGTCAACCGTGATTATTTCCTTCCGAAGTTTGTTGATGAAAATACATTGCTTGTCGTTTCAAGTTATTCTGGAAATACGGAAGAGACGATCTCTGCTTATAAAGATGGAGTTAAGAAAAAAGCAAAGATAATTTGCATCACTTCAAATGGTGAGGTTGAGAAAATTGCTTTAAAGAAAAAACATCCAGTTATAAAAATACCGTCGGGTTTCCCGCCGAGAACAGCGCTTGGTTATTCTTTTTTCCCGCTTCTTGTTGTTCTCACAAAACTTGGCTTTATCAAAAATAAAAAGAGAGAAATCGCAGAGACGGTAAAACTCATTGAGGAAAAATCAAAAATTTACTCAAACCCCGAACACGAAGAAAATCTCGCTTATAAAATTGCAATCCGCCTTTCAGGGTCTCTACCCTTTATTTACACATCAGGTAAATTTGACGCAGTCGCAATGAGATGGGCTTGTCAGATTGAGGAGAATGCAAAAATGCTCGCACATTTTAATGTTTTTCCAGAGTTAAATCATAATGAAATCGTTGGGTGGTCTGGAGAAGTTGGCGGAAGTTTCAAGGATTTGATGAATAAAATCAGCATTGTGATGCTTCGTGACGATGGAGAATATGAAAGAATAAAACACAGAATTGAAATAACCGATGATTTGATGAGACCTTACGCTGGTGAAATTCTTAACATTTATTCGGAAGGCAAATCGTTGCTTGCAAGAATTTTCTCGCATATTTATCTTGGAGATTGGGTCAGTTTTTATCTTGCCATTTTAAACAAAGTTGATCCAACGCCAGTTAAACCAATTGAGTATTTAAAATCAGAACTTGCGAAAATTTAAAAATCCAATTTTCAAGGATTATTTTCCCCGTTTCCCGAACGATTGACGACTTTTTCAAGTTCGTTTGAATGTTTTGGATTTGCGTTAAACTGAATTTGTAAAACTTCGTTCATGCTTCCAGTCCTGTATCCTTCAAGGTCAAGCGTTATGTATATAAAGCCGAGATTTTTAAGTTCTTTGACAACTTTGTTTCTGAATTCATCATCAAAAAATTTTTTGAATTCTTCTTTCCCAGTTTCAATTCTGACCGTGTTCTCGTCAATGTATCTTACTCTGACGATTTTCAAACCCTGCTTTCGTAAAAACGACTCCGCTTTATCAATTTTTTTAAGTTTTTCTCTCTCAATCGGCAATCCATATGGAAATCGTGAAGATAAACAAGCAAAAGATGGCTTATCCCAAGTTGGAAGTCCAAGCATTTTTGAAAGTTCTCTTATCTCATTTTTTGTCAATCCAGCTTCAAGAAGCGGAGAACGGACATTGTTTTCCCGTACTGCTTTCAAACCAGGTCTAAAATCTCCAAGGTCATCAACATTTGTCCCATCCGCAATCCATTGGATATTTTCTTCAAATGCGATTTTTTTCAACTTTGAAAATAATTCAGTTTTGCAATAATAACATCTATCGGGCGGATTTTCGCTAAACTTTAAATTATCCGTTTCCTCCGTGTCAATGATTCTATACTTTATCCCGATCATCTTTGCAAGTTTTACCGCTTCATTTAACTCATCTTCTGGATATGTGTCAGACCTACCGATGACGGCAATTGCTTTATCTTTTAGAACATCATAAGCGACCTTAACAAGC
>Ga0105162_1001759_pt1 | contig 12057 bp, 10 predicted proteins | sample JNZ201metaG_FD_81532 | JGI IMG/M metagenome (GOLD analysis project Ga0105162, IMG submission 81532) | Hot spring microbial communities from Jinze hot spring, China to study Microbial Dark Matter (Phase II) - JNZ 20120812A | ecosystem: Environmental > Aquatic > Thermal springs > Hot (42-90C) >...
AAAAAGGGGAGATAAAAGGAAAATTAAAGTATAAAATGCTATTGAGTAAAAAATAAAGGAAGAAAAATACTTTTTTAAAAAGTCTTTTAACTTTACTTTATCAAAAATCTTTGATAATTCAACTGAAGAGAAGTCTCTGAACCCTGAAGAGAAAAAATCCGCAAGTAAAAAAAACAAGGAATAAAAAATGCTCAATTTCCCAAATTCTTCTTTTCCTATTTTTCTTGCTGCAAGTATTTGAAATAAAAAAAGGGAAAAACCTGTTATTCCGAGTGCTAAAATCATATAAAAGGAACCCTTTACGATTCCTTCACCTTTTGAATTTTGATTCATTTAAAATATCTTTTGACCTTTTCCTACTATTTCATTGAAAGCCTCTTCAAAGAAATTCGTTTTTTTTCTTATTTCTTCAGGAATTTTCTCACAATAATATTCCCACGATTTTTTGATTTCTTCTTTTAGAATTTCCTTTAAATTTCCTTCTTTTAATCCCATTTCCCATTTTTCTCTATAATAATTCGTTATATCTTTAGCAAGAATCCTTGCAAGCCTTTTTGCCTTTTCATAAAGTTTTCTTTCTTCTTCGTCCTTTGGTGGAACATATTTTCTTTCTTCTTTTTTTTCTTCTATAGCTGCAATTGGAAAAATATTTCCGCATTTTTTACATCTCGCCTTTATACCAGGTTTTGCCTTTTCTTTTGGTAATTTATATTTCGTTTTGCAGAATGGACATTCTATAATTATATATTCTTCTATTTTTTCTCCTCCTCTTTTTCTTCTTCAGTTGTTTCTTTTGCTGCTTTTTTAAATTCCCTGAGTGCCTGACCCATACTTCTTGCAAGTTCTGGCAATTTTTTTGCCCCAAATAAAAGAAGAATTATGAGGAATATAAGAAGGATTTCTTGAAAACCTAAATTCATTTTTCACCTCCTATTCTGCAATTGCAAGTTCTTCCTCTTCTTCTCCTATTACTTGAATATTCTTGAATTCTCTAAACCCTGTGCCTGCAGGTATTAAACTTCCAACAATTACATTTTCTTTAAGTCCTTTTAACTCGTCCTTTTTACCGTATATTGCTGCTTCTGCAAGAACTCTTGTTGTTTCCTGGAACGAAGAGGCAGAAATGAAGCTTTCTGTCGCAAGAGCAGCCCTTGTTATACCTAAAAGAACAGGGGAATAGGTTGCAGGTTTTCCTCCCCTTTCAAGGATATTTGCATTTTCTTCAAGAACAGTTACCCTATCAACAAATTGTCCTCTTACAAATTTTGTATCACCGGGATCCTCTATTTTTACCTTTCTCATCATTTGTCTTACAATAACTTCAATATGTTTATCAGCGATTTTTACTCCTGAAAGCCTGTATATTTGCTGTATTTGGTCCATAAGGAATTCCTGAACCGCCTGCACTCCTTTAATCCTTAAAACATCATGGGGATCTATCTGCCCTATTGTGAGTGGATCACCTGCTCTTATTCTTTCTCCATCTTCAACAAGGAGATATTTCCCATAAGGAATAGTATAGGTTATTTCGGTTCCAACATCAGAAATAATTTTTACTTCTCTATAACCTCTTTCAGGTTTCCCTATTTTTACAATCCCATCTATTTCAGCTACAACTGCTTTATCCTTTGGAACTCTTGCTTCAAAGAGCTCCGCAACTCTTGGAAGACCTCCTGTTATATCTCTTGTTTTTCCTGCTTCTCTTGGAAGTTTTGCAACAATGTCTCCTGATTTTATTGTCATTCCTCTTTCAACCAATAGATGGGCACCCTTTGGTAATGCTATTTCTTCTAAAATTTTCTTTTTATCACTCATTATTAAAATAGCCGGGTGCTTTTTCTTTGTCTTATCCTCTATCACTATTTTTTCAATTCTTCCGCCTTCAAGAGCTGATTCATAGAAAGTTACTCCCTCTTCTAAATCTTTGAATTCCACAATCCCTGATTTACTTGCAAGTATTGGTATATTATAAGGTTCCCATTTACATATTACATCACCTTTTTTCACTTCGTCTCCATCTTTTACAAATACTTTTGCTCCCTGAGGAATATAATAATTTCTTACCATTTTTTTCTCTTCAAGACTTACAAGTTTTATAAGTCCTTTCTTTGTTATTGCAACTTTTGCACCTTCAGAATTTTCCGCTACACCAAGACCTATATATTCAACTTTTGCATCAAAAGGTGCTTCATGGGTGGATTCTTCCATTATTCTTGCAGCAGCACCACCTATATGAAATGTTCTAAGAGTAAGTTGTGTTCCAGGTTCACCTATGGATTGTGCTGCAACTATTCCAACAGGTTCACCTATTTCTACATTTTTACCTGTTGCAAGGTTCATTCCATAACATTTTACGCATATTCCATGGGGTGATTCACATGTTAACACGGATCTTATCTTTACTTTTTCTATTCCAAGATTTTCTATTTCTTGAGCAATTTCTTCAGTAATTTCTTCGCCTGCTTTTACTATTATTTCTCCAGTTATAGGATTTCTTATATCTTCGGCTGCAAATCTTCCTGTTATTCTTTCTGATAAAGGCTCTATTATTGCTTCTCCCTCTTTCAAAGCAGTAATTTCTCTTCCAAGAATGGTTCCACAATCTTCCTCTGTAATCACTACACTCTGTGCAACATCAACCAGTTTCCTTGTAAGGTATCCTGCGTCTGCAGTTTTAAGAGCAGTATCAATTAATCCTTTTCTTGCTCCATGAGTGGAAATAAAGTATTCAAGTACGCTCATTCCTTCTTTTAAATTAGACTTAACAGGTGTTTCGATAAATTCACCAGCAAGACCTATGGTCCTTTTCGGTTTTGCCATAAGCCCTCTCATTGCCGCAAGCTGTTTTATCTGATCAACACTTCCTCTTGCTCCTGAATCCATCATCATAAATATTGAATTAAATCCGTCTCTATCTTTTCTCATTTTTTCCACCATCATTTCTGTAACTCTATCAGTGACTTGTGTCCATATATCAAGGATCATGTTGTATCTTTCGCCTCTTGATATTTTTCCTTTTAGAAATTCGTTTTCTACCTTCTCTATCTCTTTTTCCGCTTTTTCAATCAATTTTTCTTTCTCAGTTGGGACAAGTAATTCATCTATTCCAAAAGTGATTCCTGCTCTTGTTGCCCATTTAAATCCAAGGTCTTTTATGTCGTCAAGAAATTTTTCGGTTACAAGAGAACCAAATTTTTTATAACACTCATAAATTAAATTTCCCAGCTTTTTCTTATTTATTTCCTCGTTAATGAATCTTAAGGGAGGAGGAACTATGTTATTAAATATTATTCTTCCAACTGATGTTTCAATTATCTTTTCCTTTATAAGCACTTTAATTTTTTCATGAAGAGAAATTTTACCATTTTCAAAAGCAAGAATTGCTTCTTCAGGAGAAGAGAAGGAGCTTATTTTTTCTTTGCTCTTTTCTTTAATCTTTGTTAAATAGTTTATACCTATAACCATATCCTGAGTAGGAGCAATTATGGGGTATCCATGTGCAGGAGAAAGAATGTTATGCCTTGGTAGCATTAAGAAAAGTAATTCGAGCTTTGCTTCCATTGAAATTGGAAGATAAACAGCCATCTGGTCGCCATCAAAATCGGCATTGAATGGAGGACATACAAGTGGATGTATTTGAATTGCTTTCCCTGATACAAGTTTTGGTAAAAATGCCTCTATTGAAATTCTATGTAAAGTAGGAGCCCTGTTTAAAAGAACAGGGTAATCTTTTGTAATATCTTCAAGAATCTCCCATACTTCCTTCGGCTTTTCTCTTAAAAGTTTCCTTGCACTTCTTATTGATTCTGCAAGTCCCATCTTTTCCATTCTTCTTTCAACAAAAGGTTTAAAAAGTTCAAGTGCCATTTCTTGAGGTAAACCCACCTCATAAAGTTTTAATTCAGGACCAACCACTATTACTGATCTACCGGAATAATCAACTCTTTTACCAAGTAAGTTTCTTCTAAATCTCCCCTTTTTCCCTCTCAAAATGTCAGAAAGCGACTTAAGCGGTTGCCCCCCTCTTCCCATTATAGGTTTTGATCTTCTTGCATTATCAAGCAAAGCATCAACAGCTTCCTGAAGCATCCTTTTCTCATTTCTAAGGATTATTTCAGGTGCTCCAAGTGCTATCATATTCTTTAACCTGTTATTCCTCGTGATTACCCTTCTATAAAGGTCATTGAGATCACTCGTTGCATATCTCCCGCCTTCAAGTGGCACCAGTGGTCTTAAATCTGGTGGTATTACAGGAAGAACTTCAAGTATCGTCCATTCAGGTTTATTTCCAGATGTTAAAAAGGCTTCCACAATTTGATGCCTTTTCAAAAGTTTGCCTCTTTTTTCCTGTACAGTTTCATGATGAATTTTTGCCCTTATCTCTGCTGAAAGCTCTTCAAGATCAAGTTTTTGCAGAAGTTTTTTAATTGCTGATGCCCCCATTTCTGCTATTAAATCATCTTTTAATTCTTCTTTTAATTTTATATACTGTGTTTCTGTAAGAGGAACACCGGGTTCCAATTTTATGACTTCTTCTTTATCTTTATATTTAAGCCTGTATTCTTTACCTTTTATCTTTGACTCAACAACATCCGTAATTATATACATGTCATAATAAAGTATTCTTTCAAGGTCATTGCTTTTGATATCAAGAAGAAGACCTATTATACTTGGTGGTATTTTATAATACCATATATGTGCGACAGGAGCCGCAAGATTTATATGTCCCATTCTTTCTCTTCTTACCGATGCAGTTGTTATCTCAACTTGACACTTATCACATATCTGCCCCTTATATCTTCTTCCTTTATATTTACCACACGAACATTCATAATCTTTTACTGGTCCAAAAATCCTCTCACAAAAAAGCCCGTCTCTTTCTGGTTTTTGTGTTCTATAATTTATTGTCTCTGCTGATTTGACTTCACCATATGACCAACTTCTTATTTTTTCAGGTGAAGCCAATTTTATTGTTATTGCTTTTAAATCTGTAGGTCTTATTTCCATAAAACCTCCTTAAAATTAAGTTGTTTCAATTTCAATATCTAAACAGAGCCCCCTTAATTCATTTACAAGGACATCAAATGAAACAGGTAAAGAGGGCTCTGGTGGTTCTTCTCCTCTTATCACTGCTTGATAAAGCCTATTTCTTCCTCTTACATCATCAGATTTTACAGTCAACATTTCCTGTAAAGTGTAGGCTGCACCATATCCTTCCAATGCCCATACTTCCATTTCACCAAACCTTTGTCCACCAAATCTTGCTTTTCCGCCAAGCGGTTGCTGAGTTATAAGAGAATATGGACCTACAGCCCTTGTATGGATTTTATCTTCAACCATGTGAACGAGTTTCATCATATAAATGTAACCAACAGTCACTTCGTTATCTAAATATTCACCTGTTCTTCCATCCCTTATTCTTACTCTTCCGTTTTCCGGCAGACCTGCTTCCTTCAATTCTTTTTGAATTTCTTCAATAGTGAATCCTTCAAATACAGGGCATGCATAGTATTTTCCGAGTTTTTTACCCGCCCATCCAAGGAGTGTTTCAAGAATTTGCCCTATGTTCATTCTTGAGGGAACACCAAGTGGATTTAATATGATATCAACAGGTGTTCCGTCATCTAAGAAAGGCATATCTTCAATCGGTGCAATCTTTGCAATTACACCCTTATTCCCATGTCTTCCAGCGAGTTTATCACCCACCTCTATTTTCCTTTTCTGTGCAATATAAACTTTTATAAGCATGTTTACTCCATGGGGGAGTTCGTCTCCAAGTTCTATTTCTTTTCTTTTTGTTTTAAGATAATTTAATAAATTTTCCCTTTTCTCCCTTGCCTCATCAAGATACTTTCTTAAAATTTCTTCTGTTTTTTTATCACTTATGAATTCTTCCGGGAAATCCATGGAAAGTATGTCTTTTTCAAAGAATTCTTCAGTAAATTTATTTCCCTTTTTAATAGCAATTTTCCCTTTTGAAGTTTTTATAGTTTTTGCTGTTTTTTTCCCTAAAAGTTTTTCTTTGAAAACAGATTTTATTTTCTTTTCCAGTTCTAATACCTCATTTGTTACTTTCTCCTCAATTGCCTGTATTCTTTTTCTTATTGTTTTTTTTGCCAGAGGAATAGACTCAATATTTTTCGTAAGAATCTCAACATTTACCACTATTCCACTTACTCCTGGTGGAACCCTTAAAGAAGTATCTTTTACATCTCTTGCTTTTTCAGCAAATATTGCTCTTATTAATCTTTCTTCAGGTGTCAATTCTCTTTCTCCTCTTGGTGTTATTTTACCAACTAAAATGTCATCAGGATGAACTTCTGCTCCAATTCTTACAATTCCATCTTCATCAAGATGTTTAATCATGTCCTCTGGTACATTTGGAATATCTCTTGTTATCTCTTCAGGTCCTAATTTTGTTTCTCTTACTGAAACTTCAAGTTCTTTAATATGGATTGATGTGAATACATCCTCTTTTACAAGTCTTTCACTTATTACAATTGCATCTTCAAAATTATAACCATACCATGGTATGAAAGCAACAAGTAAATTTTTCCCTAAAGAAAGTTCTCCTTCATTTGTAGATAAATTGTCTGCTATTACATCTCCCTTTTTAACTCTATCTCCGGGTTTTACAATTGGAAATTGATGCATTATTGTTTCTTGATTGGTCTTCTTGAATTTAATAAGATTATATTCATCAAGATCTTCTCCTATTAATTTCTTTTCTCCTTCATCTGGTTTAATCACAATTTTTTCTGCATCTGCTTCTATTACAGTACCACTTCTTTTTGCAACAACCACAGTCCCAGTATCTATTGCCACTTTCTCTTCCATACCTGTTCCCACAATAGGAGCTTCTGGAACAAGGAGTGGTACAGCCTGTCTTTGCATATTTGCCCCCATAAGAGCCCTGTTAGCATCATCGTGCTCAAGGAATGGTATAAGTGAAGCAGAAGGAGAGACTATTTGTCTCGGTGAAACATCCATATATTCAACTTCTTCTTTTTTAACAGTGGGGTAGCCTCCCTTATATCTAACAGATACAATACTTGGTATTATATTTCCCTTTTCATCTAAAGGTGTATCAGCAGGTGCAATTTTTACGTTATCTTCCTCAACAGGTGTTAAATAGGCTATTTCGTTCGTAACTTTTCCATTTTTTACTTTTCTGAAAGGTGTAATTATAAATCCCATCTCATCTATTTGGGCATATGTGGTAAGGCTTGTGATAAGTCCTATATTTTGTCCTTCAGGTGTTTCTATTGGACATAATCTTCCATAATGAGAGGGATGAACATCTCTTACCTCAAAACCTGCAGTTTCTTTTGTAAGTCCACCTGGCCCCATTGCTGATAATCTTCTTTTATGAGTTAATTCGGAAAGTGGATTTGTTTGTTCAAGGAATTGAGAGAGCCTGTTAACTGTAAAAAAGGAAAGTATTGTAGCAGAGAGAACTCTTGGATTTATTAAATGGTGTGGCAATAGTTTCCCTTCCCTTTCAAGGAGCATTTTTTCTTTAATACTCCTTGCAAGGCGTGTAAGTGCTAATTTAAATTGGGCTCCAAGAAGTTCACCAACCCTTCTAACTCTTCTATTACCGAGATGGTCTATATCATCCAGTGGTTCTTCTCCAAGATATAGTTTTAATGTCCTTCTAATGATTTCTTCTAAATCCCATATTGTTAATTCTTTTTTATCTTCTGGAATATTAAGCCCTAATCTTGCATTAAGTTTATATCTTCCCACGCTTCCCATCTCCATTTTTGTTTTTGAGAAAAGAACTTCATTTATATAAAATCTTGCCTCTTCCTCTGATTTTGGTGGTATAAATCTTATTATTCTGTATATAGATGCGAGGGCATCGGTTTCTGTTTTCATTCTGTCATGTCGGATTGTGGCAAGAATTACATCAAGTCCCGGTGTTTCAGCAGGATAAACTTCTACTTCTTTTATATTTTTTTCTTTTAGTTTTTCTATTGCCTCTTCATCTAAAAGAGTAGCAGTATCAAAAAGTTCTTCTCCTGTTTCTTGTATTACAATTTCGGATGCTGTGTAGTATAAACTTGGTTCAAGTTCAGAAACTTTAATTTTCTTAGGTTTTCCAAAGAAAAATCTTAATATATCCTTATTTGTTCTGTATCCAAGTATTCTTAAAAGTCTTGAAACAGGGAATCTCCTTCTTTTGAGGAATGTAACTCCAAATATTTTTTGAGCATCTATTGAAAATTCAATCCATGGTCCTCTATAAGGCACTAAAAGTGCAATATATCTTGTTGTATCTCCTTTTTCTTCAATGTCAAAATATATACCAGGAGACCTGTGCAATTGGTTTACTATTACTCTTTCCACACCATTTACTATGAATGTACCCTTTTCGGTCATAAAAGGAAGGTCACAAAGATAAACTTCTTCTTCCACAGGACTTCCTATTGTTTCTTGGGTGTCTGGATTTTTTTCAATTAGCCTTAGTGTAACAAATATTGGAACTGAATATGTAAGATTTTTTTTCTGGCATTCCTCAGGTTCATATTTCGGCTTGCCTATCCTATAACCTACATACTCTAATACAAATCTCTTATGAATATCTTCAACAGGAAAAGTTTCATTTAAAAGAGCATGAAGTCCTTCGTTTTTTAATTCTTCCCCCTCTTTTAATTTATCAAGCTGTAAGAAACTTATAAAAGATTGAAGTTGAACCTGTAAAAGATTTGGCATTTCTATTAATTCTTTTTTTTGATTTACTCTTTTTATAGGCATAATTACCCCTCCTTATAAATTTTTCTATTTATCTTTATATCTTAAACACCTTTTTATTTACTTAATTTCTACTTTTGCACCCAGGGCTTCAAGAGCTTGTTTTATTTTTTGAGCTTCTTCTTTTGATGCACCTTTTTTAATTACACCCGGAGTACTTCCTATAAGGTCTTTTGCCTCTTTAAGACCAAGTCCTGTAATTGATCTAATTTCTTTTAAAACAGGTATTTTTTTCTCACCAGCATCTACAAGAATTACATCAAATTCTGTTTTTTCTTCTACCTGTGCTGGTGCTCCTCCACCGCCACCTACCGGAGCACCCATAACAGGAACTTGTGTTGATACACCAAATTTTTCTTCAAGTTTTTTTACCAGTTCTGCCAATTCTATTACTGTTAGAGATTCAATTCCTTCTATAATTGCGTCTATTTTACTTTTTTCTGCCATTTAAATCCTCCTTTTTATAAATTTTTCTTTTTCTCTTCAATGTTTTTTAAAATAATTAAAAACTTAAACAGAAATCCCTTTAAATTCATAGTGATTCCAAATATTGGCATATTGATTGTTTGAATAAGTTTTCCCCTTAATTCTTTTAATGGGGGCAATTTCGCAATATTTATTACTTCTTCTCTTTTATAAATCCCTTTCCCTATTATTATTCCCTCCTTAATCTCTCCCTTTTTGATTTCCTTTATAAACTCATAAGCTTCTTTTAGGGGTTCTACAGGATCATCATAAGCTAATAAGAGGGCATTTTGTTCTCTAAGAAAATCATCAGGAATTTCAACACCTGTTTCCTTTAATGCAATTTTTGCGAGCCTATTATTAACTACCTTTAAAATACCTTTTTTGCTTTTTACCTTTCTTCTTAACTCAGTTATTTCAGGCACATTCAATTTGGAAAAGTCTATAAGATAGAGCGCTTTAATGTCTTTTAATATATCTTTAATTTCTGACACTTTTTTAATTTTTAGGGCAGATGGCATTATTTTCTCCTTTCTTTCAACTTTTCAAAAACATTATTTAAATCAATTTTTATACCGGGTCCCATTGTTGATGAAATCACAATTTTTTGAATATAAGTACCTTTAAAAGAAGAGGGTCTTGAATTTTGAACCTCTTCAATAAGTGTTAAAAAGTTCTCAATAAGATTTTCTTCTGAAAAAGATGCTTTCCCAATTGGTGCATGAATATTTCCTGTTTTATCAACACGAAATTCTATTCTTCCTTTTTTGAGTTCACTTACAACTCTTCCTATTTCCTTTGTGACTGTACCTGTTTTTGGGGAAGGCATAAGCCCTCTTGGTCCTAAAATCTTACCGAGTTTAGAAACTTCCGGCATTGTGTCAGGTGAGGCAACTACATAGTCAAAATCAATCCATCCAGATTTTATTTTTTCTATTAGATCTGTGAAGCCAATATAATCCGCACCTGCTTCTTTTGCCTCCTTTTCTTCGTCACCTCTTGTAAAAACCAAAACCTTAACTTTTTTACCTGTTCCATAGGGCAAAACACAGGCTCCCCTTACCATTTGGTCTGCTTTTCTCGGGTCAACCCCAAGTTTTATGCTTACTTCAATTGTTTCATCAAATTTAGCAGTTGCAAGTTCCTTTACAAGTTTTATTGCTTCATCTACCTTATAAAATTTTTCTCTTTCAATTTTTTCAAGTAAAGAAGTATATCTTTTTGAATGTCTTCCCATATTATTCCTCCACCTCTATTCCCATACTTCTTGCAGTTCCTTCTATTATTCTCATGGCAGCTTCAAGAGAATCGGTATTCAAATCAGGCATTTTCAGTTTTGCAATTTCCTCTATATCCTTTTTTGTAACTTTTCCAACCTTAACCTTATTTGGTTCTCCTGATCCTTTTGCAAGTCCTGCCTTTTTCTTTAAAAGAACAGAGGCAGGCGGAGTTTTTAAAATAAATGAAAAACTTCTATCTTTATATATTGTTACAATTACCGGAATTATAGTACCTGCCTGGGACTTTGTTGCATCATTAAAAGATTTACAGAATTCCATTATATTTACTCCATGTTGTCCAAGTGCAGGTCCTACAGGCGGTGCAGGGGTTGCACCACCTGCTGGTATTTGAAGTTTAACCTGTGCAACTATTTCTTTACCTTTTGCTTTCATTTTAATAAACCCTTTGAACCTGTGTAAAATCCAAAACTACAGGAGTTGTTCTTCCAAATATTGTAACACGGACTTTTAATTTACCCCTGTCAGGGTATACCTCTTCTACAATTCCTGTAAACTCTGAGAATGGACCATCAATAATTCTAACTGCTTCTCCTTCTATGAATGGTGTTTCAGCTCTTTTCTTTTCCTTTTCTTTTTCAATCCTTTCTAATATGCTGCTTATCTCATTTTCCGAAAGAGTTATTATTTCTTTTTCTTCTAATGAACTCCCTTTTATCAAAGGTCTTAATGCTCCATAGGACCTGAAAATTTCCATAATCTCTGCGTCAGGAACCATCTCTACGAGTATATATCCTCTAAATAATGGTTTTTCTTTGACTACCCTCTGCTTTTTTACAATACTTACAACAGTTTCAGTTGGTATAAATATTCTTCCCACTTTATCTTCAAGTTTTTTTTCTTTTACAATTGTTTCCATTATTTTCTTTACTTTCTTCTCTTTTCCTGAAAGAGTCCAGAATACAATCCACTTCTTTTCTTTTTTTTCGGTATTATCTTTTTTTTCTGTATTCATCTCAAAAATACCCCTACTATTCTCGCAATTATAAAATCTAAAATTCCAACAAGAAAAGCAACAAGAAATGAAAAAATAATCACAGCAATTGTTGAACCAATTGTAATATCTCTTGTAGGCCAGCTTGTTCTCTCAGTCTCCACTCTAACTTCATCAAAAAAAGCTTTAAAAGCACTTATTATCTTATTCATTTTACTTCTTTATGTAAAGTATGTTTTCTACACCATTTACAGTATTTTTTAAGCGTGATTTTAATATTTTTCTTTTCTTTTGATTTTGTAGCCGTGTAATTTCTTCTTTTACAAACTTCACATTGTAAATGTACTATATCCCTCATTTTTTAAATACAAATTCAGGCCTGGAGGGATTTGAACCCCCAACCATCGGATTTGGAATCCGACGCTCTACCTTGTTGAGCTACAGGCCTACTTTTTGCTTAATTAATTTAAGTTTTATATTTTAAGGGATAAAGTATAATTAAGTCAAGCGGAGGGGGTGGGATTTGAACCCACGCTCCCCTATAAGGGGATATCCGGTTTCGAGCCGGACCCCTTAAACCTTGCTCGGGCACCCCTCCAAAGG
>Ga0105162_1001762_pt1 | contig 12042 bp, 14 predicted proteins | sample JNZ201metaG_FD_81532 | JGI IMG/M metagenome (GOLD analysis project Ga0105162, IMG submission 81532) | Hot spring microbial communities from Jinze hot spring, China to study Microbial Dark Matter (Phase II) - JNZ 20120812A | ecosystem: Environmental > Aquatic > Thermal springs > Hot (42-90C) >...
AGAGACGTTTTCTCATCGAGAAAATTAGGTGAGCCTAACATAAAAAAGTTAGGTTTGCCTAATGTTTGAAGGTTTCTCTGTCTTTTTCATTCCAAATTTCTTGAGGTTTTTCGCTTTCCAATATTCGAAGTTTTCTGTATCCCTGTTTAGAAAAATGACGGAGGCATGCACGGTTCAACAAAACTCGGCTAGTTTTGGGTTCCATGAAAAAGTGGAAACAGTTTAGAAGATTTGTGGCATTGCTGATCTGTAAGCAGGCGATTGAAATGGACTCATGGTCCCGCGGGGGAGATTTGAACTCCCGACATGCCGGTTTCGGCCGACGGGTCTACAGCCGGCCGCTCTACCAAGCTGAGCTACCGCGGGCCCATTTCTACATCTATTCACCGATTTTTAGAATTTACGCACACGAAACTATGCACAGCTGTGCACTGCTGTGGTGGGATTTCCGTGATCAGCGGGGGCGTTGTGCACAGCTGTGAACTCAAATCTTACGCACTATCTCGAACGAATACCACGTTAGTTCCGGTCCTTCAAACTTTTTGAGAAGCATTAGAAATCTCACAGAATATCGTTTTTCCACGAGATAGACCGAACCCCCAAGTTTACACCAGCTGTTTCGCGGAAGCTCATCCAGCAGTCGCCTGAGATTTGCGTAAAACCAACGCCGAGATTTTGAGTTCTCCTTGAGCTCCCACGTGAAAAGAATTACTCGACCGTGCACAGCTGTGCACTCCCATCGATCCATCAGTTGAAAGCGGTTTATAAGGGAATGCACAGCTGTGAACTCAACCCTAGTCAAATTTGTGAATGAAGCGAAACTATGCACAGCTGTGCACTACCCAACAAACTCGTGAAGTCTCCGAAGAGCTCGGATTTTCTCCTCCTTCCCAGCTTCCATTCCCTCTATCGCTTCTTCGAGAATCTCGATCGTCGTCTGATATGTTTTCCTATCAACAGGATACGGAATCCCGTCCTTCCCTCCATGCGCGAAGCTATACCTCACAGGATCCTTCCAAGATGGCGGCTTCCCATAGATAACCGCTGAGACAAGAGCAAGAGCCCTTATCGCCTTCGGACCAATTCCCTTTATTGCCACTAGCTCTTCATAATTCTCAGGCTGAATCTCGTAAGCCCTCTTAAGCGCCGCAATCGTCTTTTCCGTCAACTCCGATATCCTGTGCCCCGCAGGCATGAGAAGAACCTTAACCTCCGGCTTCTTCTCCAGATACTCATCCAAAAGCTTCTGCTCCGCACCCCTAACATAAGAGAGAAGTCTCCTCGGGTTCTCCCTCACCAAATCCACGCTCGTCTTCCTCGCCTCTTCGCTCTCCTTAGCCGTCATATCCAAAACAACATCCTCCTTTCTCTCTCCAGCTATCCCCGAATGCGGCTCCTCCACGAAGCTCTTCAAACCCTCCGATATCCAATGATACCGCCTAGCAAACTTCTCCCTCATCCCCTGCTGAACAACCGCCCAGTCCCCATCCTCACTCAAAACGAAAGTATGATGGTAAAGCTGATATCCATCCTGAACACAAGCATTGTCCACCTTCGCAACCATCCTGCTCGCATACTTCAGCCTCTCCTTCTCCGCGGTCGAGAAAGAGAACTTCTCCGCAACCTTCTCTATCTCGTCCGGCGTCCTCCTTGAAACCAGACCCTTTCCGCCGCAGACGACTATCCCAAGATCCCTCTCAGCAAGTGCCTCTTTAAGAGCACCCATCGTCACAGTCGTCAAACCAGAGCTATGCCAATCATAACCCAAAACACAACCAAGAGACTGGAGGAAAAACGGATCTCCCAGCCTGCGGAGAAACTCCTTCCTCCCGTACTCTCTGACGATGAGCTCCGCAATAGCACCCCCAAGTCTCTTCATCCTGCCGAAAAGCCAAGGAGGACATTTCCCGCCATGAAGAGGAAGCTCCGCAACACCCACTCTTTTCATCAGCTAAACCTTGGAAAAAGAAAAGAAAAAAGAAACTGTGGAGGGCCAGGTGCCGGAAAATAGTCACTTCAAAAGATAGTAACCGGCAGCCTTCTCCCTCGCCACCCTCTTCGCATAACCCTTGTTCACAAGAGTCATTAGAGCGTTGTTCACCACGCTCTTCGGAAGACCACAGGCGCGCATTATGTCGTCCGCGGTCTTCAGAGAGTTTGGCGAGGTAGCCCCGAGCTTCTTCATCGTCTCATAAACTTTCAGCGTCCTTGGATCCAGATCTGTTGTCATATTTTCACCTCTGCAATTCTTCTTTTCTCGATAATAAAAAGCATCTCTTTTTAAATATTTTTCATGTTTCTTGATTTTGATGAGTGAAATACTGAAGATATCCACTGTCTGCATTTCCGTGTTCTTTGCCCGACTTCTGCAAAACACAATCGGAACGGTCAGAGACATATGGGTTCTCAGAGGCCAGAGATTTCGTGCTTCTTTTCTGAGCTTTTTAGAGACCACAATCTGGTTCATCACCTTTGGGGTCGTTTTGAAGAACTTCCTCGATGCTCCTTTCAGTCTCGCCGGCATCAGCTATTTCATATCTTTTTCCCTAGGATACGCACTCGGAACTTACCTCGGCGTAAACATTGAGGAAAAAATGGCTGTAGGTCATGTCACAGTTCAGGTCATTTCAGTGACCAAAAGCAGAGAAATCGGACTGGCCCTTAGAAATGCAGGTTACCCAATGACAATAATCAAAGGACGCGGATTGCGCGGAAACAGACTAATCTATCAGTCAGTCATAGCCCGAAGACATCTTTCCGACTTCCTCAAACTTGTTAGAAAAACCGACCCCGAAGCCTTCATCACGATAATGGATACAAAAGGGATCATCAAGAAGGGAAAGGTCAGGACTTGAGAAGATCCAAAACTATTTCAACAACATCTTCAACCGATTTTTCAATATCTTCAGAGCTTTCCACACCAAGCTCAACTTTGGCTGGTTGAACTCCAACGATATAGACCTCCTTCGGCTTCCCTGTCAATTCTCTAAGAATCCTGACAATAAAAATTGGAGAAAGGCCGTGAGTAACCAAACCTGAAAAATCCTCAATTTCTTCCAAATTTTTCACAAAAATCTCCCCGGGTTTTGCCCCCCAATCGACGGCATCCACTATTATCAGAGTCTCCACCTCTTCTATCCTCGAGATAAGCGGAGAAAGATCCGAACCACAGATCTGAACATTTTTCAAGCCCTTTTTCGTTAACTCCTTTGCGACGAGAAGACCAAAAACATCGTCAGAGGCGAAGAAACTGCCCAAACAGAGTACAAATTTCACTCGTTCAACCTCACAACCCTAACAAGATGCGCCGAGCAGGAAATGCACGGATCATAAGCCCTAACAAGCATCTCAAGGTGAGGCTCGAGATTATCCACTCCTCTCTCCAAAAGTCTCTGCGCAGATATCCTCAGATATTTCTCAATGTTCGCGGCATTTTGAGCAGTGGGAGTGACTATGTCCGCACGAGCTATCTTTCCCTCCCCGTCAACCTCATAAAAGTGATACAAAATTCCACGAGGGGCTTCGACTGCCGCCACACCCATCCCAGCCTTTATCTTCATCTCCCCTCTAGGTTCCCCTATGCCATGATCAAGGAGCCATTCGATGAGCTCAATAGCTCTCTCAACCGAATACACGAGTTCCAACGCCTGCGCGAGGTTATTCGCCAGAGGATTCTTCGGATCCAGCTTCTCCCAAATTCTATCCGCCAGCTCCACCGCTTCACCTTTTAGCTTTCCCCTGTTGAGAAGGATTCGAGCGAGAGCTCCAACCATGAAGGACTCGCCCTGATAATATGAGTGCTTGGCGGTTGAGTGAGGAACAACCCTCTCATTCGTTAGAAGTCTATAATTCTCAACAGGTCTCCTCTCTCCATTCGATATTAAAATGTGCTCACCCGAAAAACCGTAAACCTCCCCGGGATCTACCGCCATAAACATATTTTCCTCTCTGAAAATCTCTGGAAGATCGAAAGAAGCAAACAAATCCACCGCAAGCCTTGCACCATCCATCGCTTCCGCCAGACTCTTTTCAAGCTTTTCTAATTCCTCCTGGGTCGGAACTCTCGTATATCCACCCGGCTTTACCGTACATCCGTGAACCGATCTGCCCGTCAGAACCTCCTTGATCACGTTCCCCGCCTTTTTGACCTTCAAACCCAAGGCCACCTCCTTCCCATACTTGGAAACCATAGAAATTGCATCTGGATAACCAAGAAAGTCTGGAAGAGCTAGGAGGAAAAGATGAAGAGCATGGCTCGATATAACATCCGATATAAGCTGAAGCTCTCTCAAAACTCTCGTTTGCTCACTCGGCCTAAAGCCTATGGCCTTCTCTATCGCGTTCACACATGCAACCGAGTGTGGATCCGGGCAAATCGAGCATATTCTTGCAACTATGTCCGGCGCCTCGTCTATGCTCCTTCCAACAAGAATTTTCTCAATAAACCTTGGTCCTTCCAAAATCTCCATCTTCACCTCCCGAACGTTCTCCTTATCAACAACAACTCTTATATTGCCGTGACCCTCAACTCTCGCCAGATGTTCAACCAGGATTTCCCTCATTTTTTGACCTCCACAAGTTTCTCAATATCCTTATATCTCTTGGCGAAAAGCTCCATCCTCTTCACGATATCTTCTTTTCTCCAGCCTTTTTCCACAAGTGTCGAAATCTCTCCAGCGACATTCGCCTCCTCCCTCACGGGGCCTCTGCAACCTATGCACGGTGTTCCGTAGTATGGACATCGAGCTTTGCAGCCCCCAACACTGATTGGACCCAAACATGGCTCTCTCTTCTCCACAATAAGACATGGTATCTCTCTGATCTTACACTCAACACAAACAGGATAATCCTTGATTTTAGGCTCAATCCCCTCCAAAAGCTCGATGAAGAGTCTGACAAATTCGTCTTGCTCAATCGGACATCCCGGAAGTTCATAGTCCACCTTCACACACTCGGATAGTGATTTATGCTCCCCCAGAAATCTGAAGTAGTTCTCCTCAACACCATAAACTTCTTTCATCAATGTCTTCCAATCCTCGCCGGTTGTGGAGGCCTGAATCCCTCCCCATACGGCACAATCTCCGATCGCAACGAGAACATCAGACTTCTCTCTTATCGACTTCAGGGCTTCCAAGTTTTCCTCAGTTGTCACAGAACCTTCAACAAAAGCGATGTCAACTCTTTCTGGTCTCTTCACACTGCTCGCTATCCTGAACTCGACCAAATCGATTTTGCTAAAAACATCAATTAGAATATCCTCCATATTCAAAATGTGAAGCATTTCGCCAGCACAACCCGTTAATTCGTAAAACCCAACCTTCGGCTTCATATCAAGCCCCTTATCGTAAGAGCATCGACACCCGTAAAAACCGGACCATCTTTACAAATATATCTGATTGTCGATGCACCGCCCACGATACAATGACCACATTTACCCATTCCACACTCCATTCTCCTCTCAAGCGTCATGTAAATTCTCTCGGGGGGTATTCCGAGACCAACCAACTCCTTAAGCACAAATTTATACATGATCGGCGGGCCACAAACCACCGCACACGTTCTATCAGCTCTCAAGTGTGGAAGAAGACACTCTTTGCAGAGAACGGTTATCACCCCTTTCCTAACATTGTGCGGATATTTCTCCGCAATCTTCGCGAGCAAAGGATCATCACGCTCATAAGCGAGCAACACAACCGGTTCTGTCTGGCTCTCAAGCATTTTAAAAACCTCTTCTCTAAAAAGTGCGTCCTGATAACTTCTGATCCCATACATGAGAATTACTTTCCCGTATTCCTCTTTCTTATCCAGAACATATTGGAGAACCGAATTCAGCGGTGCCATTCCAAGGCCTCCCGCAGCAAGCAGAACATCCATTCCTTTCATCTTCTCCATCGGGAACCCGTTTCCGAATGGTCCTCTAACCCCGACCTTATCGCCCGGCTTCATGGCATGTAAAGCTTTTGTCACTCTTCCCACCTTTCTCACTATTATCTCGAGAGGTCCAGATCTTGTGGGCGATTTACATATGGAAATCGGTGCCTCTCCAACTCCCATTACGCTGATTTCTACAAACTGCCCAGGCTTAAAGCTCAGAGTGCTACCATCAAGAAACTCAAGCTTAAACATTTTTTCTATCGCCGTCATCTCAACGATTTCAACTATTTTTGCCAATTTCGGCACTTGAAGGGGTGGGAGAGACGTCATATCGTCATCACCGAAAGATGCACAAGGTTGTTTAAAACTTCCACATGGTCAATTCCTGCCGGACAAAAGGCGCTGCATCTTCCACATCCAACACAAAAGAGTCCACCAGATTTCCACTCGATCGAACTCTTACAGTTGTATCTGTGCCTAAATCTGTCGAGCCTTGTTGGACGGAAGTTTAAGCCACCGGCAACCAGAGCATGGCTTCTCAGAAAGCATGAATCCCACCTTCTCGTCCTTGTGCTTTTTTCAAGCGAGAGATCTCTAAACTCATCGATCGAATAACAGCGACAAGTTGGACAAACGAGAGTACATCCTCCACAGGCAAGACATTTTTCAGCATATCTCCCCCACACCTCGCTAGATGGGTTCGAGTCTACTATCTGCGCAAGACCCTGAGCATTAAGAGTTTTTTTGAACTTCAGATCACGCTCAGAAAGCATTTTTCTTAAGACTTCAAAATCCGTAGAAGTCGGATTCTGCAGGTTAAGACTTAAAAGAAACTCCTCACCTGCTCTGCTTCCCGTATCGATGAGGTATCTATCCCCGAGGTCGTACAAAAAAAGATCATAATTATCCTGAACAGAGTCAGCACCCACAGATTTACAGAAGCAAAAATCGTCTGGTTCGCATGAAATCCCAACTATAAATGTGTTTTTTCTCCTCTCCTCATAAAAGAGATCGACCGGCTCTTCCAAAAACACATTGTCTAGAATTTTAATCGCATTAATATCGCAAGCATGAACACCAAACAAAACCACTTTTTTAGTTTCCGTAGTAGCCGGAGAATAACCCTTATCCGGCGTAAACCTAAGGATCTCCTCACAAGTCTGAATGAAATATTTTTTTGGTGGTATCATCGTTCTTACGTAAGAAAACTCGATTTGTTCAACGGACTCTATCTTGGAAAAAGCGAAGATAGTTCCGCGTCTAACGGGAGCGTGCACCTCTCCAAGCTCTTTCAGCTTTTCAAAAAAATTTCTCAAATTCTCTTTCGGGAGTATCTTGTGCATCAGATGATCACCTTTTCGTTTTATCATTTTTATGATGAACCGCAATATATAACCCTTACTCAGACAGATGGTAGCCCCGGCCGGATTCGAACCGGCGTCGCCGGATCCAGAGTCCGGCAGGATTGACCGCTACCCCACGGGGCTCCAATCTCTATCTGGAACCCGTCAATAAAATCCTATTTTTTTATCTCGCGCAACCTAGCGTCTATCACCTTTGCGATGTCCGCTAGACCCACGACAACACACGGAACATTCTTGAGCCTCGCAAGTTCCCCAACTCTGGGCTCCTGAGAAACCAATATATATCCTTGCTTTGATGCAAACTCCACAACTTCGACATCTGAAGCTCCTCTGAGACCAACATCGTCAACTGTTAAAACATTCCAGCCGAGGACTTGTAGGAAGGGCTTAAGCCCCATGTACATTTCGTCAAGCAGCACGGTCGTTTCCGGCATCAAAAATATTGGCTTTTGCATTGTTTTTTATTTAATGGTTGGAAGGTTTCTTTTGGGGGAAGGATATGCCTAGAGCAATTTGGAGAGGAGCAATATCTTTCGGTCTCGTCAACATACCCGTCAAGCTTTACAAAGCAACGAGAGACAAGTCTATCTCATTTCATCTAATTCACAAGGAGTGCAAAACACCGGTAAAATACAAGAAGTGGTGCACAAAATGCCAGAAAGAACTTGCAGACGAAGAACTCGTAAAGGCATTCGAGCTTGCTAAAGATAAGTTTATCGAAGTAACAGAAGAAGAATTGGAAGGTATTAAAGTTAAAAGCACAAAAATCATTGAAATTTCGAATTTCATTGAAATTAGAGACATAGACGTGACTTACTTCTCTGAGCATTACTACGTCGCTCCCGAGGAGGGTGGAGAGAGAGCTTATGGATTGCTTTTCCATGCTCTCGCAGAGACAGGGTCCGCTGCTCTCGGGAAGCTCACCCTTCGGAATAAAGAATATCCGGTTGTGATAAGGCCCGGACAGAACTGTCTTCATCTAACCCTTCTTCACTATTTCGACGAAATCGTTCCTACAGATGAACTGACAGAAATCCAGAGAATTCCGGAAACCTCGGATAGGGAAAGAGATCTTGCTAAAAAGCTGATAGAGCAGATGAAAGGAGAATTTAGACCAGAGGAACTTAAAGATGCATACCGGGAAGCGTTGCTCGAATTGATCAGAGGAAAGGCTGAAGGAGCTGCTATAAAACTTGAGAAACCGGCCGAAGCACCGACAACCGTGGATCTCATGAAAGCCCTAGAGGAGAGTTTACGAATCGCTGAAAAGAAGAAGGTAACCGAGGTATGAACTCAGACTGGCCACCCATCATAAGCCCGATGCTTGCAAGGCTGGGAAGCGAAAATGATCTCAGCAAACCCCACTACATCTGGGAACCCAAGCTCGACGGAACAAGAGCGATCGTTTACAAAAAGGGTGAGAGGATAAAAATTCTGAACAGAAGAAAGAAGTGGATTGAACACAGATATCCTGAACTTTCAGGCATTCACAGAAACATCCTCGCCGACCCCTGCATTCTCGACTGCGAGATCGTTGTGCTCGATAAAAACAACAAGCCAGATTTTCAACTCTTGCAGCTTAGAGAACAGCAGGAGCATCCACTCAAAATAGAGCTACTTTCCAAAATGTACCCGGCTGTTATTTTCGCGTTCGACGTTCTGCTTGCCAATGAAGAAGATATGACAAACAAACCACTCAGAGAAAGAAAGCAGAAACTCTCAGAGATCGTGAAAGAAAGCGAACGTCTGAGACTCTGCATGTATACTGAGGATGGCAGAAGACTGTGGGAGAGCGTAAAAGCGATGGGATTGGAGGGAGTGATGGGTAAGAAGCTCGAGAGCACCTATCAGCAGGGGAAGAGAAGCGAGGATTGGATAAAGGTCAAGACTTTCAAGACGATGGACTGCGTGATTTTGGGCTATACGCCGGGGGAAGGAGAACGGAAGGATTACTTCGGAGCACTTGCGATAGGAGCGTACGATCGTGAAAAGTTGATTTTCCTTGGGAAGGTTGGAACTGGATTTGATGAGGAAACAATCAGATATCTCACATCAGAACTCAAAAAAATCGAAGTTCCAGAAAAACCAGTTGAAGAGGAACCACCTTACGAAGTCCGATGGGTTAGACCAGAGTTCGTCTGTGAGGTGAGATTTCTAGAAGTAACTGATGACCTCAAGTTAAGAGCCCCTGTTTTTTTGCGCCTAAGAAGAGACAAATCTCCTGAGGAATGTATTTTCGAGACCCAAAAGTGACCAAAAGCTTAGATTATAAAGAGGCTTTTGATGACGGAGCAATCCCTTTTAGCAGACTCCTTTCTTTTCTTCCTTCTTTTTCTTCTTCGCGGACTTGCAGGCCATATTTCTCAAAGAATTATTTTTTTGTGGTGATATAAATTTTTAGTTCTCTCTCGCAAAGCTCTGAGAAATCAGGGCCCTTTCTAGGCTTTCCTATTCTCTCCGCTAGAGCATGTGAAACAAACGGAAGAGCAATTGTGGCATCACAATAACATGTGATCTTCTTTCCCTTTGGAGAGGTCTTTCCCCAACTAACCGCTTCTTCTAGAGTACATCCGCTGAGTCCTCCCCACTGTGGAGAATCCGTAGTAATCTGAATAGCGTACTCATGAGGATGAACATTTTTCCAACCGTGTAGGTATTCCCTACCCACTGCAACAAGCTGAACGAAATCTTTCGGGACCCCTCCTCCTATGTAAACCACGCCCGTCTTGCTGTCTTTAAGAGCATGAACGAGTTCTCGAAAATCCTCCATCATGTCTATCATCAGATTATTCTCCGCACAAAGGGAAGCTATTCCATATCCGCTATCGACAAGAGCTGGACAGTAGACTGGGACCTTATGTCTGTATGCTGCAGAGAGTATACAATAAATTCCGCGCCCATCCAGCCATTTACCAAATTTATAGAGGAACTCCCTAGTTGTGTACAGTTTGTTCACATCGATAGACTTCATGAATTCTGCAATCAATTCCTCCATTTTCCGGTATTCGAGCTCGTCCGCAAAAACATCGTAGAATCTGTCTATTTTGTGACGCAGCAGATCCTCGTCATCAACGAGGTGAGAACCCTTCCAATAGCCCGCACCCATGGCATCGAGTATGTCCTCGGAAATATTTGCACCGGTGGAAACCAAGATATCGATATATCGATTTTCGATTAACCAACAGATAATCTTCCACATGCCGGTTGTGCTCATTGAGCCCGTCAATCCCATTATTATCGTGAGATCTTTTTGCTTTATCATCTCCTCCCAAACATCAACGACTTCTGCGAGCTTTCTTCCTTGAAAACCTGTGTCTCCCATCTCCTTAAGAAGTTCGGAGATTCTCTTTCCTTTGACTTCTATCGCTTTCACCTTTTCCACAAAGTATGGTGTGGTTCTCATAATAACCTGAGTTATTCACAAAGAGAGTTAATAAATTTTTCTAGTAAAATTTTTGAAAATTTTGAAGATGGTGGGCCCGGTGGGATTCGAACCCACGACCTTCACCGTGTCAGGGTGATGTCATAACCACTAGACCACGGGCCCTCCGTAGAGAATATCGTAATGAGATAAATAAATCTCTTTGCAAATTCTATTGTATGCTCAGGAAACGAGTCGTAACATGCTTCGTAGAGTGCGAGGGCAAGATTCTCTTGCTTAAAAGAAGCGAAAAAGTTGGAACTTACCAAGGTAAATGGGGCGCCGTGGCTGGCTACATCGAAGAGGGAGAAACCCCTAGAGAAGCTGCCGAAAAAGAAATACGAGAAGAGACCGGCATTCAGGATTTCGAACTGATGGCGGAGGGAGAACCATACGAGTTTAAGGACGAGGAACTCGGGATTATCTGGGTAATTCATCCTTTTAGATTTCGTGTAAGAAATCGAGAGGTGAAGATTGACTGGGAGCATGTGGAGGCAAGATGGATTACCCCAGAGGAAATGAAGTCCTTAGACACCGTCCCCCATCTTTGGGAAAGCTGGCTGGCTGTGTCCGAGCAAAAATGATGATTTATGGAGCTCTTTCGACTTCGAGCTTTTCGCCTTCTCTCACTTTTTCAAGAATTCTCAGATCTCCAATAATTCTACCTATCACATTCACAGGACTATAGGGCTTGATGACCTTTGAGGAAGGACTTAAAGGAGTTGGTCCGAAGAACAGACAGAGAGAGGGACCATCTGGCCAATAAGCCACATCACCAAGATTCACCGTTTCATCTGCATTTTCAAGAGCTATCCGAAACGGTACCTCAAAATAGACCTCTTTTCCCCACAGCTCCGCTCGAGTCTCGAAAGGTATCGCCCTCATAAGAGCCTCAGCCGTCTTCGGATTTTTGTCAAAACGGATTTCGCACAAAATCTCCACACCGGACTCAGATGTGATTTTTATCATTTCCCTTCGTTTCATACAGTTCTCCAAAGTTCATCATTTAGTCAACGTTAAAAACTGTTTTGCGAGTCGTCCATCAACTCTGTTAATATGGAATTCTCATCACTGCCTTCTCCTAAGAGAGATTAGGATAAAAAGAAGGATTATGATAATGACGACGATCACGGCTATCAGGATCTCAGTCCTTGGCTTGGCCTCTGGTTTAGGCGCAGCTGCGGGGAGACCGGAGATAGCAAAAAGAGAGAAACCTCGCAAGTTTGCACGGAAGTAGACGTAGCTTTCATCTTCTCCGACCAACGTGATCGGTATGTTTTCCCATATGTTTTCAGATGCGTCGAATCTCTTTAGGAAAATCAAATTTTCAGAGATGTTTGAGGAGGAAATCCAAGAGCGGCTTACGGCGAAGGTCAGGGAAAC
>Ga0105162_1001763_pt1 | contig 12041 bp, 12 predicted proteins | sample JNZ201metaG_FD_81532 | JGI IMG/M metagenome (GOLD analysis project Ga0105162, IMG submission 81532) | Hot spring microbial communities from Jinze hot spring, China to study Microbial Dark Matter (Phase II) - JNZ 20120812A | ecosystem: Environmental > Aquatic > Thermal springs > Hot (42-90C) >...
GTTGCTGTTCAAATTGCTGTTTATATGGTGATTCGATATAGGTAAAGATTTCGGTTGTCGGATTGTCTGATTGATACCATCTTTGTGCCGCTTCATTCCATATCTCGGTTTTCGCCCTCACTAAGATGTGCGCATATCCTGGAGCGATGTTTGTGGGTAGGACAAATGGAACATAGAAAGTTTGCGATTGTCCTTCAGTTTTATCATTTTTATTCGCCTTTTTTATGAATAATGCTAAACTTTGAATAAAGGACTTATGAATACTCGATAAAGATTGTAGCGCATGTTCTAAAATTGTTTATTTTCTTTTCATGTATTCGTATTATAAATGCATAAATCTTATTTTTTACTATGGTCAAAAATAATGCCTAATGGTGATAGGGTATATGAATAAAAAGATTGTTGCGGTAGCTCTGATCGTAATTATAGTTGTAGTTGCATCTTTATCGTTATGGTTTTTCTATAGGTATGAAGCCACAGTATTGTCGTTGACTTACGAGGCTACACCAATAATGTCTTCTCCGCTGTCAGGGGTCAACTATACATGGGTTGCGAAAGCCTATAGTGTGCGGTTTTTTGGCAACTCTCCTTTTGACGGGAAAGGATACGTTTATAGGGAGAGAATAACCTCTGAAAACAGGTTTAGGCGTGCAGAGTTCCAGAACCTAATCGTTTCTTTGAGGCTGAGAATCCAAATAACCAACCAAACAGGTTACATGATTTGTAACGAAACTCTGGAAAACACAGATGGATGCAACAGGCAAATCCTCTTCGAGATAAAGCCAGAACACCTAAAAGTAGGCAATACACTCCAGATCAGAATAGCATTAAGTCTAAACGTCAGATACAACTATGGCGCCGGAGGAGAACCTAAACAGTTTACCTTACAAAAAGAGTGGACAAAAACAATACAAGTTCAACAAAGTGAACCAGCAACAGGCGATGTTTTTTAGGAATATCTAAAGCATGCAAACATAACAAAACGGGGAAATGAAAGGCTGGGTCAAATGGGGCTTTATCTTAAATTCTGCCCATTTTGATTCCTATATTGGTGCTGCTCCATTTCTGCTTCGTTATTGCATACCCACGCGCATTCATGTAAGCGGAGCCTCGTTTGATTTCGGTCCATCGAGCAATCGCAAGTGCAGTCGCAGTCTCTCTCCCTTAATCTATCTTGATCTTGTGTTCTTAGCAAATCTCCATTTGCATTTTGGTTAACGTATTTCCGTAGTGGTGCAGCAAAAACCATAGGCACTGCCATTAGACCAAATATGGCGACTATTCCCAGCATAGTTTTGAATTTCAACATTTATCACCTCCACTTTTCTTTACAAGACCATTTATTAATCGGATGGTTTAGGTGTTTGCTGTAACAAAACGTTTCAGAATTTGAAACATCTTATAAATAGCGTTTCACTCTATATTTGTAGATCCAAGATGCAGAAGAAACTTCTAATATTGGCAATTATCATCTTGCTTACTATAAGTGTAGTTGGCTTACTTCTTTTCGGTTTAAAGGGTGAAGGTTATGGCAGGGGCTATGGGTCCGACAACCCCAGTATTCGCTCTCTTTCAATTGTTTTATTTATAATCCCGCTAATTCTTGCTGTTGGCATAATAGGCTATGCTGCCATATTCCCAAGCATTGAACCGACAAAGTTCCAAACAGAAAAATCCAATTCAATGTCAATAACAGAAGAAAAGAAATCCATCTTGGATGCTATATTAAGAATTTTGGATGAAGATGAAAAGAAAGTGATTAAGGTTTTGGCAGATTCTCCGAATAAGGCAATGCTGCAAAAGGACATACGATGGAAAACAGGGCTTTCAAGAGTAAAAACCCATAGAGTGCTCTACAGACTTGCAAAACGAGGATTAATAACGGTTGAAAAACACTATAATACAAACATGATTAAGTTAGCAGAATGGCTAACCTAGCGAAAGATGGAAGAGATAAGAATTTAATAACCCCATGTTCCGTTAGTCGCTGTTAAGTACAAAACATGCTTGGGCAGTTCTCTTGGACGCTACAAACAGAAGTTTTGAAGTAAGAAAAAGTAATTTTATGATATTGTTATTAGTCTTTTTGGTTTTCCGGGTTTAAGTAAGTGTTCGAAACCTTGATAAAGTTCTCCGCTTTCAACAGTTTTCACAGATATTTCTGCATCAGCCATATCTTTAACAGCTGTGCTAACTTCAATATTAGCTGAATAGATTTCTTCTAACAGTTTTTGAGCAATATTTTCCCTCTTTTCATTTGAAATTTTGGGTAGAACTTCAATTCTAATTTCAAGAACGGCTTTGCGGGTTTTGGGATCATGATAATTTACTAGCAAATATTCTCCTGTAAGGCATTCTTCTTTCGTATTTAAGTTTTCTATTACCTTTTCAACTTCTACGGGATTAAGTTTCGCTCCAGCTAAATAAGCTGACTCTCTTGTTATTTCACTTATATAAGTTACTATACCTTCTTCTTTTTTAACTAATTTTGCAGAATCGCCGATCCTATAGTTCAAAAGTATTACTCCGGGCTTCTCTCCGATGTTATACAAATTTGTTATTAACACATCCCCCTTTTCTCCCTCTTCTACTCCCGCGCAATCCTTAACTATGAACAAAAGAGTTTCTGGGATCGTCACCTTATATTCATTTGAAAAACTTCGTTCTTCAAATCCTATTACCAGATTTTCAGTAGAAGCATACCAATCAAAAACTTCCGCACTTCCAAATTCTTCGCTTATCTTTTTCCTTCTCTCAACAGAAGATGGTTCCCCAGACGTCAATATCTTTTCTATTCCGAGCGAATGTGAAGTGACTCCTTTTTCTGCAAGTTTAATAGGTAGTCTGTATATGCTTGTAGTTAGCCCAAAGACAACATTAAAGTCTAATATATTTCGATATTCTAAAAATGTGTCAGCATCCCTAAGAGTTTGAGCTGGAACATGGAATACCCTAACCGGAAGTGATGTAAGACCTAGTACCGAGGCTTCTCCGGAAATAACCGGGGGCGATGGAAAACAATTTAAGATTCTATCATTTTCCGAAAGAAAGACACTATACCCCATGAAACATTGCCTTTGGTCCCTTTTTATATCGTCTGGTGTAAATTCAATTATCGCTGGTTTTCCAGTAGTCCCGGAAGTTATGAACAATTGCCTAAATATCTTGTAATTTGTGGCAAGGTTTGGTAAGTCTACCTTACTTGTATACATGCCTTTTTCGTAGGCTTTTAGCAAATCGTCAGGATTCTTAATTTCGTCAGGATTGATTTTTAATTCTTTGTACTTTTTGGCATACCATGGGATTTCCTTAGACAGGCTTACAACATATTTTATTCGTTTGTTTATTTCCTCAGAGGAGAATCTCATTCAGCAGGTACCTCTATAATGCTCATTTTTATTCGGAAAAATTACAATTCGGAAAATTTATAAAATTTGCTGGATTATATTGCATCATGCAGGTATACATTCCATACGAGAATAGGAATGTTGACTTTGAGGCATATTTGCTTAAAGTCCTGGAGTATCATTTTAGGGAGACGCCATATTGGCAGAAGCAACTAAGCCAACGCTTAATTGAAAAGGTTGTTTGCAACAGTATAGACGAAACATTATATAATCTTTTGAGACTTGAGGTTGATCAGAATCTTCTTAGAACGAGGTGGATGGATTTTAAGCCTAAAGGCTTGACGAAAGCTAAATGTTCCTTTTCCTCCGGCACAACTGGACCACAAAAATACTGTATATGGTCTGAAGATTACATAAAAAGACTGGCTAACTATATTTCGCATTATGTCGGTAAACAAGTTAAAATAAAACATGCAATAATTCAAGGGCCTAATAACGTGTATAAAGATTTTAACGAGTTAGCAATTAATATACTTGGGGGATTACCGTATTTTGTTGGTTTGAGAGTAGAAGGCACTAAACCGCTACTTGAAAAAGCAGTGGAAAAAGGTCCCCAAGAAATTATAAGGGTATTTAAAGAATATTTCGGCCCTGAAATAGAGAAGACAAAACGTTTTCTAGAATACGATGCTAACATAAACTTTATGCGAAGTGCATGGATGATGCTTGCTTTCTTCGAACAGTTCTTTGGCCATAAAAGAAACGTAGACACAGTAATGGTAAGTGGTCTTGGTTATGCTCCATCCAACCATCAACTGCTACAACAAAAATTCAAAACAGTAATTCCATCCTACGGCTATTTTGCTTTTGGTGATGCTCTAGGCAAATATACAAATGGGAATTTAGATTATCATCCAGCCTTCCCCTATGCAATATTTACGGTTATCAATGAAAAGGGAGAAATTGTAAAATATGGAGAAGAAGGAAATCCTTTGTTCGTGATAGCAAGACCTGACTTGTTCCTGGTTTTAAAAGAAAGTAATGAGTATGCGATAAGAACTCAACCTAAGGAAGAATTTCCTTGGGATGGAATAAGAAATCCAAGAAGAAATGTATAAAGCTTACCTAAAGAACGCAACCTTCTATTTGGCGAGAAATTTGCAATTGCGTTAAATTGCCCACCATATGGCCTTGTGTTCTTATGGATTTAAGTGATGGATATTTCGCTTCAAGGTCCTTTAAAACAGTGTATACAATGTTCTCGTTTGTCAAGGCGGAAACTACTTTCGCAAATCCCCCTTTTCGTTTGCTCTTTACATAAAAGAAAATATTATACGCATATGCTGAGTAGGAAATAAGGTGTTAACTGACACGCTTACTTCATGGAGATTTCTCCCGAACCTCCCCTTTTTATTTTCCTAAAGCCATCTTAGTTCCTTCTAAAACTATGTGAGCAATCATTGGAACAATCCAACTTGCGTTCTGTTTCAGCCATTTCCATATCTCTTGGATCTTGCCTAAGTTTGGTTCCTCTTTTTTAAGCTCTTCTTCTAACACTTGTAATTTGTTTTTTATTTCTTCCCTTAACTCTGGTTGTATTTCGGTTTTATTTTGAATAAATTGATACGCTTGATTAAATGCATTGCTTACTTGTTGGCTAAAAGTTACTTCTGAACCAACCGCTTGAACAACTTGTCCATACACGTTTCCGTGGATTTGTTGAATATTAGCTTGAATAAATGGAAACTGTTCTCTGTATCTATCCCTGTTCTCAGCAACATCTATTCCGAAAGCTGTAATTTTTGCAAAACTCCATGGTGCTCCCATACTGTGCATGAGTTTGATGAGCCCCTTTTCCTCAAGGTAAAAGATGTTAAAATTCATGATGTTTTCATCAATTTGCAGAGTATTTTTCATAGTATCTCTATCTACTCCAAGAGATGTCGGATTTTTGAGTGCATCATTGTAAAGCATTTCCAATATTATGCGCCGAATTTGATCATTAGATAATTGAGGCATATTTTCACCGCGCTTAAATCGAGCTCAAGCTTTATCTTTTATAAGCAGAAGCGTGCTTATTTAAAATTATGAAAACCGCGATCTTTGTTGATGGCAAGAAATTCATCGAAACAGAATACAAATCGGAAGATGATTTCCAAAGGGTTGTAAGGGAGAATTTCAAAACTCTTTTTGGAGCTAAAACAATATTTTTTGATATAAGAGGTAGAATTGAATCAAAAGCTTTAGGTGCTACAATTCCAGATGGTTTCCTATTTGATTTCAGGGATGAAGAGAATCCAGAGTTTTATCTAGTTGAGGTTGAACTTAAAGAGCACGAGTTCTATAAGCATATTTTTCCTCAGATAACGCGATTTTTTGCCTTCTTTAAGAATCCAGCAAGCAGAAATGATCTAATTGAGAGGCTTTTTTCCTATATCAAATCCAATTCGGAACTTGAGCAAGAGTTTAAACAGTATCTTGGCAAAAAAGAGATCTACAAGGCTCTTAAAGATATCATTGATAATAGTCAAAATATTCTGTTGATTTTGGATGGTGGAATGCCAGAGTTAGATGAAGTTTTGAAAACCTACACAGACACTTGGGGTAAAATGGTTAGGGTAGAGATAATGAAGCAGTATGTAAGCGATGATGGAAGAGTTGTTTACACTTTAACTCCAGATTTTCAAGAAGTTCCATTTGCTGAGCCGGTGAGTGCAATTGAGGAAGGAGAAGTTTACACAGAAGCCTATCACCTTGAAGGTGTTGATAAGAGAATCATTTCGGTGTATGAGAAAGTTAAAAATGCAATGCTAAAATTCGATCCGAATATAAAAATTAATCCTCAGAAATACTACATCTCCTTAAGAAAGAACAGAAATTTTGCTTATATCAAGCTTAGAAAAGCGAAAATGCATATTGTTATAATGCTTCCCTATGAAAGTGGAAAGAATCTCATAAGAAAACATAAACTTACTATGCTATCTCAAGGCATTCAAGATTGGTATGGTGCTCCATGCTTCCAAATAACTTTAGAAAACGAAGAAGACCTCGATGAAGTTATCCACACTCTTGAAGAAGCATACAAACTTATGGGGTGAGAGGATATTGAAAGGTAAAACGGAAATAAAACGCTCAGAATTTTTAAAGGATCTCAAGGAAAAGGTAGTTAATCTACGTTCATGCAAATTCCTTTTCCAAGCTTTCTTAGAAGCCTATCCAGAAATGAAATTGAGTTGGAAGGATGATTGGGATAAGTGGACAAAAAGCATTTTAAATTTCTTTGCTGAGCTTGGAAAGCATTACAAATATCAGCTACATGTAAACAGAAAGTATGGTATCCTTGATTTGAACAATGAGCCTTGCGAAGAGTACCTTGTTGATCTATGTCGGTGTTTTGTAGACGAGAAGGCTGCTTGGATCGAATTGGCTTTAGAATCTGAGCTTTCCGATGCTCAATACGTTGAATCTATAATAGATGATTTTGCTAAATTAACAAATATAAAAGCATATACAAAGATCGGTATTTTTGCCCCTAAGTTGCGTGATAGGCAAAAAGTTTTAGATGAACTTGTGGCTATGGTTGCTCATCATGAAATCAGGATTCCAACGGAGAAATATCTAGTTATATTGATTTTATATCATGGCAAAATGGAAGATGAATCTCAGAGAATAGAAATTGCTGGATACGAAATTAATCATTTAGGCGATCTAAACTATCTCGGTTCAAAACGTTTTCCAGAAGGTTAGCGTTATACAATGCTTTAAGGTTTTTCTATCCATGTATCAAGCCTTTTGGAAGGTTCAACTCTTTTTATCCGCTCTTTCTTAGGCTTTTTAAGCGGTTTCCATTTCTCAGCAGTTTCAACCAAAACCTCAACCTCTTTCCTCTGAAGCCTCATTCTCCTAAGAGCCTCTAAACCTTCATACACCTGCCTACGCTCATCCTCGGTTAATCCAAGAACATAAAAAACAGCATCATCTAACTCTTTTCTCGCCTCTTGCTCCAACTTCTCATCACCTTTCCTTTGAGCCTCACAAACCTTGGAAAAAGCCTCCTCGATCCTCATTTTTTCACTTAAATTTAGTTTATTTGGATCTATAACTGTCATATTTTTTGTTTCGTATATCTCGAGCTCAAGAACACCGCCACCATAAAACCGCCCTTCCAATTCTGATATTAAAGCCGTGAGCGAAGAATTGAGGATTCCTGCAAGTGATTTAACATTCTGTTCGTTAAATGGATGTATTTCGTATAAAGAATCATTCGCCAATGCTTCTGCCTTGTTAAGGAAATATATGCATCTTTCCCATATTCTTCGGCTTCTGAGAATAGGAGCTGGTTGTCGCTCGCCAACAGCATACCAAAGTTTCCTTGATTTAACCGTTGATAAGTTATGATAACCTTTAATCACGGTGCCTCCTTTTGTGCCACCTTTTATCCGAGTTTCTACCTCCTCGCCCCATTGGATGTATTTTAGAACATTCGTTCCTGCGAGCTCTTCTTTACTTTTATGAACATATAATACCCATTGATCAATATCATCTGATGTTATCTCAATGTTCTTTTCTTTGGGAGAAACAATGATAGGCTTTAGGTATTCTTCCTCAATTGACCATAATTTTATCTTTTCCTTATCCAAGTAAAAGAAATCATTTGCGCCACTTGTAATACCTCTCCGCACTAATGCTATTTTACCTAATTTTGTAACTTTTGGATGATTTAAGATCTTATAATAAATTGTAGGTGCTCTGAGGTATTTTCCCCATTTATCTTTCGGTTCAAGTTCTTTCTGTTTTTTAACTGTTATGCCTATTCGTTCATCTTCAAAATTTTCTTTCGCATCTTCAATTATCCTAACTAATTCTTCTGTCGGTATAGTCTTCTTTATTCTTACAAATTTTACAAGATTATTTTCCCTTTCTTCCTTTGATTTATCTTCTTTTTCAAGGATTGTTATGCATGTTCCAACGAGTGCTTTTTCAAAGGCTCTTACATCATACCATATTATTGCATGAATCTTAAAATGATCCAAGAAGAATTGTTTCAAGCCTTCTCCATAACCTACGTCCAGCCACGTGTCCGAAGTTATTTGTCCCATCATACCGTGCTCTTTTAAAAACTTAGCACTATGAGTGAAGAAGTAAGCGTATATTCCAGCTCTCGCATCAAGTTGAATCTTTGATCCATCAGAATATGTTAGTGCTTCTTCTCTGATTTGATCTTTGTATTCCATTTCTTCTTGCCTTGTGTATGGCGGATTAGTTATCACTACATCAACTTCTGGAATAACACCCATTGAAGGCTTAACTTTGAAGAAATCGCTCACAATAATGTTCATGTGCCTACTTGGGACTCTGAGGTTTCTTATCGCCAAATTTATGCTTGAGAGTTGTGCTGGAAACGGGTTTATATCAACACCATATAACTGGTTGAGAATCTCTTCATGTAGCCTATTCTCATCTGCAAACGGATTTTCCTTCTTCTTCAAATCCTTTAACTTATGGTAGGCTTTAACGAGGAAGCTTCCACTTCCGCAAGCTGGATCCAACACCTTATCGTTGGGCGATCTAATGCACATTTCCGTTATTAACTCAACAATTGGCGGCGGAGTATAATATTGTCCAAGCCTATGCCTTTCAACATCTGGGATAAGCTCTTCGTAAACCCTTCCGATAACATCGCTTCTTATCTTGGCAAGGTTATATGTTCCCAATTCTTCAATGAACTCGTTTAAGGCATAGATCAGCTTCTTGGAGAAGGGTATCTGATCAAGAACTGGATGAGGTTCAAAGATGGCTTCATAATCAACTTCTTTATACACCTTATCAAAATAGCCTCTAAGAATTGTGGAAAATTCCTTAGGATCATCGGTTTCAATCTTGGTAAGCTTTGGAATCGTTGCCACTTGGGTTTCCAGTGTTTTGTAGAATGTTAGCCTATTCATTAACATGTAAGCAAGCTGTTCGGCGATCCTCTCATTCATTTCTGGAGAATACTCGAAAAGCTGTGCTCTCAACCATCGAATATACTCCTCTTTAAACTTCAAATCTTCGCGTAAAAGCTGATTCAAAGATTCCAAGATGTAAGGCGTTATAAAATTATGGAATGTTCTAAGCCTCTGCAAGAAAACATCATCAAGCTCAAGCCATTTTCCAACACCGATTCTAAACCTTGAAACCTCTTCCAAAAGCATCTTGGCAAAGTCTTCATCAAACGAAACCTTGTAATGCTTCAACTTCCTTTGTGGAAGAGGAACACCAGCAGTAAAAGTATCAAACAAAACAAGAACTTCACCATTGCAAGTGGCAAAATAGGGAGCCCCTAAATCAACAGCATAACCAGAAGCCTGCCGAATAACATCAATACTGTAAGGATCAAACTTTCGATCTATAAAAGGAACCTTACGCTTAGTTTCAATCACAAGCAGAGAAATCCTCTTACCCTTATCAATAGCCTCAACAACAAGATCTGGCCTCCCATTAATAGTTGGCTCAAACCTAACATCAACAAACTCGATACCGTTAAAAGAAAACTTTTGAGTGATAACATTCTTTAAAATGCGATAAAGCTCAACTTGAATGTTTCTTTCAGGAACTGAGCTCAAGGCTTCTTCCCTACAATAATGTTAATCTAAAATCCCAATAAAAGCATATTAGTTATCTTACAGCGTTCTTTTAACGAGGAAGGAACATGAGCAGTTATGATATCGAGTTTGATGGCAAAAGGTTTAGGAAAGAAGATTTCTGCTATTATCCTCACAATGAACCAAAAAGTCAAATGCTGTATGCCGCAGCTTTTTGGGAGCTGTGGAAAAAAGCGAAGGGAATAATTGAAAAAGAATGGAAGCATGGAAAGCTCTATGAGCTAAATCGGAAATTTAGAAAGGCTTTCAACTCGCTTTGTAGAGAACGCAAAAAAGAACAAAAACCAATCACATGGGATGATATAGTCAAACTTGAATTAAACACCTAAGATAGCAAAAGAATTAAACCTAATTTCACACCGAACCTTTCGCTATGTAGTTTTAATGTCCCATTTTTTTCGAGCAATTCTGATTATCTCCTTGATTTTCTCTTCCTTTTGTGGATAAAGTATGTTTGAAGTTCTGGAAATTTTTAGGTAGTAATCTCTAAGAATTCTCATTCCGCCCCAATCGAAGCCATAAAACACTCTGCAAAAGTTGAGGAAATCGAAAACAAAATAGACAAGAATACATAGAAGTTAAAAAGCTGATAGCCAAACATGGAGGGCAAATGAACCCCGGCAGCACCATAATATTCGATAACCTAGTAGAGTTTGTAGAACAAGCCGCAGACATGTGTGCAGACACCGCCGACTACATAATAACACTCTCAAGCAGAGAACAATAGCCGGTGTGCCTTAATGAGGCTATGGTCAATCCACCCAAAATACTTAGACGCAAAGGGTTTAGTTGCTCTTTGGAGAGAAGGTCTATTAGCCAGAAAGGTTTTAGAGGGCCGCTGCAAGGGCTATGCAAACCACCCTCAGCTCCTAAGATTTAGAATGCATGAAAAACCTACTGTTTTGATAAACGCATACTTATATCAGGTTTATCTTGAGGCAAAAAGAAGAGGCTACAAATTCGACAAGACAAAAGTGGAACCTCTAATCCTAAGAGAGGAAATAACAGTCACTAGAGGACAATTAGAATTCGAGTTCAATCATTTACTTAAAAAACTTGAAAAACGAGATAGAAAGCATCTTGAAGAATTGAAAAGATTGAGCCCAAAAACTATTGAGCCAAACCCTATTTTTAGAGTGGTTAATGGAGAAGTCGAGGAATGGAGAGAACAAAGATAGTGAAGGAAACACTATATCCCCTTTGAGTTAGCAACGATTTTGGAATTGATTATGAAGCGTTCACTAATGCGGGTTTTCAAACGATTGTTGTATCTATATTTAAACTTTTTACGTCTTCCGTTAGAATTGGGCATTTGCTGAATTTAATACCTTGATCAGATATCGCGACGCATTTAACACCCATCTTTTTACATTTTCTATCCTTTCCGGTTATGTTTATACAAGCCACTCCAGGTTGTACTTCAAAAGCTGGCTCTTGAATTTTAGCCAATTCTTCAGGTGGGACAAGATCGTGAGTGACTACGTGTTTCGCTATAACACGACAATAATTCAGCATCGATTGCAGATTAACATGATATTTCAAGTACACCCTTAGATTTTCGGAAATATTAAATGAACCAACCATCAGCTGCATTTTGGGTATAAATGGAAAACATTTTTGATGACCAAAACCTACAAACATTAAACTGCTGAAGTGTCCAATTTCAGTCGGGAACCCAAAGCTTATTCCCTCCTCAGGCACAAACACACACATATAGGCGTTGAAATTTTCTAAGCTCCAGAAGCTCTTCAAGGTCTCGGCGATTGCCTTTTCATCATTCCAGTCTTTAATGTTTGCCTCTAAATACTCGAAAAGTTCAGCAGATTTTAATGGCTTGTCGGGAGACTTTTCAAGGTCCACCAGTTGCGCTAAGTATCTAGGACCTTCTTTGCTTTTTAAGCTTCTTACGCCGAAAATTGCTGCTAAATCACACTCGCCAGTTTTCGGGTTCCAAGCGAAGAGCCACCGCTTATGCTGTGATAAGCCAGTCAAATCAGATAGAAATCTAACCTTGAAACCGCGTTCAGCCTTGCTTTTAGCCCATTCCAAC
>Ga0105162_1001766_pt1 | contig 12030 bp, 10 predicted proteins | sample JNZ201metaG_FD_81532 | JGI IMG/M metagenome (GOLD analysis project Ga0105162, IMG submission 81532) | Hot spring microbial communities from Jinze hot spring, China to study Microbial Dark Matter (Phase II) - JNZ 20120812A | ecosystem: Environmental > Aquatic > Thermal springs > Hot (42-90C) >...
ATGGATTAGCGCTCCAAAAAGCTGCAGAAATTCCTGCACCTAATGGCATATTAAATGTTATTCCGTGTTGGATATTAAAAGAAATATCCCAAGCTAATTTTACAAAAGCATCGGAAAAATCAATAACTAAAGCAACTAAAAGAACATTAAAAATAATTGGAGTTGCTCCTCCCATTCCTTCTTGAAGCCATACAAAAGCGGCATACAAGGCTATAAAAACTAAAACAATATAAGCCAAATCTCTTAAAGTTCGCCAAACTATATATCCAGGAGGATTTTGATATTGAGAAGTAAAAGGATTTAAAGAAGAAGCAAAATCTACTAAGGGAACAACTACAGACTTTAGCCAAACACCCATTATTTGAAATGCGAGCCACGCTATATTTTTGATCACTGCTGCTATAAACCAAATTAAACCTTTAAGGAAAAAAACAGCAATATTTATCATAGCAACAGTAAGTTTACAACTTAACCACGGAAAACCATCAGGAACAATCCCCAATATTTTTTTTTCATATTTAGCACAAGGATCAGGTGGAGGAGGGGGTGGAGCAGAAGCTTGACTCTCTTGTATTTTTTGAGTTTCTTTTGATGTTGATATATCTGATAAAGAAACTTCTGTAACTTTTGAATTATTTCTACTATACCAAGTTATAAGAATTTCTTTCAATCTTTCTACAAAAGCAGCATTACTCATGTTAACAAAATAATCTAGAAAAAATAGATTTTCGTCTTGGAGTATAGTTTTCATATGGAGCCTAAATATACGCATACCTTCCGGCGTATTAGCCGGCAAATCTGCCTCCGCTTCGAAATTTACTTCTATTGTCTGATTATTATTATTAGGATTAGGAAAGATTAAGTTACAATTATTAACATTAACCACAATTCGAGTCGTTATATACGGATCTTGTCCAGAAAATACATCCCAACACCTAAGCTCCAAATCGCCTTCGATCAAATGGTTTTGGATATTACAACCCCGTACCTCTAAAATGGTATAAAAAGAAGTTTTACCTATCTCTGTGTCTTTTGCCTTAATAGTGCATCCTTCTTGTCCTCTTACTGATTCTATTTTAGTAATCAAAATCAAAACTAAAATTAAAATTATAAACACTATTCTTTTCATTATTTTCTTATTATATTTACTTCTTTTGGTTTAAAGATATTTGAAATAAAAGATAAGAAGTTAAAATTTGTTTTTAATTCAGGAGTCTTTTTTGTGATAATTATTTCTTTTTTAACAAAAATGTTTCTATTTTTTTGAGCAAAATTTTGAGGAGTTATAATATTTACACCAGGTTCACCCTTATAAGCTGAAGCTAATGCATTTAATAAATAAGCAGGTCTAAAATCGAAAGCAGCTCTTGAAACTGTTGTTAACTCGCCTATAAAAGCAGTTTTTAAAACTTCTCTTAATTTTTCAATTCTAGGCTTTACTATATAAACAAATCCGCTTCCATAATATTTTTCAATTGTGCAAGGATAAGAACAATTAGGATTTTTAAGCTCATTATAATTTATTTTCTCCAACTTCGGATTTCCATTAATTTTATCAATTACTGATTGTATTCTTCTTTGAGACGATTCAAAACTTCCTAATAACTTCCGAGCAGCTGTATCATAACTAGGAATGTAATTAGAAGCATGTCCTATTACTCTTATAAAAAGCTCATTGTATTTTTCTAACCCTTCTTTTATAATTAAAACAGCATCAATTATTCTATTCATATCATTGACTAAATCTTGAACGGTCTTATGAACACAATCAGAATAAGCAGAACTTCTTAAAATGTTTTTTGCATCCTGAGGAGTAACTATTTGTTGTCCACAGAACTTATCAATTTTCTTTAAAAGCTCTAAAGGATCTGAAAAATCTTCCTCTAAAAGTGTCTTTTTAAGATCAGGATTTTTAGTAAATATTCCTAAAAATATGTCTTTCCATTCATCCTCTCCAGTAATATTAGAAAAACCTCCAACAATAGGAACACTTTCTACTAAAGAAATAAAAGAAGGATTTGAGGATATTTTGTCGCCTGAAAATATTTCTGAAGGTTTAGGCGTAAAATATAAATCAACAAAACCATGTGGCACAAGAAGAGTATTACCATTTTTATTTGCTTTAATAAATTCTACAGGCACAGCCGTTTTACCAAATGGACTTAGTTCCATTAATCCAGGATCACTAATTAAAGCAATAGCGTTATTTGCAACATTAGAAATAAGAATAGAATTTTCCAAATCTGCGAATGTGTAACCTAAACCATTTTGTAATCTAACAGATGGAAGAGTACTTTGATTTAAATCGTTACTTGTTTGAGCAAGAAAAATTCTTCCTGAAAAAGCAGAAATTATTTTACCTAAAAGTCCAATTTGTTTATTTTGTTTTTGGAAAGCAAAAGATGGTGTTTGTGTTTGACAGATTTCAATATTATTAATAATTTGAGTAGCATAATCTTCTAGTCCACCATTTCCTATTGCCTCAATTACACTTAAATGATAAGGTGCAAATTCTGGATCTAAACATTTTCCACTATAAAATTTACCTGCTTCTATTAAAGCCTTATATCTTTGTCTATAACTATTCCATTCGCTAAAAGCAGCTACAAACGGATTACTTAGATCTAAATTTGAATTACTAACTATACCTCGAACATAACCCATCATTTCTAATGCTTGAATAGCATACCTTAAGTTTTCATCTAATTTTTTTGTTTGTTCTAAATAGCTTCTTAAAACAATATCAGTAGTTTTTAAAGTGCTTCCAGCTTGAAGATTAAACCCATATCTTAAAAGCTGGTATAAAATAGGATCATAAGGAAAAACCGGAACCGCTTCAGTTGGTGGAGTCGTTGAAATATTAAAGAATTCTTCTATCCAAGAGTGAAGATCTTGAAGAAAAATAGAATATCGTGGGTCTTGATATGGTGGAGGAGGTTCAATATATCCAATAGGATCTACACCAGCAAAAGTAAAATTATTTAAAAGAAGAGAAAAAACAACTAAAAGGGTGATCTTTCTTAAATTGTTTTTCATTTTTATAAAAAATTTTAAATCAAAATTTTCATATTTTTGAGCCGGTGATGGGATTTGAACCCATGACCTTCCCCTTACGAAGGGGCCGCTCTACCGCTGAGCTACACCGGCTATTTTTTAAAAACATTTGTATTTTTTAAAATTTCATCAGAGATAAATATTACTTTTTCTCCTTCTAAATTTTCACCAAATTTTTCTTTTTTTTCCTTTTCCCAACTAAGGGGATGAAAAACCTTCTTTTTTTCCTCTTCTATTTCTGTTCCTTCTTTGTTTGATTTTATTATAATTTTTTTTATAATTTCGATTTCTTTTTTATAGGGTTCATTTTTTCTTTTTTCCGCTAGAAGGCTTATTCCTAAAAAGAGACTGACAATTAAAAGTAAGATTGTTAAAAGATAGGGTTTTTTAAAGAGTAATGTTTTCATAATATCTAATTTTAACTTTTTGTTTTTCAAAACTTAAACAAACTAAAGAAATTATACAATTTTCAAAATTCGGGTGTTTTCTTAAAATAATATTTGCTAAATTTTTTAATTTTTTCATTTTCCGTCCATTAAAATGAATTTCAGGAAGAAAACTTTTAGAATTGAATAAACTTTTTACTTCAACAATGTTTAAAAAATTTTGCTTACAGCATAAAATATCAATTTCACCCAATCTTCCTAATTTCAAGTTTTTATTTAGAATCTTATAGCCTCTTTTTACTAAAAACTTTTCAGCTAATTTTTCTCCTAAAAGCCCCTTTTCTTTTTTATTCATATAACAAAATTTACTAACTTTCCTTTAACGATTATTATTTTTTTGATTTTGCTTTCTTTTAGATATTTTTCATAAAGAGGAAGCTCTTTAACAATCTCTAAAACATCTTTTTCGCTAAGATCTTCTTTTTCCGAAATAAATTCTCCTCTCTTTTTTCCATTAACCTGAACAATATAATTAAATGTTTTCTTTGTAAGAAGTTTTTCTTCATATTTTGGCCAGGTTTCAAAATCTAAAAAAGTTCTTTTTCCAAACATTGACCATATTTCCTGAGAAATGTAAGGAGCAAAAGGAAAGAGAAGTTTTATAAAAATTAAAAACTTATCTTTAGGAATATTAAAACCTTTATCAAGTGTATCTCGAAGATAATTTTCAAAAATCATAAATTTAGCAATGACAACATTAAATCTAAATGTTTCAATTCCTTTTGTTGTTTCATAAATTAACTCATTTAGTTTTTTTTCAAAATCAGGTGGAATTTTCTTAATTGATTTTTGATTTTTAATTCTTTGAGCTAAAATCCATACTCTTGTTAAAAATCTATAAATCCCCTTTATTCCTTTTGTATCCCATGGTTTTTCTGCTTCTAATGGTCCCATAAACATTTCATACATTCTTAAAGCATCAACTCCATATTCTTTAGCTACAGTTTCCGGATTAATAACATTTCCTCTTGATTTAGACATTTTTTTACCGTCAGGTCCAAGAATTAACCCCTGATTAAAAAGTTTTTGGAAGGGTTCTTTTGTTGGTACTAATCCAAGATCATAAAGAAATTTATGCCAAAACCTTGCATAAAGAAGATGCAAAACAGCATGTTCTGCTCCGCCAACATAAATATCCACTGGAAGCCAATATTTTAATTTTTCTTTATCAGCGAAAAATTTTTTATTTTTTGGATCAATATATCTTAAGTAATACCAACAAGAACCAGCCCATTGAGGCATTGTATTAGTCTCTCTTTCTGCTGGCCCCTTACAATTAGGACATTTAGTTTTAACCCATTTTTTTATGTTTTTTAAAGGAGATTCGCCTGTTCCTGTTGGTTGAAATTGATTTGTTTTTGGAAGAAGTACTGGTAAATCTTTTTCCGGAACAGGCACATTACCACATTTAGGACATTTAATAATAGGTATTGGTTCTCCCCAATATCTTTGTCTTGAAAATATCCAATCTCTTAATTTATAATAAACAGCTTTTTTAGCTAAGCCTAATGATTCTAAATGTTTTCCGATTTCATTTCTAGCAATTTCACTTCTCATTCCATTAAAGTCCTCTGAATTTATTAAAATACCTTCACCTTCATAGGGTAATTCATCAATCTCTCCTTTGATTACTTTTACAATTGGAAGGTCAAATTTCTTAGCAAATTCATAATCACGAGCATCATGAGCTGGAACACCCATAACTGCTCCTGTGCCATAATGCTCAATTACATAATTAGTTATCCAAATAGGAATTTTAAATTTTGTTAAAGGATGAATTGCATAACTTCCAGTAAAAACCCCACTCAACTCTCTTTGAATAACTTTTTGAGAAAGTGGTTTCTTTTTTTCTTTGAAAATATAATCTTCAACATGATTGTAAAAATCTTCCTTAGCTAATTTTAGAGCTAATGGATGATTGTAAGAAAGAGCTATAAAAGTTGTTCCATAAATAGTATCCAAACGAGTTGTAAAAATTTTAATTTTTTCTTCTAACCCTTCAACAAAAAAATCAACTTCATAACCCTCACTTTTTCCAATCCAATTTCTTTGCATTTCTTTTATTTTTTCTGGCCAATCAAGTTCATCAAGATCTTCTAAAAGTCTATCAGCATAAGCAGTAATTTTTAAATGCCATTGCCTTAACATTTTGATTTCGACTTCAGTTCCGCATCTTTCACATTTTCCACCAACCACTTCTTCATTAGCTAAACCAGTTTTACAAGAAGGACAAAAATTAACCGGAGCTTCAGCTTCATAAGCTAAACCATGTTTATAGAATTGAAGAAAAATCCATTGTGTCCATTTGTAATAATTTGGATCAGTAGTATCAATTTCTCTTTCCCAATCATAACTAAATCCCATCATTTTTACTTGATTTTTGAAAACTTTAATATTTTGAGGAACAAAGGTCATAGGGTTCTTTTTCATTTTTAAAGCATAGTTTTCTGCCGGTAAACCAAAAGCATCCCAACCCATCGGATGAAGAACATTATAATTATTCATTCGATAATATCTCGAAAGAATATCAGTGGCAGTATAACCTTCTACATGTCCAACATGAAGCCCTTCGCCTGAAGGATAAGGAAACATATCTAAAATATAAATTTTGGGTTTTTTCGAAAAATCAACAGCTCGCCAAAGCTTCTTATTTTTTAGCCACTTTTCACGCCACTTTTTTTCGATTTTAGAAAAACTATATTTTTTAAATTTCATTTTTTAAAATTATAATTAAGATTATTTTAAATATCAAGAAAAATGAAAGAAATTAGATGGACTACTTATAATTTTATCTTTCATCCTTTTGGTGATTTACTTTGGCATCTTTTTTTTGGAATAATAACAGGTAGTTTTTTGGTTTATGCTATTATTACTACCGATTATTGGCTTTTGATTGTTTCTCTTTTAGGAGTTTTCTTCTTTTTTCATCCAGCTTTTTATAAACCTTATCTTATGAGAATCAAAATAAATAGCGAAGGTATCTTTATTAATGATAAAAAATATCCTTGGAACGAATTTGTGGGTTTTGAAATTTTTTCTAATGATGTTAGAACTTACGTCTATCTTGTTCCAAGAAAATCATTCAGTTTTGGTTTCGATCTACCTATTGAACCATTTTTTGTTTCAGTAGATGAAGTTAGAGAGGTTTTGAATTTTTATTTAGATGAATATGTAAATAGTATTCCCTTTTTTTATAAAATTTATAGAAGTTTTTTTCATTGAACGCAGAAAGGAGCAAGAAAAGTTTTTGGACAAGGAAATATTCTTCCAATAATAATAATTGTATAATCAGTTGTTGCTCCAATGACGTAATAATCTTCAGTGCTTGATGTAGTTGTGGTTGTCCCATCGGGTAAAATAATCGTTTGCGTTATAGTTCTTGTTCTTTTTTCAATGCATGTCCCATCTGGTTTTGCTACTCCGATAACAACAATATTATTTTCTAAAGGAAGAGAGGGTGTTAAATAAATCGAGTTAATATCGCTTTTATTATCGCCATCTTCAGGTTTAAGATCTTTATTGGTGCTAAACATGAAAGTTTTTGTTACTTTTTCGATTTCGGTTTGAAAATAACTTCGGTGATGGTATGATTCAATAGTTAAAATCATTCCATTTTCGCAATTTCTAGTATTTGTTATTTTTCCTCCAAATGGTTGTTTTTGAAGAGTAATATGAAAGGCTAATGATATAAAAAGAGGAAAATAGATTGCTAATACTATTAAAAAAATCCAAAATCTTTTCATAAAGACGTGCGTCCGGCTGGATTCGAACCAGCGACCCCCGTCTTATAAGGACGGTGCTCTACCGCTGAGCTACGGACGCATTTTATTCAATAGAAACTTTTTTTGTTTCTTCAGTATTTATTTTAGGAATCCTTATCATTAAGATTCCATTTTCATAAAAAGCTTTTATTCCATTTTTATCTGCATTTTTAGGAAGAACTATTGTTCTTGAAAAAGGTCCCCAATAACATTCTTTTCTAAAATATTCATTTTCCTGAACTTCTTCAGGTGGGAATCTTTGCCCCTTAATAATTAAAACATCACCTTGGATAATTATTTCGATATTTTCTTTGGAAGATCCAGCAACAGGAGAAATAATAACAATTGAATTGTCTTTAGCATAAATATCAACACTTAGAATTCCTTCCTCAACATGAACTTCATCTTTAGGCGTAAGGTTTGAGATTGGCAATTCGTCGTTCATATTTTGTTTCTAAAAGATGAATTTCGGATAAGACAATTAGGAAAACTCCCCAAAGGACTGGAATAATTAAATGAATGCCAACGACTAACTTTATTATAAAATAATTGTGAATAAAATGCAAAAATGAGGCTCCTAAAAATGATATTAAAAAAACTAAAAAATTTCTCGTTTGAGTCATATAAGCATAACCAAAACCTATCAAAGCTGAAGCAATAATATGAAGAAAATTTGGAGACAAAAATCTTAAAAAAACAAGAAGAAGTGGATTAAGATTTATTTGAGTTTGGTTTTCTAAACCGATTAAATAAAACAAATTTTCGATAAAAGCAAAACCAAAAGCTGAAAAAATCATATAAATCATTGCGTCAACAGGTTCATCGAAGATTTTTAAAGGAAAGATTAAAAGAAAAACAACAAAAAATTTAAAAAATTCCTCTATAACAACAGCTATTAAAAGAAAGAGAGGATTAGATTTAGGCGAATTTATATCAATTTTTAATAAATCAAATAAAAGACCTTGAAAAAAAGCGCTTAAAAAAGCAGCTACAATACCAAGAAAAAAAGCAAAAACTAAATAACTTATTGGTTCAGGATGGCAATCCCTTTTATAAAAATAATAAGCCCAAATTAGTGGTAAAGAAAATGAGGCAATAAAAGCTTCAATCATTTAATTTTTCATAGAATAACGGTTTTTTATATCCTAAAGCAAAATAAATTACTTGAGTAATATGAGGCAAAAAGGGATGTAGAAGTTTTAATGAATCAAGCATTATTTTTTCTAAGACAGTGATATTGTTCTTTGTTTCTCCCTTCCATGATTCTAAATATTTATCACAAACTTCATGCCAAAAGAATTTATAAAGATTTTTAAGAGCTAAACCAATTTCAAAATTATTTAAGTTTCTAAAGACAGTTTTTTTTGTTTTTTGAAGAAGTTTCAAAATTCTTTTATCCTCTTTGCTTAGTTCTTTTTTATTTTGATTACCAATTTTTTCTTTTGTTAAAACATAAAATCTATAAGCATTCCATATTTTGTTTAAAAATTTTTGTCCTTGATCAATTGGAGTTTCATCGAATCTTAAATCTTGATGAGTACTTAATTGCCACATTAGGCCAAATCTCAAAGCATCCGTTCCATATTTTTGAATTAAATCTAAAGGATCAATTCCGGTACCTAAACTCTTTGACATTCTTTTTCCTTCTTTGGTTAAAACTGTCGGATGAACAAAAACTGTCTTAAAAGGAGGTTTCTTCATAAAGTAAATTCCACAAAATATCATTCTTGCAATCCAAAGTTGTAAAATATCTCTTGCAGTAGCAACTAAATCAGCTGGGTACCATTTTTTTTCTTCTTTTGTATAAAGAATAGCAAAAGGCCAAAGAGCTGAAGAAAACCATGTATCAAAAACCTCTTTTGTTTTTTCCCAGTTTTTCTTTTTACATATTTTGCATGTTTTATTTGGTTTTTTAATACTTACAACATAGCTTTTCTCTCCGCAGTTTTTACAAAACCAAGCAGGAATTTCTTGTCCCCACCAAATTTTTCTTGAGATACACCAATCTCTTATATTCTTTAACCAATCGAAATAAGGTTTTTTAAATCTTGGGGGTATAATATTCACTTTTTTCGTTTTAACAGCGTTATAAGCTAATTTAGCTAATTTGTCCATTTTTACAAACCATTCATACGAAGGAATAACTTGAAGTTCTGTTCCACATCGACTACAATGAGGAACCGAATGAACAATTTTTTCTTCTTTTTCAATTAGATTTTGAGAACGAAGATTTTCTACGATTTTACTTCTTGCTTCAAGATAGTTTAAACCTTTATATTCTCCAGCGTTTTCATTCATTTTTGCTTTTTCATCTATAACCGAGATCATTTCTAAACTATGTCTTAAAGCAATTTCATAGTCAATTAAAGAATGAGCTGGAGTCACTTTTAAAATTCCTGTACCAAATTTAGGATCAACTCTTAAGTCGCTAACTATTTTTAGTTCTCTTTTGACAATTGGTAAAATAGCTATTTTGCCAACGAGTTCAATCCATCTTTCGTCTTTTGGATTTACAGCCAAAGCTGTATCTCCAAGCATTGTTTCTGGCCTTGTTGTTGCTATACTTATAAAACCTCCGTCTTTTAAGGGGTATTTGATATAATACATAACATCTTCTTTTTCTTTTGCTTCTACTTCTAAATCTGAAAGAGAACTTTGACAACGCGGACAAAAATTAACTGGTCTTAAATCACGATAAACTAAACCATCTCGGTAATATCTTATAAAAGCTTCCTCTACCCATTTAACATATTTTTTATCTAAGGTAAATTTCTTTCGGCTCCAATCTAAAGAAAGTCCCAATTTTTTAAATTGTTCTAAAATAATGCCTCCATATTTATGGGTCCATTCCCAAACTCGTTGAATAAATTTTTCTCTTCCTAAATCAAATCGAGTAAGACCTTCTTTTTTTAATTCCTTTTCAACAACATTTTGAGTCGCAATACCAGCATGATCTGTTCCTGGAAGCCAAACAACATTAAAACCACTCATTCTTTTCCAACGAGCAATAATATCTAAAATAATATTTTGGAGAGTATGTCCCATATGAAGAGATCCTGTAACATTAGGAGGAGCAATTAAAATAATAAATGTTTTTCTTTTGTTAGGAGATGGTTTAAAATAGGGAATCCAATAATTATAAATTTTTTCTTCAAAATCAAAAGGAGAATATCTTGTTGTGTTTTTTAAATAATCTTTTGTCATTTTTCGATATTTTATCATAAGTTAAAATAATATTAAGGTGGGGTGGCAGAACCGGGATTGCGCCGGTCTCGAAAACCGGTGGCCATTAAGGCCGTGAGGGTTCGAATCCCTCCCCCACCGCCATTTTTTAGATGTTTTTTATTCTCTAAATTGAATTTCTCTAAATTTACTTATCTCCTTAACTAAAATCTCTAATTCTTTTAAACTTATATGCTGCTCAGTATCAGTTTCTGAGTTTCCTGCTTCAATTAAAATTCCATCATAAAGATAATTTTTATCGTTTATTTTCATTTTCATTGCTTTAATTGTTGCTGGAAGAATTTTTTCTCTCATTATTGGTCCGTGAGAATGTGAGGGATCAAAAAAAAGTAAACAACCGGTTTTTTGCTTCACTTTTTGAGCCAGAAAATGAACTGGAGCGTTTCTATAATTTCTTTTTTCAGGAATATCAACACCACGATGAATTAAAAAAATTCTTTCAGGATCTAAATCCGCATAACTTACTAAACCTTCCCAAGTTTTTTCCATCGATGTTTGATTTTTATTTTTTAAATTATTAACTTTTTTCAGTTTATCACCTAACCATTTTGGGTTTTTTATTCCAAGATACCATTTATTTTTTTTTACAAAATCAGCCATTACTTTAATGGGCCAACCAAGTTGATTAACTGCTGGGTTCCAAATCATTAGTTTTTCTGGAGGAATATTTTGTTCATAAATAGGTAATTGAAGCCAAGGATCCATAATTTCTGTAGCTACTAAGAGCTTTGTTTCTTTAACAATTTTTTTAGCTAGTTCAATACTAGGAAATTTAACTTTTTTGATATTTAATTTTTTCGTTTTTAAAAATCTCTTTTTTAGTTTGAAATAATCAAAAAAATCAATCCCCATTCCTTTTCCGCTTTTATTTAAATTTGTTCGTGATTTTAGACCAACAACTCTTGTTCCCCAGATAGCAAATTTTCCGTTGATTTTTATTTCGGCAATTTTATAAATTTCATCTAAATTTTCGTAGTTAATAGAACATGGTCCAGCTATTATTTTTACTGGATTGTTTTTCATTTTTTAGATTTTTCTAAAATTTTCGACTACATCTTTTAAACTAAAATTATTTTTTTTAAGAACTCTTTTCTTAATTTCGTTTTTTGAAAATTTTAAATTTCTTTCAAGACAAAAAGCACTGACATAATTTGACCAATCAAGATTACTTTCTAAATCAAATTTATTTAAGATTCCGTAAGCAAAAGCTCCCCTAAAGAAATCGCCCGCTCCATTTGAATTAACAATTTTTCCTTTATAAGAATTAAAAAATTTTATTTTTTTATCTATTAAAACCGAACCAAATTTTCCACATGTTAAAATATATGGCTTTTTTATTATTCTCATTAATTTTTTAACTCCGCTTCTAAAGTCTTTTCCTAAGATTTTAATTGCTTCCCAGGGAAGGATTGGATAGTTTACTTTCTTTAAAATTTTTATAGTTCTTGAAGAGATTTCTGTTGAAGGATCGAAAATAATTTCTGTTTCTGGTTTTTTGTTTTTCATTAAAATATCAAAAACCTCAG
>Ga0105162_1001768_pt1 | contig 12026 bp, 9 predicted proteins | sample JNZ201metaG_FD_81532 | JGI IMG/M metagenome (GOLD analysis project Ga0105162, IMG submission 81532) | Hot spring microbial communities from Jinze hot spring, China to study Microbial Dark Matter (Phase II) - JNZ 20120812A | ecosystem: Environmental > Aquatic > Thermal springs > Hot (42-90C) >...
GGTTCGGGTTGTGAGGGTTGATGAAACTATGAGGGAAATTGATTTTGTTCTCCTTGGGAAAATATCAAGATAAAACTTGATGGCGAAAATCTACATCGGGACATCGGGTTATTATTACAGGCATTGGATTGGAAGATTTTATCCAGAGAAACTGGTAAAAGATAAATGGCTTGAGTATTATTCAAAGGTTTTTGACACGGTTGAACTTAACACGACATTTTATCATCTTCCGAGAGCTAAAACGCTTGAGGGCTGGATAAGGAAAACCCCATTTCATTTTCTTTTCTCCGTGAAAGTTCATCAGGTTATAACACATATCAAAAAGTTGAAGGATGTGAGGAGTGATTTTTACGGGTTTATGAAGGTAATAAAGCCATTGAGGGTTTACAATCGTATAGGATGCATTCTTCATCAATTTCCGCCGACGCTTGAATATGATACATCCCTTTTGAGGGATTATATCTCTTTGCTCCCGAAGGGATATAGGCATGTGTTTGAGTTCAGGAATGCTGAATTTTTTAACGACACAATTTTTTTAATTTTAAAGGAAAATGGGATTGCGTTATGCATTTCACACATGCGTGGACTTTTTGCCCCACCTATTGCGACTTCAGATTTCGTCTATTTTAGATTTCATGGACCCGAGGAAAGATACAGGTCAATTTACAATGACGAGCAAATAGAAGATTTTGCGAGGTTGATATGGAATTTTTTGCTGGAAGATAAAATTGTTTTTGCTTATTTTAATAACGATTACAATGCGTATGCGGTTGAAAACGCAATAAGTTTAAAGAAAAGCCTCTTAAAACTTATCAATTCAAAACAAATTGAGGATGAAGATGAGAATAATTAAAATGTTGCTTTTAAACTTGGTTGTCGCTTTTACAATGTTTTCTCAAATAACAATTGAAAATTTTTTGACGAGTGACGCAAGAAAAGCGATGGATTATATTACCGAAGATTACATCAGAGCGAATGTTCAATTTTTATCCCATGATTTGCTTGAAGGTAGAGGTACTGGGTCTAAAGGGGAACTTCTTGCAGCGACTTACATAGCGACGCAGTTTAAACTCATGGGGCTTGAGCCCGGCGGAGATGATGGTTCATATTTCCAGAAAGTTCCTCTATCCGGAATTACAACTTTACCAGATAAGGAAATGATTGTGAAAGGTAAGGGCAAAACGATAAGGTTTAAGTATTATGATGAATTTATCGCTGTTTCTGGGGTTAAGAAAGATTTTGTATCAATAAAAGATGCAGAGATTGTTTTTGTTGGTTATGGAATTGTTGCTCCAGAGCAAAACTGGGATGATTATAAAGGGGTGGATGTTTCCGGTAAGATATTGTTGATGTTGAATGACGATCCTCCAGCAACACCAGATGAGCCAAATCTTTTTGGGGGTAAGGCAAGAACTTATTATGGTAGATGGACTTATAAATATGAAATTGCTGCGAAAAAGGGAGCGCTTGGAGCTATAATAATTCATACGACTCCATCTGCTGGATATGGATGGAATGTCGTTCAAAGCTCATGGTCTGGTGAGGAATTTGAACTTGCCAATGATACGGAACCGAAGGTCTTGCTCAAAGGTTGGCTCACAGAAGATGCAACAAGGAGAATGCTCGCTCTTGTTGGTAAGAACCTTGATGAACTTGTAAAGATAGCTCAAACCAGACAATTTAAACCGGTTGATCTTGGATTAAAGTTATCTTTAAATATGAGGGTTAAGTTCAGGGAGATCACATCTCAAAATGTGATAGGTATTTTACGGGGCGGTGATGAGAAATTGAAAGATGAGTTTGTTGTGATTACCTCACACCATGATCATCTTGGAATTGGTAAGCCAGTTAATGGTGATTCAATTTACAATGGAGCTCTTGATAATGCTTCTGGAGTATCAGCGATGCTTGCAATTGCGAAGGCGTTTTCTGAACTTAAAGTTAAGCCACGCAGGTCTGTTATGTTCATTGCTTTGACGGCGGAAGAAGCTGGGCTTCTTGGGTCAAGATATTTCGCTCAAAATCCAACAGTTCCACCTGTTAAGATAGTGGCAAATTTAAATGTTGACGGAATTAACATTTGGGGTAGGACAAGAGATGTCATTTTGATAGGGATGGAGAAAAGCACACTTGGTGAAATAATAAATGAAATTGCAAATAAATATCAAGGTAGATACGCAAAACCCGATCAATTTCCAGAACTTGGATTATTTTATAGGTCAGATCAATTTAATTTTGCGAAGGTGGGTATTCCTGCTGTCTTTTTTGATAATGGGGTTGAATATGTTGATAAGCCAGAGGATTACGGTAAAAAAGTTGTTGAAGAATATATAGCAAAGAATTATCATCAACCAAGTGATGAGTACAACGATTCTTGGGTACTTGATGGAGCAGTTGAAGATGCTAAACTTGTTTTTATGACAGTGTATTATCTTGCAAATTCTGATGCGAAGCCTGAATGGAAGCCAGACAGCGAGTTCAGGTTGATAAGGGAACAAATGATGAAGTAAAAAATTTCTGGGGCGCTTTTGCGCCCCTTTTTAGAGCACATATAAAAATTTTGTGTTGAGGGATGAAAAATTACATTGAATATATCTTGTTTAAGTTCTTCGTTCTGCTTTCAAATCTTTTACCTTTTAGGGTTTCACAAAGACTTGGGAAAGCCCTGGGGATTTTTGCGTATCACTTTATACCGTATAGAAAAAAGGTGGCTCTTGATAACTTGCGAAAATCATTCCCGGAGAAAAGTGAAAAAGATATAGCGAAAATTTTGAAGATGGCGTATGTTAATTTTTTTATAACGATTTTTGAGTTTATGAACTTTCAAAAGTTGAAACCTGATGATTTCAAGAAAATGGTGACAATTGAAAACTTTAATTATGTGATTGAGGGGTTAAATAAAGGTTGTGGTTTAATTTTGATGTCTGGGCATTTTGGAAACTGGGAGTTGAGCGCTGTTGTCTCGGGGCTTGAAATTGGAAAACCATTGAATATAATTGTAAAAAGACAGAGGAACAAATTCGTTGACGAAGAAATAAATAAGTGGAGGTGCTTGTTTGGAAATAAAGTTATACCGATGGAGAGAGCATTTCGTGAATCGCTGAAAATTTTATCTGAGGGTGGTATAGTTGCGTTACTTGCTGATCAAAGTGCTCCGAAAGAGGGGCTTTATGTTGATTTTCTTGGAAGACCTGCTTCAACATTTGCAGGACCTGCCGTTATGTCACTTAAAACTGGTGCACCAATTGTAATGGGCTTTGCTGTGAGAGATAGAGGATTTAATTATCGGCTTATATTTGAGAAAGTTGATTTTGAGCCGTCTGAAGATGAAGGAGAAAATGTGTTAAAACTTACCCAAATTCATACATCAATTCTTGAAAAATACATTCGTCTCTACCCCGACCATTGGCTTTGGTTTCACCGAAGATGGAAACACAGCCCGGTAAAGAATTTAAATCATACGACAAAATGAGCATTGAAAATTGGAGAAGAATTTTGGTGATACAAACTGCATTTATTGGGGATGTTGTCCTTTCACTTCCATTGGTTCAAGTTTTGAGGAAAAATTTCCCAACTGCAAAAATTGACTTTATGCTTATCCCAAGAACCGCTGAACTTTTAAGAAATCATCCGGATGTTGATGAGTTAATAATTTTTGATAAAAGGGGCAAGGATAAAGGGATAAAAGGAATTATTAAAATGGTGAGAATTATTTCAAAGGGAAACTACGATGTTGCATTTATTCCTCATAGACATTTCAGAAGTGCAATTATACCTTTCCTTGCTGGGGTTAGAATTCGGGTTGGGTTTGATAAAAGTGCATTTAAATTTCTTTACACTTATGTGGTTGAATACAGGCAAATTCATGAAATTGAAAGAAACCTTTCATTGCTTGAACCTTTTGGGATAAAGGTAAATATGAAAGAACTTCCCAATCTTTATCCGTCTGATTATGATAAATTTTATATTGATGGGCTTCTTTCAGGTGTAAATTCAAGGATAATTAGCATTGCGCCAGGTTCTGTGTGGGAGACAAAGAGATGGTTGAAAGAAAGATTTGCTGAGCTTGCGAGGTTTCTTTCTGATGATAATTTTGTGGTTGCACTTATCGGGGGTGAGGAAGATTTTAAACTCTGCGAGGAAATAAGGAGAATGAGCGGAAGCGAGAAAGTTTTGAATTTTTGTGGGAAATTGAGTTTGCTTCAGTCTGCGGAATTAATTCGTCGGTCTATTGTTTTGGTTTCAAATGACACAGCCCCGATGCATATTGCAGTTGCGATGCGAACCCCTGTAGTTGCTATCTTTGGTTCAACAGTTCCAAAGTTTGGATTTTATCCATACGGTGAAAAGGATAGGATCGTTCAGGTTGAAAATCTTTATTGCAGACCGTGTGGAATTCACGGGAGAAGAAAGTGCCCCGAGGGACATTTTAAATGCATGAGATTAATAGAAACCGAAAAGGTTTATTTAGAGGTCAAAAATTTAATCCGATCGCTTGAATGATTTTTTCCGTCGCTCCAATGTTTGAGCTGATGAGCTCGTAAGATTTCCTGCCAGATTTGTTTCTCAAGTTTTCGTCCGAAAGAAGTTTTCTGAGTGTTTTGTAAAATTCTTTTTTGTTTTTCACTATGAACCCGCCTCCAATTTTAGCAAGGTTTTGGGCTTCTGGGGAATTGTTAATTTTTGGTCCGTATATCACAGGAATTCCATAAGTTGCGGGTTCAAGAACATTGTGAATTCCTTGTTTGAAACTCCCGCCAACATATGCGATATCAGCATAAGCGTAAATTCTCATAAGATATCCAACTGAATCAACGATTATAACTTTTTCGGAGTTGTAATTTTTAATCTTTGAAAATCTTATGAAAGTTATTTTGTCTTTGAGTTCTTTTTCAATTCTTTCAAGGTTTTCTTCGGTCGGTTCGTGAGGAACGAGAATGGTCAAAAGTTCTGGCTCGTATTTTTGAATTTTTATTACCACTGGTATGACAACTTTTTCGTCATCCTCCCAGCTGCTTCCGATGACGAAAATTTTCTTTTTCCCTTTGTCTTGTTTTATTACATCATCTGGAAAGATTGGTTTTTTCAATGCTTCTTTGCTCCTTGAGAAAACTTGGTCATATCTCGTGTCCCCAGTTGAAAGGATAATTGGTTTCTTTAAGTTTAACTTTGGAAGGTTTTTCTCGTCATCTTTTGAGATTAAAAATATATAGTCAATGAGTTCGTAAAATGTGCTATAAAAAATGCGCTTAAGAAATGATGCTGTTTTTCTTTCGTCAACAATTGCATTTGCAAGGCAAATTATGAAGTTGTTTTTTCTGGCCATGTAAAGGTGATTTGGCCAGATGTCGTATTTCATCAGAAAAAAATATGTCTTTTCAGATTTTATCAAATTTGTAAATTTTTTCGCGTTAAAAATGGAGTCAAAGGGGATATATGAAATAACATCGGCAAGCGGGTAATTTTTTGAATGTTCATATCCTGATGGTGAGAAAAAAGTGACAATGATATTTGGATTAAATTTTTCTTTTAGTTTTGAGATCAATGGTTTTGCTTGTTCAAATTCGCCAAGAGATGAGGAATGAAACCAAAATGTGGGTTTCTGCGGGTTAAATTTCTCTTTGATTTTGTCTTCAAGATTTTTGAATAAATTTTTCCTTCCTTTTATCCCTTTTTTAACCTTTTTGTTAGAAAGCGAGAGGAGATGAAAGAGAATGTAAAGAAGAGGGATTAAAATTAAGTTGTAAAGCGTCAGCAGAGCGATAAGTTTCAAATTTTTCATTTCAAGAATTTTTATCTTTTTGAAAGCCATATTTCTGGATTTTGTTGTTGTCTTTCATACCATATTTCAAAATGAACTATTGAGCCTTCAACTGAATCACCGCTTTTCCCGATCACTTGACCAGATTTCACCGTTTCACCTTCATTTACAAATATGTCTGATAGATTTGCATAAACGGTTCTAAACCCTCCGTCGTGAGTTATTATGATTAAGTTTTCAAAGCTTGGAAGCCAGAAGATTTTTGAGACCACGCCATCCGCCACTGCTTTAACTGGGCTGTCTTCTGGAACTGCGATATCAACGCCGTAATTTAATGTGACTGTTTTTAGAACAGGGTGAATTTGTTCGCCAAAATGATTTATAATTTTGCCGTCATCAACTGGCCAGGGGAGTTTGCCTCGCAATTTTGCAAAGTTTCCCTCAACTTTTGGAATCTCAATTTTTCTCGCTTTCTCTTCTTTTTGTTTTATTCTCTTTTCCTCTTCAATTAGTCTTGCGATCACGGCTTCAAGTTCTTTTATTGCTTTTTTCCTTCGTTCAAGTTGAACCTGGAGATTTTGTTTATCTTTTCTTATCCTCGCAAGTATTTCTTTTTTCTCTTTTATGCTTGTTACAAGGTTCATTTCTTCTTTTTCTTTTTCGGCAACGAGTTCTTTTTGTTTTAACAGAGCAAGTTCAAGTTCATCTTTTTGCTCTTTTAATCTAACCTGCATCGTATAGATTGAGTCAATTGTTCTTTTCCTGTGCTCTGAAAATTTTTTTAGATAAACTGTTCTTATCAACATTTGGTTAATTGATCTTGCGGTTAATATCAGTTCAAGGTCGTGGGTTCTTCCATGCTTGTAAAGTGCCTTAACATAGCCAGCATATTGTTCTTTCAGGGTTTGAATTTCATTTTCAGATTTATAGATTTCGTTTTGAAGGTGATTTATCGTTTTTTCGTTTTCTTTGATTTGTCTTTTCAATTCAGCAATTAATTTTCTTAAAAGGTTGTCTTTCTTTTCGTAATCGTCAATTAATTCAAGCGTGATCTTCTCTTCTTTTTGTGCCTGTTTGATTTTATCTTCAAGAACTTTTATTTCTCTTCGTAGTTGGTTCAGTTCTTCTCTTTTTTGCTTTATTTTATCCTGCGATAATAAATTCAGGGTTATTAGAAAAATCAGTGATAAATTTACAAGCCAAATTCTTTCCATCGTTGTGAGATTTTTTCTTTAATTTGCTCATCCATTTTTATTATTTCAAGCCATGGTTTGAAATGACCTTCTTCGCTTGATTTTCTTGTGCAGTCAACAGCCATTCTCCCGCCAAGGTTTGGGAGAACACGATGGTTAAAATTTCTTTCGTCAAAAAATATGTCTCTTTCTGGGTCAAATCTTGTGAACAAACCCCATAGAAGTTCGGTTTTATCATGGATGTTAATTTCTTCATCAACGATGAACATTATTTTAACTTTTTTATCCTTGTCAATTTCCCATATTTCCTTTGCGACTTCTCTGGCTTTGAAGGGTTTATCTTTTTTAATCTTGATGATCAGGATTCCATCAATTGGTCTTAACTCGTCAAGGATCTCGCCTTTTCCTTTTAGTTCAGGTAGATCAATTTTTTTAATTTCAAAGGGTTTTCTTTCTTTTTTCGGGGTCGCGTCAATTCCAAGTTTTGAGCCGTGATCTGTTAATGGTCCTGCGACATCAAGGGTATCAGTATGAGCATCTCTTACAAAAATTAAATCCTGTGAAAAATCAACCCATTTTAGAACTTCCAGTGCTACAGCCTTGAAATCTTCTGGGTTTATTGTTTTATCAACTGCTATCAAAATTTTCGTCAATGAAAGTTGTCCAAGTCCCCATATGCCCATCATTGCTTTAACTGCTTGTCTTGGGAAATAACTTTCAACAGATATTATTCCAAGGTTGTGAATTCCCGCTTCAATGCTAAGGTGCATTTGAATGATCTCGGGGAGGTTCATTTTTATTATCGGGAAGAAAATTTCAGAAATTGCCTTTCCGATCCATGCATCTTCCATTGGAGGTTTTCCGACAATTGTTGCTGGATAGATTGCGTCTTTCCTATGCGTTATAGCTGTGACATGGAGAAATGGGAATGGTTCGGCAAGCGAATAATAGCCGAAGTGATCTCCAAATGGACCTTCAATTTTTCTTTCAAATGGGTAAGCATAACCTTCAATTACGAATTCAGCATCTGCGGGAATTAGCAAGGGAACAGTTTTTGCGCTCACAAGGCGAATTTTTTTGCCAAGTAGATATGATGCGAACATTATCTCATCAAAGTTTGGAGGAAGCGGAGCTATAGCAGAAATTATAAGTGCAGGGTGACCACCAACTGCAATTGCAACGGGTAAAGGTTTGTTTAATTTTTCTGCTTTCCAATAATGGTATGCGCCTGTTTTGTGGCTTTGCCAGTGAAGTCCGGCTGTTTTTTCATCATAAATTTGAATTCTATACATCCCAATGTTTCTTTTTCCAGTTTCAGGGTCATGGGTTATGACAAGTGGAAGTGTGATGAATTTCCCACCGTCCTTGGGCCAGCATTTAAGGGCTGGAATTTCAAAAAGATTTGGGTTCAAGTTTACAACCTCTTGAACTGGAGCATTTTTTACAATTTTCGGTTTCAATGAGCGTAAAAGTTTTAGTAGATGTTTTCTATTTTTGATGATGTTTTTTAGATCTGGTTTTTCCATTAGAAATTCAATAATCCATTCAAATATCTTAGATGGCTCATTTCCTAAAGCGAGTTTAACCCTTTCGTATGTTCCGAATAGATTTATTACGATAGGGAATTTGCTGTCTTTGACATTTTTAAAAAGAATTGCCGGTCCACCCGATTTTACAACTCTGTCTGCAATTTCTGTGATTTCAAGTTCAGTTGAAACTTCAGCGTTAATTTCTTTAAGCTCGTTTCGCTGTCTTAAAATTTTAAGAAATGATCTTAAATCTTCGTGCAATTTGCGAAAGTTTTTTGTTTATAAAAATTTTAGTATAATTTAACAAAATCTAAACGGGCTTACAAACAAAGACTTTTTGACAATGTCTGTTGCGCTTTTCACTGGTTTCCCTGGGTTCATCGGGACAAGATTAATTAAAAGGTTGTTTTCCCATAGGGCTGATATTGAAAAATTTTATCTTCTCGTTCAAGAAAAATATCTTGATCTTGCGAATGAAACAATCAGAAAAATTCTTATTGAGTTCCCACCGTTATCAGAATCTCTTGAAGTTGTGAAAGGTGATATTACATTGCCAAACCTTGGACTTGAAAATCCAGAAAAAGTTAAGAAAGAGATAACCGAATGTTTTCATCTTGCAGCGGTTTATGATCTTGCCGTTTCCTTTGAAACTGGATACAAGGTTAATGTTAAAGGGACCGAAAATGTTGTTAAATTTTTGAGAGATTGTCCAAATTTAAAACGATTTAATTACATCAGCACAGCTTATGTTTCTGGTCTTGTTACAGGTGTCTTTACGGAAAATGATTTTGACCTTGGACAAGGTTTTAAAAATTTTTATGAGGAGACGAAGTTTCTTGCTGAGAAGCTTGTAAGGGATAACATGAGTTATATTCCAACGACAATTTACAGACCTGGAATAGTTGTGGGTGATTCAAAGACTGGGGAAACAGCGAAATTTGATGGACCTTATTATGTTATTCTCTTGATGATGAGGCTTCCAAGTTATTCTCCGTTTCCAAGGGTTGGCTCAGGTGAGGCTGAAGTTAACATTGTTCCGGTTGATTATGTTGTTAATTCAATCGCTTATTTAAGTCGTTGGGATGAGACCATAGGAAGGGTTTTTCATCTCACGGATCCAAGACCACATAAGGTTTTTGAGCTCGTTGAGATTTTTGCCCAACGACTTGGGAAGAAATTTATTTACTTCCAAATCTCACCACAGGAGATGAAAAAACTTATGAAGCCGAAAATAGTACAAAAGATTTTGGGTATGCCTGTTCAATTGATTGACTATTTTGATCATCATGTGCATTACGATTGTAGCGGTGCAACTGCGATATTGAGCCGTGGTTATATTGAGTGTCCTGATTTGCTTGATTATGTTGATGTTATGATTGATTTTGTCCGCAGGAACAGGAGGAAAGTTGCGAAGCATGGTTTGAGTTAAAGGCTAATTTTTGGAGTTTAGATTTCAACGGTTTTAAATTTAAGTAAAAATCAAAAATAAAATTAAGGAGAACATGGCTAAGATAAAATTTGGGACAGATGGATGGAGGGGCATAATTGCCCAGGACTTTACATTTGAAAATTTGACAAAAGTTGCGATTGCAACAGCGAAATTTTACAGGAAGCATAAAAAAATTAAAAATGGGCTTGTAATAGGTTATGACACAAGATTTCTTTCAAAAGAGTTTGCAGAGCATGTTGCAACTGTAATAGCAAATTTTGGGATAAAGGTATTATTGTCTGATGGATATTGTCCGACGCCTGCGGTTTCGCTTGCCATTCCCAAGTTCAATTGTGCCGGTGGGGTTGTGGTAACAGCAAGTCATAACCCCTACAAATATAACGGCTATAAGTTAAAAGGTGATTTTGGTGGACCAGAGGAGATTGAAAGCATTGAAAAAGTTGAGAAGGAAGCGAATAAAGTCTCCAAGTCTGAGTTTGAAAAATTGAGAAAATCTTTTGAGCAATTAAAGGAGAAAGGATTGATTGAACTTGTTGATTTAAAAAAGATTTATATTGATGATCTCAAAACAAAAATTGATTTAAGCGCCATAAAAAATTCCGGTTTGAAAATAATTCATGACGCAATGTATGGAGCTGGGCAGGGGATATTAACTCAGCTTGTACCTTCAGCTGTAGTAATACATAATGAATTTAATCCCTCGTTTGGTAATGTAAATCCGGAGCCAATTGCCAAAAATTTGGGTGAGCTGATGAAACTTGTCCCTGAGAAAGGTTTTGATATTGGACTTGCAACGGATGGAGACGCTGATAGAATTGGAGCTGTTGATGAAAAGGGGAACTTCGTTGACCCTCAAAGAGTATTTGCGATTTTGCTAAAATATTTTTACGAAGATAAAGGTTTAAGAGGTGATGTTGTTAAGACTGTTTCTGTTGGATTGATGGTTGATAAACTTGCGAAAAAGTATGGGTTGAAAGTTTATGAGCTTCCAGTTGGATTTAAGCATGTTGCAACACTTATGGTGACAAAGGATATAATGATCGGTGGGGAGGAAAGCGGTGGAATTGGGGTTAAAACACATATACCTGAAAGAGATGGATTGTTCCTCGGTTTAACAATATGTGAGATGATGGTTAAAAGAGGTAAAAAGTTATCTGAAATCGTTGATGAAATCTTTTCTGAAATTGGACCACACTTTTACAAGAGAATTGATTTGCATACGACAGAGGAACATAAGCAGAAATTACTCGGGAAGCTTAAAAAGGGATTAAGGGAGATTGCTGGTTATAAAGTTAACAATGTCTTGACAATTGATGGGTTTAAATTTTTCTTTGATGATGGTTGGCTTCTTGTGAGAGCGTCTGGCACTGAACCATTACTTAGATTTTACTGCGAGGCTGATGACCCTGCTAAGGTTGATAAGGTTCTTGATTGGATAGTTAATTTAAAGTAAAATAAAGCCCCGAGATCGGGATATTATCTGATTGATATTATCGGGAATCATTTTAGATTTTAACTCACCCCTTTGATTCCCTTCCCGAAGGTCCTAAGGTCCTATGGACTCCTTAGGAGACCCTCCTAAAGGAGCCCTTTGGGCCTTTGGGGGATCGTCCCTAAGGTCCAAAGGTCCTATGGACTCCTTAGGAGACCCTCCAAGGGAGTCCTTTCGGACCTTAGGGGACTCCTTTGGAGCTTCGCCGACTCTCTAATTTTAGAGAGGGGATTAGGGGGTGAGTCAATTTTTACTTACCTCTATAATTTTAGAAAGAGGCAGGGTTCAGAAGTGATTTTAAAAAATCAGAGTTAACTCACTCCCTTTAATTTCTCTTCTATAAATTTTAGAGAGGGGGATGGGGGTGAGTCAATTGGACAAGAGCAAGTTAACCTATTAACGAGCTTTTTATCGTTCCAGGAAACACATCAGTGCAAATAACCCCGATTTAACTCACCCCCTTCAATTCCCCTCCCGAAGGGATCGCTTTGCCGACTCTCTAATTTTAGAGAGGGGGTTAGGGGGTGAGTCATTTTATAGAGAAGGTGACAGAAGGTGAGTTAATCATTTAACGATTTTTCAATCCGTCGCTGGTTTCCAA
>Ga0105162_1001769_pt1 | contig 12023 bp, 22 predicted proteins | sample JNZ201metaG_FD_81532 | JGI IMG/M metagenome (GOLD analysis project Ga0105162, IMG submission 81532) | Hot spring microbial communities from Jinze hot spring, China to study Microbial Dark Matter (Phase II) - JNZ 20120812A | ecosystem: Environmental > Aquatic > Thermal springs > Hot (42-90C) >...
ATTGTATCCATCCATCCTGTCAGGGTGTAGAAAAACCCTGACGCTAAAAAATAAAAAGGAGGTGAACTATGAAAGAAACAAAAAGAGAAAATATTGAAGTGAAGGAACAAATAGAGGAACTCATACTCTGTCTACCGCCTGATGTCCACTTAAGACCAATATCAGAACAGATTGCACTTGCAAAAGCCCTTGAAAAAGCCGAATTGATTTTAGTAAAAATCAAAGATGAAATCAAAAGGACTGTTGAAAAACTGCCTTATGCCTTCTCATTAAAACTGCTTATTGAAAAGAACAAAAATAATGAAGTAAAAGTTGAAGTCATAAATGAAGCACCTAAAGCCCAATCAAGTCCAAGAACAAGAAGAAGAACTGGAAAAATTAAGTTGATAATTGAAGGAAAGGAAAACATAGTCGGGTCTTATGCTGATGCATTAAGGAAAGTCAAAGAATTATACCCTGACTTTGATTATTCAGAAAGAGACTCTGCTGTCAGAGTATACGAGCGATGGAAAAACTGGCTCTCCGACAGAGGAATTGTCATACTTGAAGAATAAAGTAAAGAGGGGGGAACTGGTGCAATCCAGTCCCCCCTTTTTTTTCCTTCAAAAAGGAGGTAACTATGCAGGCGAAGAAAGAATACAAGGTTGAAGTTGGAATAGCAGAATTGAGTATTCCATACTTGAATTTGTTTGCAGTTGTCAGGGTAAACAAGATATATAGTAAAACTGACAGAGACCCAAAAGGTTATACCGTAGTAGAACCAAAAGAACCTATTGAACATGAACTAAAAAGCAATGATTGTTATTTTCTATTCAGAAAAGTACTGATTACTGCAGAAGAACCATTCTGTGTCCAAGTTGAAGTCAAAATAACATCTGGAGACTTTGAAATAAGAAAATTCTTTGTTGTCGAAACAGAAGGAGGGTAAAATGGAATGGTTCAAGTTAAATAATGCGGTAAGAGCAGAATACAGGATTTTAAGCCTGTCGACATCAACTTACCTTGAGGTAATTCACAAAGATAAAATTTTTTTGTTTTGTTGCCTAAACAAAAGAGCAAGTAAAAGACTTTATGCAATTAAGAAAAATGATGTTCCTACTCCTAATGACCTTGTTGTTTTTTTGAATACAAAATACATTCTTGCGATTTCTGATAGACAGTATAGAACAAAAGACTGTGATGTTGCCGCACTTCCCTCTATAATTCTTTCCGAGTTGAGAAAAAGACTTTCTGAACTTCCGGGTATGGGACTTCCAAAATTCCTGATAGGACTTCCAGAATTTATGTATGAAAAAGAAAACAAAATACTTTATTTTTACGTTCCAGATAACTTATACTTCAAGGACAAAGACACACAAGAAAAAGTAAAAAAGAAAATCTTACCCAGAATAATTCTCGATTACCCTCTGACTGACGATGAAAAATTTTATGATAACGCTTACCCGCTACCGTATGTAAAGAAAATCAACTTCAATTCAGATGTTTTCTTTGTGAATGTCTATTTTGATTATATAGTTTATGAGAAAGATAAAAGCGATTACAAAATCTTTTTCTTACCTGCTGAAATACCCATTCAGGAATTTAACACTGTTATTGATGAAAGAAAAATTAGATGTGTCCAGAAAACTTTGGAAAGAATGGGCTTGAACACTTATTTAGAAGTCGCTTTTGAAAATGAAGCCGTTAAAATAGAAACACTCTCAGAAAAAACTGAACATGTCAGGGGCTGGTGAGAGTTATATCCTCCACCAGCCTCTCTTTTTTCTTCTTTGAAATTCCAAATCCAAAGTCCAACTTACTGAAAAAAATGGGGGGAGAGACCACTTTTCCCACATTTTACCACTTTTCTCTATTTTTTTCTTTCTCTCCCCCCTTACAGGAGGTGCATTATGAAGATAAAAGTTGTAATAGAGGCAAAAGGTGGTGTGCTCTCTTTTGAGAGCGAGGATGTCAACTCCATAATCAAGTTCATAAACTGGGCAACATCACAACAGGCACAGAAAACACAACAGGCACAAAAACCACAGACAACAAAGCAGACAACAAAACAAAGAGCCTCTGAAAATCAGATAAATAAATTAAAACAAGACATAGAAAATATAAAAGCAGAATACGGTGAAGAAACTCTTAATGAAATAATTGCTCAGTATGATTTAAAACTTGAGAACATAACACCAAAACAGGTAAACAGGGCTTATGCGATATTAAGAAAAGAATTCCCTGAATACTTCAATCAAAAAGGTAAAACCAAAAACACTGAAGAAGTTCCTTTTTAAAAGGAGGCTGATATGTTAATAAAAACGAGAAAAAAGAAAATAAAGAGTCCCTCTGATGTTGCGATAATTCTTAAGGAATACCTAAACAAAGAGGACAAAATTGATAAAGAGAGAGAACATTTCTGGGTTATCGGTCTCAATCCAAAATGCAAAATAAAATATGTTGACTTGACAACAATTGGGAGCCTGGACAGTGCAAGCATCCATGTAAGAGATATTTACAGAAGGGCTATACGTAATAATGTTGCCTCAATCATAATTGCACATAATCATACAACTGAAGATGTTAGTCCAAGTGAACAAGACAACAATCTCACAAAGATTGTCATGGAGGCAGGCAAAATACTTGGTATTGATGTTTTAGACCACATCATCATAGGGAAATCAGACAGAATATATTCTTTCTCTGCACGTCAGTATATCATTATATAATCTAACCCCCCGGGCAGATGTATATGTCTGCTCGGGGGCTTTCGTCTTCAAAAGGAGGGTAAGATGAAAGTGCTTGAAGCCTTGAATATAATAGAGGAAAAATTCAAATCAGGCGAATACCAAAATAAAGTCAAAAAGAGGACAAAGGAAGACGGTAAAGAACCTTGGATAATGATGTTAGATGAGTTTGATATAGAGCCTTTTGAACTTGAAGGATATTATACTGCTCCCTGGTATTCCCCAGAGCCAAGAAAAACTAAAATGAATTTCAAAAAGGTTGAAGTCCTATTTAGAAATAAAGAATACATAATACAAATTGTCTGCTACGAACCAGTCCTGAGTATGGTAAAAATAGGTTGGAAGAAAACACCTTTATTTGGATGGGAATTCTATGAATTCAAACAACTTTTAAAGAGAAAACTTAAGGAGGTGTGAGATGATACCAAATTTAGTAAGACTTGGTAGGTGTAAAGATATCGAAATTTTCTTGCTTGGTGATGACAAAAGGAATTTATATCTTCTATGCGTTGATACAAAAACCTTTAAGCGAGAGATACAAAAGATTGATAAATTCGCAAGAACACTCTTTGACAGTTTTATTGAGGCTTTGTATGGAATTGAACTTCCAGAAGACAAAAATAAACAAGGAGGTGAAAAGTGAAAAATGTTGAAAAAATGAAAAGAAGGACTGTATATGATGCTGTAAAACAGTCAGCAAAAAAGAATTTTGACAGGTTGCACCTAATGACTGATAAAGAATTTGAGCAAGACATGAAACGATTCAGAGAGGAAACACTTTTCTGGTTCAGACAACTTGACCCAACAATTACTGATGACTACGAAGGTTTTCTTAAGATGGTTCAAATCTGGAATGAGTTAGTTAAGGAATTTTCAGATGAAAAATAAGACTTTTAAATCGGGAGGTAAGTGGTTATATCCCACTCCTCCCGACTAAGGAGGTGTGAGATGCTTCTTGGGCTTCAAGGTGCAGAAAAATTTATAAGGATTGCATTCAAAGTAATAGAGGCAGGAGAACAGCCAATCGGAATAATACTTGTTGCTCCTCCAGGTGCTGGAAAATCTTATTTACTAACTTCTTTCAAAGGTGATGGATGGGTTGTCTGTCATGATATTTCAGGACATGGTCTTGAAACACTTATGATAGAGATGTCAAACAGAAAAACAGGTTATCTTGTTTTACCTGATATGATAAGAGCATTTGGAAGGACTAATGCAAGGAATTCACTATTTGCAGTCCTAAATGTTATTCTTGAAGAAGGATTAACACAGATACAAAGGTCTGATGTAAAATTCAGATTTAATGAGCCTGTAAAGTTTGGATTTATCGGTGCAATAACAACAAAAGAATTTCTTAACAGGAAAAAGGATATGGAAAGTGTCGGTTTATTCTCAAGATGTTTTGTCTTCTCATTTAAATATACACCTGAAGATACAAAAAGAATAGTTGAATATGTATCAAAAAATGGACTTCCAAAGCCTGATGAAAGGATACCACTTGAAGTTGATGAAATTAAGCCTGTTGTTGTTGATGAAGTTGCCGAGTATATTAAAAATCTTGGTCATTTACTCGCAAGATTAAAAAATGAAAGTTTTCCATTCAGGAGCATCAAACTCATAAGAAAACTTGTTAAAGGTTCAGCAAGGTATTGCAAAAGAAATAAAGCAACTATTGAAGATATAGTTCAGGTTTATTCATTTCTTCCATTCCTTGTTTATGATGCGACCGACCTTGATTATAGAATTTTGACTTACATCGGTAAAGAAACAATACTTGAGAAAAAAGAATATGTTGATTATGATGAAATGACTAAAAAGGCAAAAATGTATTCAGAAGAAACTATATCAAAAAGTCTAATGAACCTTCATGCAAAAGGATTTATATCAATAAGGAAAAACAAGATAACCTACGGGAGGATATTCTATGGAGAGGAGATGCGTGAAGCAAATAGTTATTCAAATAAAGAGTTTCAGGATAACACTTTGTAAAATCTTGAATGCAAGTTGCCTTCTTATGTTTAGAGATTATTGTAATGGATATCAGGAGCCGAATATTTTTTGGAAAGAATATGAGATTGTTGTAAATGATGACTGTAAGGCTATAATTTATAAAGAAGAAAAACCTTTTGATGAGGAGGTGGATTATGGGGATTGAAGAAAAAATAAGAGAGGTGCTTTTAAAACAAAAACTTGAGATAATTGACCCTTTAAGTGCCTCTCAATGTGGATATGAAGGACTTGAAGGATATTGCAGGAGAAGAAGAATATTGTCGCACTTAAAGCCACAGAACATAGAGGAAAATGAAGAACTACAAAAGGTATTCTTGAAAGGTTTTTACACAGAGTTTGCCTACAAAAACATACTAAGACAGGCATTAAAGGAAAGAGTATATACCTCTGTTGAGTGGAAGTTAAAGCAGAATGGAATAACAATACGAGTTAATCCTGATGTTTATATTCCTGCTCTCCATAAAATAATTGAAATAAAAGCAATAAAGAAACTGCCTGAAAAGCCAATTGAGATGCATAGAATACAGGTTGGAATACAGATTGAAGCATGCCCAAGAGAAAATATGACTGCCGAGATACACTATATTGAGTATGAAGGGAGAAAATGGAATATGAGAATTTTCAATATTGATAGACTAAAAAGAGATGAACTTGACAAAATCTATAAGGAAAATGAAATAGTTGCTGATTACTATCAAAGAAGAGAAGTCCCACCAATCCCTTCAGGTTTTTCCCATACAAGATATCCATGCAGGATAGGAATGACAAGATGTCCTTATTTTGATGACTGCTATGTGGTTGAGAAAAACTTTACAGATATAGTTATTGATGATATTGACAATTACTATAAGGTAAAGAAAAAGATTTCTGACCTTGAAAAATCAATTGAAAGATTAAGAACCTATTGTAAAAAGTTTGAAGAACTATTTCCAAAGGAAAAAGGTTTATACAGGATTGGTGATTATACACTATCAGTTATACATATACCTGAACAGGTTGTTAAAGAACATATAAGGAGTGCTTATACAAAATACCTTATAAGAAAAATAAAGGAAAAAGAGGAGGTGTAAAATGAATGAAGAAAAAATAAATGAGGCATTATTCTTAAGGCAAAAGTTGATGAAAATTGATGTAGTAGTGTATGAATTCCACAGACTATATAAGGATGAAAAATATAAGAAAAGGTTGAGAAAGACACAATACTTTTTCACCGCTAAAAATATTGAAGACCTCCTGAAATTCCTTAAATACCATTATGAACTCGCAAAGGATTTTGTTGAAAGTTATGAAATACTGAAAAAAGCAAAAAGAAAACTTAGGAGGGAACATGAAAATGAGCAAATCTGAAGAAAAATTGGCAAAAAGAACACTTGAATGGATTATGGATTGGTATATAGACTTAAGGTATGAATACAGAGGCGATGAATTGACCATTGACAGATTAGAAAGATACTTAAGGATGATGAAACATGAAATAGATGGACTGCTTGAAGAAATCAAGAACCTCGAACAGAAAGAAGAAAGTAAGATATAATAAACAAGGGGGGCAAGGAGTTAAATCCTCCTCCCCCCTTAAATTTTTTTTAAATTTTTTTTTAAATAATACTATTTACACAATCTCTTTTTCAGACTCAACTATCCAGTCATCAGTGTTCAATTTCTTTACCCTTATTGTTGGAACTCTTTCAGTAAGATACTCTTCTTCAATTTCATCAAATTCTTCAATTCCCGCAATCTCCTCAATTGCTTCAGTCATTGTTATTAATGATGGAGGGAAGATGCCACCAGGTTCATGTATTGCTATATTAAGCATTTCTTCTTTCTCCTGTGGCTCACCTCTTTCAATAATTGTTGTAGCAATTTTCTTTTCTTTTATAGGTATTTCTGGATGTGTCTTGACAATACCAACCATAAATTCTTTTATCATTCTTTCAATCTCAGATGAGACAACCCCTTTTGCAAAGAAATGATGAACAAGTGTGAATAGTGCTTTTCCCTGCCTTTCTCTATCAATTGATGCCTCATAAAGTATTGAATTCATTATTTTACCAAATTCTTCTGGACTTTTATCCCTCAAATCTTTTAATTCTTCAAGTGTTAATTCAGGTCTTATTTTTCTCCTTTTTAGCCAGTCCATTATTTCAGTAAGGTTTTCATCTGATTTTAATTTTTTATAAAATGTTATATAATAAAGTTTATTTCCAACACTAACAGTTGGTGCTCTTTTTAAAAGGAATATATCTTTTTCTTCTGGTGTTAATTCCCTTTCTTTTTTGAGTTCTTCAACATAAAAATATTCACCATCTTTTTTTACCTGGATAACATCATACTTTTTGAGTAAATCAGAAAATGTGTCAGCATACTCTTTTCTTTGCACTTCACCAAGATTTATTAAACCATAATACCTTGTAAGTGTCCTTATAAACACAGAAGGAATTTCAAAAATATATCTTTCCTTTACAAATCCTTTTATTCCTGAAATACTATCAAGTGCTTTATCAAATTGTTCACGCATATCATCAACAGCCCTATCAAGTGCTCTATGTTCTGTTGATATCTTAAACATTTCAAAATGCTTAAATTTAAATCTTTCCGCTCCTTCAATATTAAGCCAGTAATTTGCAATAGGCATAAATCTTTTGTCTTTGTATGGATAGCCAAGTTCATCTTCAAGTCTTAACTCATCAATAAAATATTTTATCCCGGGATGAAATCTTGTTATAAAGAAATAAAATAAGGCAACATCAACAGCTATGGGTGTCAGTCTTTCCTCTTTCTTCTCAATTTTATATCTTGGTGGTAAAAACATAAAATTGAAGTATTTCTGTATTGTTGTATTTGGATAAGTTGAAAGCAAAAGTATAACAGTTCTTGGTCTAACCCTTTTTTCTCTTACAGGTTTCCATATTAAACTCCATCTTATTTTGTCATCATGGATAGTTGCAACAATTGAGAAAGGACGCCTAAAAATACCAATGTCTTTTAATGTTTTGTTAATTATTCTTTTTTCAACATCTTCAGGTATTATTTTTTCCTTTCTTTCTTCACCTTTGAATACTGCATTTGAGATTAAATCAGTTAATGCATCAGGTATTTTTTTATCCTTGAATTCGCCTGTATATTTACTTTCAAGAAAAACTGCTTCCATTACATCAGATGTTATCGCTATTTCTTTTTCTTTTCGTTTTGCTTCAAATGTTTTCTCAATAAATGCAAATAAAAAATCGCTGAGTGTCTTATAATCTTCAACTTTTATTCTATGCTTTTTAATTAATGAGATATATTCAGATAAAAGCATAGGTCTTGGGACATATCTTATTGCAACTGACTCATGGTCTCTATGTGAGAATAAATATGCAACTATAAATGGTTTAAATCCATCAATAAATTCTTCAGGTGTAAGTTCAGGTTCTCCAAACTCTTTTGCGTATCTATTATATTGTGAAAGGACTGCACTTTTAATTCCATAAGTGTCAATTTCTTTTTCAATAAATTCTCTTGCTTCTGGTCTATATATTTTCAACATAACATCAATTGGGAGATAACCTGGTGGTGCTTGTTCTATACTTTCTTGTATAGCATATTTGCCACCTTCAAGCATCTCATTTAATTCTCTTAGTGTTTCATCTTCAACAAAGCCCATTATTTCTTCTTCCTCTATCCTTTCAAGTTCTTCATCTCTTTTATTTTTTTTCTTTTTTTTCATGTTTACCTCCTGATAAATTGACTGAAATTATATGCTTTCCATCCGTGTCTTTGCAACTCATTCATAAATTCAACAACAGTTAAGTTATCAACTTCAAATGGGACTAAACCCCTGAATAGTGAGACGCAATTATATCCTATCTGTGGTAATTCATTTATATTTTTCTTTGTTATTGAGTTTATTATTGAAAGCATGAAGTTTTCAAGGATAGGCATAAATTTAACAATTGAGATGACATCATAGGGAGCACCAACACGCTGTAAAATTGTCTCTCTGAATTCTGTTAATTTTTTACCTCTTAATTTTTGATTGTGAAGGACATATAGATAATCATCAGCAGGCTTTTTAATACATACAACAGGAAACTGTGCTGAAACAACACCAATATCTTTAAAATAGACTTCGCAGTGAGTTGGTATATTTCTTGCTATATTTTTTTTGAAAAAAATTTCAAATCCTATTATTCCATAAGAAAAACCTGAAAATGATGATGTAAAAAGAATGGAACCAGAAGGCAGTTTTAACATTTAATTATTTATTTGCCTTTTTCCTCTTTTTCCTCTTCCTCTTTAATTTCCTTTATTTCAATTGCACCACCAACCTTTCCTTCTGGCTCTATGTATAGAAGTCCATTTACATATCTCATGTTTCCTTTGAATTCACCAACACAGAGCACCTTCCATTTTTTATCTTCTTTTACCATTATTTTTACTATCATAGTTCACCTCCTTCTTTATTTTCTAAATTATAAAGTTCAAGATATTTTTTAATCAATTCATCTTTATTAATTTTTGATGTATCAATTTTACTTTCTTTGCTTTTATCTAAGGTTTGTGGTAATGAAGCAACAGAAGAAATTGTTTTTGAAAAATCCTGTATTGATTTTACAGCAGGTGTTATATTTTTAAAGAAATCAGTTATACTCTGTAATATATTTGCAATTATTTCCTGCCAATTTATACTTTTAGGCTTTTCTTCCTGTATTTTTCTTATTGAAGCCTCAATCTCCTCTTTTAATTTTTCATAGTTAGGAACACCTTCAACCTGCGTTTTCAATTCATTAAGCCTTGATGTTAATTCAAGTTTTTTCATTTCAAGTGATTTCTCAAGTTCATATTTTTTTGTTTCTATTCCAAGTTTTGCTTTTTCTATCTCCATTATCATATTTGACATAGATTTAAATATTTCTGACATATCAGGAACAACAACTTGTGGTTTTGTTTCTTCTTCTTTTTTACTCTTTAATTCTTTAATTGCTTCTGATATATTCTGTAAGATATTATTGAACATTTCCATCTGTCTTTCAAACATGAGTTGCATGAATTCAATAAGTGTATCTTTTTTATTTTCCTCTTTTGTGATTGTTTTTTCCTCTTTGACAATACCAAGCCTGTGTGTCTCTGAACCTCCAACATATCTTCCAGTTTTAATTGATTTTGGTCTGAAAAGATAGATACCTGAACCTCCAATTGCAACAATTTCTTCTTCCTCAAGTGGTGGTGTTATTTTTCCAATAATAGGGTCAACAGGCAGGTCTATTTTCTTCCATCTGTTATTCTCAATTTTAAAAATATCAAAACACAAATCATTTAAAGGATGTTTAATAGGACTTCTCCAGAATGGAGCAATCTCATCTGGCATTGTTATTTCATCCTTAACTTCATCAAAATTCTTTACTTCATTTTCCATATAACACCTCCATCTTTGTTTTTAAATTATTATATATACTTATTAAATCATCAGCAAATCGTGGATTAGTTGAATAACCACCTTCATATAGTTTTTTAAAATATATAATGTTTTTTCTATTATCAAATGCTTCTTTATACCTTGGTAAAGAACTTACCAAATTAACATAATCAATAAATGAGTCAAGTGGAGTTTTATATTTCCTGAATACATCAACAATTCTTATTTTTTTATCATCTTTAAATTCATAAGTTGATGTTGTGAATATTTCACCTTTCCAGTTTTTACCTGCCTTAATTCCAAAAAAATTTAATCCCGGTGGAGTAATATTCCATCCTGACTCATATCCAGAATGCGATAAAAGTATTAACATATCAAAATCATACTCTTTACTTACATATTCAGCAACTGATTTTAAATGTATTATAAAAATGTCAGCTTTTGACAGTTTCACCTTCTGCCTCTTCTTCAATAAGTTCAGGAAATGCAAAAGCAATATATTTTACAATTTCTTCTTCGTTATCTTTTATACTTTCAAAATATCTATCCATTCTTTCATACTCATTTTCAAGGAATTTCAAAAGGTAATTTTTATAATCATCAAGATATTTCTTAATTCTTTCGTCATTCGTCTTTTTGTAAAGATAACAGAGATTTGCTATAAATTGTCCGTTTACATCAGTAAATTCTCTTTTAATCATTGAGTCAATAATGCTTTTAATCAAATCAGGTTGTTTAGTAAATAAATGCCTTAAGACTGGGTCAGCGAGTTTTGATGCAAGTTCAATAGGTAAAAAAACAGCAACAACTGTCATTATTTCCCAAAATCTTTCCATTTCATTCATAATATCCCCCTTTCATCAAATTTTAAAGGCTTACTAAATGATAGAAAAATCCTTTTCCTATCTTCAGGGTCAATACATAAAAAAACTTGGAATGGCTCAAACTCATGAAAAAATATCTTTACTTCACCAAGTTTATCTGATACATATGCGATAAAAGGTAATACACCAATAACATCTGCAATTATTATACCATCTTTATATTTTTCATTTAAATCAATAATACCTTTTTGTGTATTTATCTTTGGTAAATATGTTTTTGCTTTAAATACAAGGTCAGGCATTTTTAACATATTCTTTTTATAAAATTCTTCTGCCTTCTTTATTCTTTTTTCAATCTCCTCATAGTCAATAGGTTCATGATATATTTTCATTTCAGTATAATTTTAAAATCAGGTAAAATTAAAATTTTTTCTTTTTTTATCCTGTATTTAAAGTCATACAATACATTCTTGAGCATTTCACTTATTTGGGATTGAAAAACTTTAATAAATGCAGGTGATTGAGAAATACCATAAATAGCAAGTGAATATATCATCTCAATAACCTCATCAATAGCATTCCTATCAATAAAAATTACTTTTTCTTCAAAATTTTCTTTAGGTTTTGCAGTTCTGATAATAAGTCCCATGTTTTACCTCTTATCTTCATTTTAATTTTATAGCCAAGTGGTAAAAAATCATTTAAAACTTTTAAGGCATATTCCTCATCAGCAATCCTTATTACTTCACCATTTATTAGATGAATTTTAAGTCTGTATTCAGGAAAATCAGTCTTTACTTTATAGACTTCAAGATAAGCAATATTATGGTAAGGAATGACTATTTCCTGACCATCAACACCTTTTAGATTTAAAATTTTCATTTTAGATATATATTATAATGGAAAAATAAATAAAAGTCAAGTCCAGAAACAACCTTTTTCAATCTTAACAATCCAGCAACAATATCTTTCAATCCAGCAACAATCCAAAGACAACCATAACAACTATTGACATTTATAAAAATTTTCTGTATAATTTAAACACTATGGAAGTAAAAATTTTTGAGG
>Ga0105162_1001770_pt1 | contig 12023 bp, 9 predicted proteins | sample JNZ201metaG_FD_81532 | JGI IMG/M metagenome (GOLD analysis project Ga0105162, IMG submission 81532) | Hot spring microbial communities from Jinze hot spring, China to study Microbial Dark Matter (Phase II) - JNZ 20120812A | ecosystem: Environmental > Aquatic > Thermal springs > Hot (42-90C) >...
GGATTTTCATCTTCACAGCAGGATAAAGGGAAAATAATCGGAAAAGTTGTTGACGCTAAAAGAGGAGAGGGTTTGCCTGCGGTAAATGTCGTTGTTAAAGGAACTTATTACGGAGCAGCGACCGACTTTGATGGAAAATTTGACATTAAAAATGTCAATCCTGGAACTTACACGGTTGAAATCTCCATCATCGGTTATAAAAAAGTCACGATCACAGGAGTAAAAGTTCGCGCAGGTGAGGTAACTGATTTAAAAACGATAAAGATGGAGGAGACGGTTTTAACTTTGGAGCAGGAAGTTGTCGTCATAGGGGAAAGACCGCTTTTTAACATTGAAGAGACGCAATCAACGAGAACAATTACGGCTGAAGATATTCAAATTGCACCTGTTAAGAATGTTAAAGACATAGTGACGCTTCAAGTTGGTGTAGTTTATAGCGATGAAGGAGTTCACATTCGCGGTGGAAGAAGTTATGAAAGCGCTTATCTTGTTGATGGAGTTTCCGTTCAGGATCCGCTTGCTGGAACTGGTTTCGGGTTGCAATTAAGCCCAGATGCAATTGAAGAAATTGAAGTTATAACGGGTGGTTTCAATGCTGAATATGGACAAGCAACTTCTGGAGTCATAAGAGTTCGCACAAGAGAAGGTGGTGAAAGATTTCAAGGGAAATTTTCTTATAAGTTTGATCATTTTGGCTTGAACAAAAATTCAGCATCAAACTTTAACACCGACATTTTTGAATACAATTTAAGTGGACCGATTCCTTTAAGAAGTATTTTGCCTGCTTTTGGCTCATTGACATTCTTTTTAAATGGTTCAATTGGTTTCTCTGATGGATTTACTTATGGGAGGACGAGAAAACGCCCGGGGCAACTTAATTCGTCCTTATTTTCCGAAATGTTCGGAAGTTCATATACCCCCAGATTAACTCCACGTGCTGAGAACACTTATATGGGAATGTTGAAACTAACATGGAAACCTGCGACGACATTTAAACTCAATTACACATTTGGATTTTCTGCAAGCGTGAATCAAAACACAAGATCGCTTCAAATCACACTTGAATATGTTGAGCCAGGTCCGGGTTATCAATATGAGTTTCAAAACATACTTCAAAATGCAAATGTTTATTCACACATTAATTTGAACCATCAAATTAGCATAACTCACACATTGAGCGAGAAAACATTTTATGAGCTTAATCTCAGCAGATATTTCACAAGATTAAGAAGCGATGCGAACGGACTTGATTGGAAAAATTACAAAGAACCAAGAGATGTTCCACAAATTCCACCGTATTACTATAACACCGGAAGCGACACGATAAGGTTAATCCCGGGGGATGGCTTTTACGACACAGGAAATCCATTCACATGGCACGATCATTCTGTGGTTGAATATACAATTAAAGGCGACTTAACACACTTTTTCAGCGAAAAGAACAAGTTTAAAACAGGATTTGAGATGACATTCCAGAGGTTGAGATTTGTTGATATTTATCAGCCGTGGGTTCCGCCGATGGGGTTAAACAATGATCTTTATGAGGTAAGTCCAGCATTTGGAGCTTTCTATGCACAAGATAATTTAACTTTTAGCGGAATGATTTTGAATTTTGGTTTAAGATTTGATTACTGGTTCCCGGGCAAATTTGTTGATGATGCTGTAAGAAATCCGGAAGTTGTGACGATTTCAGATGAAGCAAGAGAAAGATATTTTAAAGAAACATACAATTTCTTCGGTCGCAGGTGGAAGGGACGTTTAAGTCCACGACTTGGGATTTCGCATCCAATTTCGGATAATCAGACGTTGTTCTTTTCTTATGGACATTTTTCAAAAAGACCACGACCTCAATTTGTTTATGCAAAGTTAAATCCTGTAACTGCAAGATCAACATTTCAAAAATTTGGAAACCCGAATCTTAATCCTGAGACAACCGTTGCTTATGAACTTGGCTTGAGAAATCAACTTTCTGAAAATGATGTCTTAACAATCACCGCATATTACAAAGATATTTTTGATTATGTCACGACAAAACAGGCAAGAATAACAATTGCTGGGCAACTTGGAAGAAGTTATATAACTTATGTCAATCTTGATTATGCAAGAAGTCGTGGAATAGAGGTTGAGTATAAAAAGAGAATTGGAAGATGGTTTAGGGCGACTTTAAGCGGTTCTTATTCAATCGCCACTGGAAAAAGTTCTTCGCCGGATGAGGGAGTTTTAGCGATAAGAGGGGAAATTTACGAGAACATCAAAGAGTCGTATCTTGTCTGGGATAGACCGATTCAAGCGTCGGCAATTTTGAATTTTTATGTTGAGAAAGGAAAAGGTATTTTCGGATTTGGTAAAGGAGTTCTTGATAATTTCAATCTTTATTTCAGAGTTTTTTATCAATCTGGGAGAAGATACACGCCTTATTATTTCACGGGTGATACTCTTTCAAATGGGAAGCCGGTCTATGTTCCGGATTTAAAAAATAGATATAGCAAAGTTGGTAAGCCATGGTTTTGGGTTGATATGACTTTTGAAAAATATGTTAAGTTCGCTGGGCTTGAATTTACATTTATGCTTGAAGTGACGAACCTTTTTGACAATAAAAATTCTCAAATAATTAATCCAGTGACTGGAAGAGCATACGAATATGGTGATCCAACGCCGGTTGATTGGAATGATCCACTTTATCCAGAGCTTCAAGCACCCGTTGATCCGTTTCCATTTAATCCGGCAAGATATTTGCCACAAAGAAATGTAAAACTTGGTTTGTCAATAAGGTTTTAAACCAAAATAACTTTTGGATTTGGGATGAAAAACATTTTGAAAATTTTATCCTTGCTCATAATTTTTCAAGCGAGCTCGTTTGCTCAACTTTTCCCTGTGCTTGGTTCACAAAGAGCTGGAATTTCAACAGCGCAATTTTTAAAAATTTCCGTCGGTGCAAGAGCTGTCGGGATGGCTGATGCTTTCGTTGCAAATGCAATGGATGCTTCTGCCCTATATTGGAATCCTGCTGGACTTGTCCAATTTAACACAAATGAAGTGATTTTATCACACACCGATTGGGTGGTTGACATCAAGCACGATTTCATTGGCGGAGTTTATCATCTTTCAAGAAATGACGCAATTGGAGTTGGCTTTACAGCTCTATACACCGACGATATGGAGATAACAACGGAAACACAACCTTACGGAACGGGAAGATATTTCAAATACATTGACATTGCACTTGGAGCAACTTATGCGAGAAGATTAACAAATCAATTTAGCTTTGGTTTGACTTTGAAATATATTGAGGAGACAATTGATGTTTTGAAAATGCGAGGTTTTCTTGTTGATCTTGGGACTTTTTACTGGATAGGGCTTGGCACTTCAAGATTTGCGGTGTCAATTACAAATTTCGGCGGTGATATTGCTCCAAAAGGTGAGGTGACGCTTTTAAATGGAGAGAAAATTTCATCATTCCAATCTTTTTCTCCACCAACAATGTTTAGGTTTAGCTTTGCTGTTGAACCAATTATGAATGATAACCATAAACTTACAACGGCAATACAATTAAACCATCCAAATGATAATGCAGAGAATTTTGGAATCGGGATTGAATATGGTTTTAAAGAATCGTTTTTCCTTCGTGCGGGATACAAGATAAATGCAGATGAACAAAATTTCAGCGCTGGGGCTGGCGTCGCTTTAAATGTTGGATTTGTTAAGTTTAACCTTGATTATGCCTTTGCAAGATTCACACGGCTTGGAAATACGCATAGGTTCACATTGATTTTTAAATTCAATTCAAAATAAAATTTTCAAACCTGATGAAGAAAAAATTGCTGTTGATTTTTTTGACCTCTGGATTTTTAATTTTTTCAGGTTGTGGGAAAGAACTTGATCTTTCGCAATTTAGCGATGTCCCAAGGGGAATTACGATCTCCGACACTGTTTATGTCAAAGAAGGTGCGGATTGGAAAGAGGCAGGGGGAAAAAGGTTTAAAGCACCTGAAGATATACATATCGGTTATGATGGATTTGTTTACATTGCTGATACCGGAAACGATAGGATTGTTATGATGGATCTTGCGGGAAATTACATCGGTGAGAAACAGGTTTTGCATCCGGTTGCAATTGCACAAGATAGAAGATTTAATCTCATTGTTGCAGGTGAGCTTATTCGTGGAATTTACAGATATGGGGCAATTTACAAGATAAGATTGTTTGAAGCTGGGCATAATATAAACATTGCGAAGGTTGACACCATTTACTGGGAACCGGAAAAACCAGCCCGAAGATTCACAGGTGTTGCTGAATTAATTGACAATAGTTATTATGTTTGTCGTGTTGGACCCGACAATGCAAGCATGTTTGATCCGGACAATGCTATCCTGCATTTTAGCAAAAATGATTCACTTTATCCGCGTGAATATATTGATTTGACTCCCAATCTTGACGCAACTGGCAGTGGAATTCGCTCAATAAATGAGATGAGCGCAATTGCAACTTTTTCTGATAGAAGAAGGGCAACGGATTTTATAGTTGCTCAAACCGATCCAGGGGCAAATTTCAAAGTCAAATGGATAAGATACAATCCCGGAAGCGAAGTTGTCCCACCGACTTGGGAAGCATATTTTAAACCAAATGCAACGGACTTAACAACACAGGGAATTTTCGTTAAACCTGAAGATGTAACGCTTGACACAAGAAACAATATCTATGTGATTGATTCTGGGCTTGATTCACTTATGAAATTTGACACTCGTGGAAAACTTCTGAAAGAGTCGTTTGGACCTGGAAAACTTGGCGATGATAGATTAAGAAATCCCAAAGGTGTTGCTTGGTTTGATAGAATACTTTACATTGCTGATACCGGAAACGATAGGATCGTTCGCTTCAAGCTCTCAACCGACATCAGATAAAAATTTTATCGCTTTTGAGAAAATTTCATCAAACATTTCTTCTGTTAATTTTCCTGTGAATGTATTTCGCTGGCTTGGGTGATAGGAGCAGATTAGTTTTAAATTTTTTCTATCCTTTGAAAAGGTTATCACATTGCCATGTGAAAATTTTATATTTCCATCAATTTTTTTAAATCCGAGCTCATTTAATGTTTTAATTGTTGTCTTAAACGCAAGTCCGCCGAGGGTGATTATGACTTTGATGTTTTTTAAAAGCGCAATTTCGTTTTTGAGATAAATGTTGCAGTTTAAAATTTCTTTTGATGTCGGTTTGTTTTCAGGTGGAGCGCATCTTACAATTGCGGTTATGTAGCAATTGTTAAGTTTTAAGCCATCATCTTTTGAAATTGAAACAGGTTGATTTGAAAATCCAGATTTATAAAGTGCTCTGTAAAGCCAGTCACCGCTTCTATCACCTGTGAACATTCTTCCGGTTCTATTTCCACCGTGTGCAGCTGGTGCAAGACCGACAATTAAAAGCTCTGCTTTTTCGCTTCCAAAACCAGGGACAGGTTTTCCCCAGTAATTCCACTTTTTAAATCTCGCGATCTTTTCACGAGCAATTTTCTCTCTCCATTTGACAAGTCGCGGGCATTTGCGACAATCTATCAAAAATTTGTTAAGCTCGTTCAGCGATTTAAATTTCAATTTTCACATCTATCATTCTTTTGTACCATTTTTCAAATTCTTCTGGTGTTGCGAAGTGAATTTCAAGCGGTGCGTTGTAATTATATTTTGAAAGGATTGATTTCTTTATTTGAGCTCGCTCCATCGGGTCTTTGGGGGAATTTTCGCTTACAACGAGAATGTCAATATCGCTGAAAACATTCCATGTCCCTTTAACGGTTGAACCAAAAACGAAAACTCTAACATCTCCAAGAATTTTGCTCAAAAAATTTTTTATTTCAAGCGCAATTTCTCTGTAATTTTTGAAAAATATCTCTTTCTCTTGCTTCATTCTTTTGAGCATTTCAAGATAAGCACTCATAATTAGGGGTCAATGATTTCTTTGATTTGATAGACAAATTTACGCATGCTTTCAACTGCATTTTCAAGCATTCGTTAATTAGAGCTTACAACCTTGTATATTTTGGCATTGCTTTTCAGAAATCGCCCATTTCATATCACTCCAAACTTTTTCCCAACTTTTTTAAACGCTTCAAGCGCTCTGTCAATATCATCTTTTGATAAAGCAGCTGAAATTTGAGCTCTCAATCTTGCTTCACCTTTTGGAACAACAGGATACCATAAACCTTTGATGTAAACTCCTTCTTTCAAAAGTTCTTCGCTCATATCCATAGCAAGTGAAGCTTCGCCAAGCATAATGGGAACAATCGGATGAACTCCATCAATTATCTTAAATCCAAGATTTTTTATCTCTCGTCTGAAATACATTGTGTTTTCTCTCAATTTGTCTATAAGTGATGTATCTTCTTCAAGCATTTTTATCGCTTCAAGCGTTGCCATAATTACTGCCGGTGGAAGTGAATTTGAAAATGTGTATGGTCTTGATTTTTGCCTGAGATATTCAATCATTTCTTTTTTCCCGCTGATAAATCCGCCAGCGGCTCCTCCAATTGCTTTGCCAAGTGTTCCAGACATTACTTCAACTTGACCGAAGACACCAAGCTCTTCTGCAGTCCCACGCCCGGTTTTTCCAATTACGCCAAGCCCGTGCGAGTCGTCAACAAATAAAATTGCGTTGTATTTCTTCGCAAGTCGGATTAACTCCGGAAGTGGTGCCATATCTCCTTCCATGCTGAAAACGCCATCCGTTGCGATAATTCTGAATCTGTAATCTTTATCTTTATCCTCTTCAAGCATTTGCTCAAGCGTTTTCCAGTCGCCATGTGGATAAACTTTTTTATCAACAACTTCGGCTTTGCAAAGTCGTATCCCATCAATTATGCTTGCGTGATTTAACCTGTCGCTGTAAATGACATCTTTGTAATTTTCATATCCAAGCGATTCATTTACAAGTGAGGCGAAGAAACCTTCATTTGCGGAGAAACAGGATGAGAAAAGAATCGTATCTTCTGCTCCGACAAATTCCGAAATTTTTTCTTCAAGTTGTTTATGGATTGACTGTGTTCCACAGATAAATCTAACAGATGCAACGCCATAACCATATTCTTTTATTCCACGAATTGCAGCTTCTTTAATTCTTGGATGTGAAGCGAGACCAAGATAATTATTTGAAGCAAGCATAACAACTTCTCTTCCATCAACTCTCACGATTCCGCCCTGCTCACTTAACAGTGGGATTTCCTTTTTGTATGTTTTTGTCTCGTGAAGTTTTTTGATTTCATTGCTTAAAATTTCAGTGTAATTCATGGTGCTTTGCTAATTTTGTTTTGAAAATTTTTACGGTTTTAAGATAACTTTTAATCCATCGCCATTTTTAATTGCATTGAAGCCGTCTTCAAATTTTTCAAGCGGAAGCTGATGAGTTATAAATCCAGCTTCAATGATTTTATCAGCAAGTCCAGATTTCAAAAGCGAGCGCATTGTCTCCCATGTTTCAAAGACCTTTCTTCCGATTATCCCGTGAATTGTTATCCCTTTGAAGATCACATTTTTTGAAAAATCAATGTTAACATCGCCTTCAGGCAAGCCAAGTAGAGAAATCGTTCCACCCATTCTTATGACTTCAAAAGCATCTTGATACGCTTTATAATTTCCCGACATTTCAAATACGACATCAACCCCGGTTCCATTCGTTTCTGACTTAACAGTTTTTATAAATTTTTCCCTTTCTTCTGGGATTGCGACATCAAAGCAATAATCAGCTCCAAATTTTTTTGCAATTGAAAAGCGTTTTTCAACTATTTTTTCGTGTGTTGCTCCTGTTCCGGGCTTTGAGGCATCGGTTACGAAAATTTTTGATGCGCCACTCATTTTTGCAATTGCAGTTGCCATCAATCCCTGCACCCCACATCCAAGGATTGCAACCGTCTGACCCATCAAGTTAACAGATTGTGCAGTATGCACTGCGTTTCCGATCGCATCCATAAATGCGATTATTTCAATGGGCAGTTCTCCATTTCTGAAAAGAATGATGTTTTCAGCGGGGACTTTGACATATTTCGTGAAGACGCCATCTTCGTGTATGCCTTTAATTTTTGTGTTTTGACAGACATGCCTTTGACCGATGCGACATTGATGGCATCTTCCGCAAGTTATGTGCATCTCCGCCGAGACGACAAAATTTTCTTTTAAGACATTGATCAAATCAACATCTTCCGCAAGTTCATCAATTGTTCTTTTCCCAATGAAATTAAGAAGCGAGTTATCTTCATAAGATTTTTCAACAAGTAAACCAGCAAGATGTTTGCGTGCGACGCTTCCTGCATCAACGATTCTTCCTGCAAATTCATGTCCAACGATTACATACGGAGTTTGATTTGAAAGCATTTCATCTTTTAATGATTGTTTGCTGTTGTAAATCCCTACATCAGTTCCACAGATTGCTGAGGCGATGACTTCAATTTTTACTTCTCTTGGGTCGGTTATTTCAGGTATGGGAACTTGTGTTAGTGTTAATCCTTTTTCCCACTCCTTGTCTGGTTTTGGGGTTGGCTTGATGATGGCTTTCATAGTGTTGGTTTCGGTTTGCATGGTATTTCCTTTTTCTTTTTGTTAAACCGATTTTGTCGGTCAAATGTAAATATAACCAAAAGATTTTTTTTGTTCAATTTGTGCGAATGTTTTTGTTGCTTTTTTAAATCGCTGTGTGTAAATTTGATTGAGTTTTATTTTGAAAATTAAAATCAAATTTCGGAGGAAAAAAATGGCAGTGAGAGTAGCAATCAATGGATTTGGGAGAATTGGGCGACTTGTTTTCAGAGCAGCTATTCAAAACAATGTTGATGACCTTGAGTTTGTCGCAATAAACGATATTACAGATACGAAAACTTTAGCGCACCTTTTAAAGTATGATTCAATCCATCGTCGTTTCCCGGGAACAGTTGAATATACCGACAATGAGTTAATTGTGAACGGGAAAAGCATCAAGGTTTTTGCCATCAAGGACCCAGCGCAATTGCCGTGGAAAGACCTTGGAATTGATATTGTAATTGAAGCGACAGGACTTTTTACGAAGAAGGCAGATGCTGAAAAACACATTCATGCAGGTGCGAAAAAAGTTATAATCACAGCCCCAGCTGATGGAGTTGAAAAAACAATTGTTCTCGGTGTAAACGATAATATCTTAACACCAGATGATACTATCATCTCAAATGCTTCATGCACGACAAATTGCCTTGCTCCAATGGTTAAAGTTTTGCACGATAATTTCAAAGTTAGAAAAGGTTTGATGACAACGGTTCACGCTTACACAAATGACCAGAGAGTTCTTGACCTTCCGCACAAAGATTTAAGAAGAGCAAGAGCAGCTGGAATGTCAATAATACCAACGACAACGGGTGCAGCAAAAGCGGTCGGGAAAGTTATCCCAGAACTTAACGGAAAACTTCACGGATTTGCTCTCCGAGTCCCAGTCCCAGATGGTTCTGTCACGGACTTCGTTGCTGAACTTGATAGGGAAGTCACGGTTGAAGAAGTTAACAGAGCATTTAAAGAAGCAAGCGAAACATATTTGAAAGGAATCCTTGAATATACAGAAGATGAAATCGTTTCAAGCGATATAATCGGAAATACGCATTCGTGCATATTTGATGCAAAATCAACTATGGTGATGGGTGGAAATCTTGTGAAGGTCATTGGATGGTATGATAATGAGTGGGGTTATTCGTGCAGAGTTGTTGATCTCACGAAGAAAGTTGCAAGTTTGATGGGCGATTGAATTTATTGCGGTGGCTTTTGCCACCGCTTTTTTAATTTTAAATAAATGGGGCTTTCTATGATTTTAATTCTTTTGTTAATTCTTGTAAATTTTGCATTCTCTCAAAATCCAGATGAAATTGTGAGAAAATCCATCGCAGTTGTTGAGGAGAATGATAAAAGAATTGAAACTGTGTCTGGCGAATTTGATTTGAAAGTTGCGATTAATTATGATTTAACAGTCAAGAAGGGGAATTATGAGTTTATTTATGCTGTTAAGTTTGAAAATGGTTTCATAAAAGAGCGAAAACTTGTGAAAGTTCCAAAGAAGGTTGATTCAACAACTTTGATGATCGCAAAACAAATTGAAAGGCGAAGGCAAAGCGATAGTTTAAAAATTAAAACACTCGTGTTTCCATTCCTTCGTGTGAGGGGAAACATCAGCGAAAGAAAAGTTGATTATAAATTCATCGGATTTGATAAAATAAACGATAAAACTTGTTTTTTAATCGGCGTCAGTTATAAGATCAAAAGCGATACAGCAGAATCAGAAGGTCAAGGAAAAATCTGGATTGATGAAAGAAGTTATGTGCCTTTGAGATGTGAGTATGATGTGACTTATGAGACGAAAAGATTTGGTAGGACGCAAAACAAACAATTTCTTGATGTCTCAAAAATTGAAGATTTATTTTTCCCAGCAAGAAATGAAGTTCAAGTTTTCCCGAAAGTTTTGTTCATCAAGTTTGGAACGATAAAAGTTGTTTACGAAGCGAACAATTTCAAAATAAAAAATAAACTTGGCGAAGCACCATGAGAAAAGTAACAATTGACGATTTAAATTTTAAAGGAAAGCGTGTTTTAGTTCGTGTTGATTTCAATGTTCCAATTGAAAATGGCAAAGTTGCAGATGATACACGAATAAGAGAAGCACTTCCGACGATTAAAAAAATAATTTCAGAGGGTGGAAAAGTAATTTTAATGAGCCATCTTGGGAGACCTAAAGGTGGATTTGATCCAAAATATAGTTTGAAACCTGTTGCAGAGCATCTGTCAAACTTGCTTGGGATGACTGTTAAGTTCGCACCTGATTGCATCGGTGAGGAAGTTAAGAAAATGGTGAATGAATTGGGAGAAGGCGAAGTTTTATTGCTTGAAAATGTGAGGTTTCATCCAGAGGAAGAGAAAAACGATGAAAATTTTGCCCGTGAGCTTGCATCGCTTGCGGATGTCTATGTGAACGATGCCTTTGGAAGCGCACATAGAGCCCACGCTTCAACGGAAGGCGTTGCTAAGTTTGTGAGCGAAACAGCAATTGGATATTTGATGCAGAAAGAAGTTGAATATCTTTCAAGGGCAGTTTCAAATCCCGAAAAACCTTATGTTGCGATTTTGGGCGGAGCTAAGGTTTCGGATAAAATTCAAGTTATAAAAAATTTGATGGATAAAGTTGATGCTTTTCTCATCGGTGGAGGTATGGCGAACACATTTTTGAAAGCAAAGGGTTTTGAAGTTGGCAAATCGTTGGTTGAAGAGGATAAAATTGAGCTTGCGAAGGAAATTTTGAATGAAGCGGAAAAAAGAAACATTAAATTTGTTCTTCCTGTTGATTGCGTTATCGCAGATAAATTTTCAAATGATGCAAATTTTGAAATCGTCCCTGTTTCAAATGTTAAGCCGGATTGGATGATACTTGATATAGGACCTGAAACTGTTAAATTGTTTTCTGATGTTTTGAAAGATGCTAAAACAGTTGTTTGGAATGGACCGATGGGCGTGTTTGAATTTGAGAATTTTTCAAAAGGGACTTTTGAAATAGCAAAAGTTTTAGCGGAGATAACTTCAAAAGGTGCGATAACAATTGTCGGTGGTGGAGATTCGGCATCCGCAATTTCAAAAGTTGGGCTTGCGGATAAAGTTTCTCATGTTTCAACAGGTGGGGGTGCTTCGCTTGAATTTCTTGAAGGAAAAATTTTGCCCGGTATCGCAGCAATAAAAGATAAAAACTAAATTCGTTTTGCTTCTTGAGAAAGCAAATTTATCCTCAATTTTTGAGGCGGTTGAAAACCGCCTCTTTTTATTTTTAATTTAAAGTTTGAGGTTGTATATTTTTAAAAAGCAATATAATTGAAATAGGCAAAATGAGTTACAGGTATTATAGACCGAGTTTTTTCCGTGGATTTAGATTTTTCCCGTCGGCAATTAAGTATTTTATCATTATAAATGTCATCGTTTATGTTTTGCTTGTTTTTTTCGGCTTGAATTTCAGAATCTCCGGCGTTCCGCTTTATTTGTATGTCTATA
>Ga0105162_1001776_pt1 | contig 12015 bp, 12 predicted proteins | sample JNZ201metaG_FD_81532 | JGI IMG/M metagenome (GOLD analysis project Ga0105162, IMG submission 81532) | Hot spring microbial communities from Jinze hot spring, China to study Microbial Dark Matter (Phase II) - JNZ 20120812A | ecosystem: Environmental > Aquatic > Thermal springs > Hot (42-90C) >...
ATTTGAACCCATGTCAGCGGGTATGCAGAACGCCGCCTAACCACTCGACCACAACGGCGCAAACCAAAATATTTTTCAGGATTGACTTAGATAAATAATTTTTGTGGGCTATTATAAGATCTTCATTATTTGTGCGTGGAGGACGCCACCGATCTCAAAAACGGCTTCTGGGTGAATGTATCCTCGTTCAATAGCCTTTTCAACTATATTTTTGCCGCAGAGGTTGACGATAGTTGATGTTTTGATTAATAATAGGGCCTCCTCTATATCCGTTTTATACCCATTATAGAATTCATCTTTAATCTCGAAGATGAGGTCTCCTTTTACAATTTTCTTACCAAGTATATCTGCATCGCATATAGCTAAGAGTGTGTGGCGCCCCCACCTAGTGACTTTGACATATACTTCCAAGATCCTATTCCTTCCTCACCTACTCATATGCGTCTAACTGGCGACTTAGCGCCACAGGCCTCGCACACTAGAAAGTTAAATCTTTTCTCCTTAATAATTTTTGTATCAGGCCTTTTGCATATTGGGCAATTGACGAACTCCTCTGTGTATCGCCTAATGAGCTTATCAATCGTCTCACAATCGAATCTTCCATGGAAAACCGCTCTTGGCCCCTCAATTGATCCTGAGGTAGCCATCTCCTTTAAGAGGTATCTTAAGACATGGTTTGGGTTCCTATTTAAGACATCACATATCTCCTTAAAGTTCTCTAGGAAGGTTCTAGAGCCAAGAGTCATACATGTTGCCCTTGGGACCTCAAGTCTCTCACGCTTAAAGACTTCACTTGGAAGCCGCTTATATGCCTCCTCAAGCATTTTCTCGTAACTAACCTCTCCCATCCCACCCTTTCCTCTCCTTCCATTCTTAGTAGTTTAGTTGCTTAGAAACCTAAAAATCTGCTGCTAGCATTTATCATTCTTGGTAGAATGCTTTTATAGGGGACTGTAAAGACAAATACAAGCTTGGATGTACGCAAGCTCGGTAGGATGAAACGGGCCTATGAAAAAATTTGAGAATTTCAGTCAATGGTTTGACGAAATACTATTTAATGCCGACATACTCGATAACAGATACCCAGTTAAGGGGTTCGCGGTGTACAAGGCATGGGGCTTCAGAATAATAAAAAGGATTATAGAGATGCTTGAGGAGAAGCTCGATGAAACTGGTCATGTGCCGATGCTATTTCCAGTAATTATACCGGAAGATGCCTTCGCAAAGGAGTCTGAACATATTAAGGGTTTTAGCTCCGAGGTCTTTTGGATTACTCATGCGGGCGACAGAAGGCTCGATAGGAAACTTCTACTGAGGCCAACATCTGAGACAGCCATATACCCGATGTTCTCCCTTTGGATAAGATCCCACGCGGATTTGCCGCTTAGGGTCTATCAAAGCGTTGCCGTCTATAGGTATGAGACTAAGGCCACGAGACCTCTCCTTAGGATGCGGGAGTTTCTCTGGAATGAGGCTCATACGGCCCATAAGAATTGGGAGGACGCCGAAAGGCAGGTGAGAGAGGCAACAGCGATTTATGATCGCATCTTTAAGTACTTAGGCTTAAGTTACTTGGTGGTTATGCGACCCGACTTCGATAAATTCGCTGGCGCGGTGTACTCAATAGCCTTTGATGCATGGAACCCAGACGGTAGAGTGAATCAGATAGGTACGGTGCACAACCTCGGTGAGAACTTTGCTAGGGCTTTTGAGATAACTTATGAAGATATTGAGGGAAGCCACAAATATGTCGTTCAAACATGCTATGGCTTTGGGGTTAGCCGCGTTCTAGCGGCGATAATAGCTCAGCATAGTGATGATCATGGTCTTATACTGCCGCCTGATGTTGCGCCAATTCAGGTAGTTGTAGTCCCAATAGTCTATAAGGGGGTTGCGGAGGAAGTCAATGCCTATGCTAAGGAAGTCTATGAAATAATTGGGCGTGAAGGAATAAGGGTATACCTAGATAATACTGAGGATAAAACCCCCGGAGAGAAGTATTATTATTGGGAGATGCTCGGCGTGCCAGTCAGGGTTGAAATCGGTCCAAGAGACCAAAAGGAGAGAAAAGTAACCATCGTTGATAGAGCCAGCTTTAGAAGGAGAGTAGTTAATTTGGAGGAGACCGTGGAGGCGATAAAGAGTTCATTCAAAGAAGTTGTTGAGGCTCTTAGGGAGAGGAGCGAGCGGACTCTTAAGGAGTTTATTATAGACGTGTCCGAGGAATCCGAGCTTAAAGAGGTGATTGAGAAAAGAAAGATTGCTAGGGTCTGCTGGTGCGAGAGCTTGGAGTGTGCAGATAAGATTAGAGAAGTTTCAGGAGGGGAGATAAGAGGGCATAGAATAGACATTGAAGAAAAGCCCGATAGACCATGCGTAATTTGCGGTAGAGAAGCAAAAAAGGTCATTTATGTAGCCAGAGCTTACTAATGGCTCTCTCAACCTACGCCTGTTATTAAAAGGTTATTTCTTAGGTTAAGAGTCCTCCACAAAGTAAATTATCCTTACAAGGTTAATGGTATTTGGGGGTGCTTTCTTGGGTGATTGCGATATCGCGGTGTTGAATGTTGCCGCGGAGCGATTAAGGAGAATAATTGGCGGAGAATGGGTTATATCTGAGCGCGAGCTAATAGAGAGCTACTTATATGATGAGACACCCACACCTATTAGACCAAAGCCGGCAGAGCACTTAATACTTGTCAAGCCGGCGTCAACCGGAGAGGTTTCCGCGATTCTTAGGATCGCTAATGAATATGGGATCCCGGTCTTCCCGGTAGGTGGCAGAACTGGCCTTGCTGGTGGCTGTATACCCACTATGTCGGGCATAGTGCTCTCGCTTGAGCGTATGAATAAGATTGAAGTGGATGAAAAGAACCTGATGGCGGTCGCTGAGGCCGGAGCCACCCTTCGCGACCTTATAAGGGCTGCTGAAAGCGCTGGCTTATTCTTTCCGCCACACCCGGGTGATGAGGGTGCTCAGATTGGGGGTCTGATAGCCACCAATGCTGGAGGGGTTAGGGCCGTGAAGTATGGTGTTATGAGGAACTATGTTAAGGGGTTAGAGGTGGTTTTACCTACTGGGGAAATACTTACTGTTGGTGGCAAGCTCTTAAAGAATAACACTGGCTACGACCTCATGCATCTATTTATTGGTAGTGAGGGAACGCTCTGCATTATAACGAAGGCTATGATTAAACTGCTTCCAAAGAGCCAGTATATGGTCACCCTTATTGCGCCATTTGTTTCTCGATCTGACGCGCTTAAAGCTGTTCCGGGGATGCTGAAATCTGGAATAATCCCGTTGGCAATAGAGTATGTTCAATTAAGGGAGATAATGAGGGCCGCTGAGCACCTTGGTGAGAGATGGCCCATTGAAAAGGGCTTTGCCCAGCTAATAATAATTCTAGATGGGACAAGATGGGAGGAAGTTTTCTCAGGGTGCGAAGAAGTAGCTCGGATATGTGAGTTATATAATGCCATAGACGTGCTGGTTGCCGATAGCCCAAGAGAACAAAATAGGATCCTTAGGATAAGGAGTAACATGTATACGGCCCTTAAACATGATGTTGTGGACATTCTAGATGTAACTGTACCGCCAGCCTATCTTGGCGATTTAATGAATGCTCTTGATGAAATAGCCGCCAAATACGGTGTATATTTGCCAGCTTATGGTCATGCTGGTGATGGAAACCTACATATACATATAATGAAGGATGTCGGAAGCATGGACTTGGCTGAGGAAATAAGACGCGACATCTACATGGCAGCCCTCAAGCTTGGCGGCGTGATAACTGGAGAGCATGGCATAGGAAAAATAAGAGCGAAGAGCCTAAGTCTAGCCCTAAGCGAAAAATATATTGAGCTTATGAGGAGCGTAAAGAGAATATTCGATCCAAATAACATACTGAACCCAAGAGAATACCTATAAAAGGAATATATTTTCCCTACGCTCAACGCCTACGGTTGTTTCGGGGCCATGCCCAGGGTAAACCTTTGTCTCGTCCGGCAGCCTGAGTAATTTCCCTTTAATGGATGATATGATATCCTCATATGATGCGCCTGGAAGATCTGTCCTTCCAATTGAGCCGGCGAAGAGGGTGTCTCCAGTAAAAATCGCCTTCTCCTCCTCTAGATATAGGGATATACTTCCAGACGTATGCCCAGGCGTATGGAGAACCTTAATCCTAAGGTCTCCAACCCTTATTTCATCTCCATCCTGCAGTATGATATCTGGTGGCGGCGAGACGACATTTAAGCCCATCATCATGGAGAGGTTCTTTTTTGGATCCGTCAGCATATCAGCGTCATAACGATGTATCGCTATGTCTGCTCCAGTCTTCCTCTTAATTTTTAGGTTTCCGCTTATATGATCCATGTGGCCATGAGTATTAATTATATACTTGACTGCCAACCTTAGCTCAAGGAGCTTTCCAAGAATAATTTCTTCATCAAGTTTATCGAAGCCGGGGTCTATAATTACAGCCTCACGGCTTCTCTCGCATATTATTATGTAGCAGTTTGTGAGCAGGGGGCCGACAACTAAAGATATAATCTGCATTACCATCTACTAATTCCTTTCTCCGTGATAAATTAAAAAGTAATTAAACTTATACTTAATCTTCACTAATAAAAATTTATGAATTAGTATTGGGAAAGGTTTAAAAGTTTCCTTTAAAGATTAAGTTATGTTTAACGCGAGGATGAAGGCTTGATAGAATTTTGTCCCAATTGTGGGATGAGGTTAACGCTTAAGCGTAAAAAGGATTCGAAAGAGTACTACCTCGTATGCGCTAAGTGTGGGTATGAAAGGCAAGTAGAAGCCCCCATCCTGCCGGCAAGCAAGAGGGTTACTGAGATTAAGCAGGAAGACTATATTGTCGTGATCGGCGAGAAGGAGCAGAAGCTGAAGACTCTCCCTGTGATCACAATTGAATGCCCGAAATGCGGAAATAATCTCGCATACGTCTGGCAGGTTCAGACGAGAAGCGCTGATGAATCATCAACGCAATTCTTCAGATGCACAAAGTGCGGCTACACATTTAGAGAATACTCATAAACGCTTGGAAAATTAAAGGAAAGGAATATTCTAGCGTACTTAGAAGATAATATTAAAAATTTTGAATGTTGCTTTTAGGCTAAGAAGATAGGTATTCTAGGACATTATTCCCTCTGGCTCATTGCATTATCTATCGTGAAGAAATATTCGGTATAATGCATAATACCGATAAATTTTCTTAAATCATCTTTTTCTCATTATCCCTATTATAGTTGCTATGATGCCTGCAATTACAAACAGGATTATGGAGAGATTAAATATCATGAAGGCCGAGGAGATCAAAGCACCGTAATCCCACATCCCCTCTCCGGCCCCCATAGTTGAAATTAATTATCTAGAATTAAATATTTAAAGCTTAATCTTTTTTATATATATTAGTATATTGATAAATGTTGTTATTAAACATTCTTAGTGAGATATAGATGTGAAAATATTTTAAGTTCTGATGAGCCCATCAATGTTTATTAGGATTTTTAATGCATTGCTCAAGAGGGTTTGCATTTCTCCTAATTGTCTTGTCTTATTATCTTGTGTCGATGTTTTGTTCAATTGAAGGGGATTTTCTCTAGGCGCGCCAAGTGCGGCAATTATGTATTTAGAGAATACTAATGATCAGAGCAGTGTAGGAAAGGACGGCTCCTTCAAAACCAGTTTTTACATGCCTGTATAATATTTCTTATTTAGTTTAACCAGATCTTTTTAGATGAACTTGTCTAGATTACTGGTTTAGGTGTTCGTAATAATCGCTATCAGTTATGTGAGCGAGGCGATAAAACTATTTAGGGGGGTTGTTAGGGATAATGTTTATTGATGTAGGTGGTGTCGTTGTTTAAGATAAGAATTTCAGACGCGAAAAGCTTTAAGAGTGTGATGGACGCTATTTCGGCCGTTGTTGATGAGGCAACCTTTATTGTAGGGCCAGATGGCATAAGGCTTAGGGCTATGGATCCCTCGCGTGTGGCTATGGTTGACTGGGAGATGCAGAGGACGAGCTTTGATGAATATGAAGCTGATGAGGAATCAAAGGTATGCATAAACTTGAGCGAGTTCAAGAAGGTTCTTAAAAGGGCTAGCAAAGATGATGTTATTGAGCTGTCCCTAGAGAAAGGAAGCAATCAGCTAGGAGTCAAGATTAGGGGCAGATATACCCGCTCCTTCACCCTACCAATACTTGAGATCAGTGAGGAGGAAGTTCCTGAACCTAGACTAACGTTTAATGTGAAGGCTACGTTGACTGCAAATGACTTTTATGATACCCTCAAAGACGCTGAATTAGTGAGTGATAACGTTAGGATCAAGGCCGATGAAAAGGGTCTTGTAATGAACGCTAAGGGCGACGTTGCTGGCACGAGGATAGAGATGGAGAAGGGGAGTGATGCCCTACTATCCATAGAGGTTAAGGAGCCCTCTGAAGCAACCTTTAGCTTGAGCTACTTAACCGATATTGTTAAAGCCGCCTCCGATACATCAGACATAGTCACGTTAGAGTTCTCGACGGATATGCCCCTACGCCTAGACTTTAGGCAGCGATACGACGGCAAACTCGTCTACCTCCTAGCGCCCAGGGTTGAAGTTGAGTAATGATCCCTCGACCCCAAGAGGAAATTAAAAAACTATTGCCGGGCGACCTAGCGAAATACCCCTTTCTGCCAGAAGCAACTGAAAAAATTAAAAGGCTGAACTTTGAGAAGATAGAAGATATTTTAGAGCCGGGGTATGCGCCCATTCTTGAGAGGGCTAAAGAGAGGATATCTGAAGCCTTGGCGAGTAATCCGCCGGAGGTAAGCTATGACCCCCATAAGCATGACGCTGGCATCGAAATTCTATCTTTCCCAGTGGCAATAGCTATAATCTCCGCCACAGCTAGCGATTATATAAGGAGGAGATTCGCCCTAGCCGAAGCGCGGAGGGTCTATAATCTCCTGAGGGTTGAAGAAGAGGGGAAGGTAATTGAGATTGCCAAGAGGTTCGGCTGGAGAATAAGGCTGGCTGGCGTTAAGATTGGCTTAGAGAAGTTTGATTTTGCTCTTCACTTCGCAGATTACCTGAAAAGCGCAGCTCCGCTGTTCCATGAAAAGGACTGGAAGCTCATTAATAGGCCTGTTATGAAGGGTGAGGTATACCTTTCAAAGCAGGATGTTGCCCGGCTCCTCCAGGAGGAGGTTAGACGTTACATTGAATCAAAGATTGATCCGAAAATGCGCCCCCGCCTTCCAGAGAAAATTGTTGAATGCGCTGACTCCCTTAAGCGGATCCACGCGGAGAGGATCAAGGAGGAGCCCCTTGTGATTGAGGGTCTCTCCTTGTCTGATGTTGAAAGTGATCTCTTCCCGCCGTGCATAAGGGTGCTTTATGAGGCAGCCCTCTCAGGAAGGCACATACCGCATGTCGGGCGCTTTACTTTAACATCCTTCCTTTTGAATATAGGCATGGATCCAAATTTAGTTATTGATTTATTTCGGAAGTCCGCGGACTTCAATGAGAGGATGACTAGGTATCAAATTGAGCACATCGCTGGGCAGAGGGGCTCAGGAACAAAGTATGCCCCACCAAAATGTGATACGCTGCAGACGCATGGCTTATGTCCAGGCATGGATGAGTTATGTAAAAAAGTTAGGCATCCATTAACATACTACCTTAGGAAGAAGAGGAGAAAAGTGGGTAGAGCTTGATGGCTGAAGCCGATAATATATTGTTTATACGTGAAATGTTCTCCAAATTTTATAGCGAGAATGTTGATAAGATAGAGTCTCCAAAATCTATTAAGAATAGGGAGTTCGGCTTCACATTGTTTAAGGAAAACGTTATGGTCAGGCATAAGGGCTTCGCTAGGGTTGAGGAGTTAAGGGGCTTTATTAAGAAGAACGTTCCTTCAAACGTTTATTATTCATCAGCTTATTATAGCCTGCCTGAAGCGAAAATGGATGAGAAGGGCTGGCTTGGTTCAGACCTGTTCTTTGACATAGATGCCGATCACATACCGACCAAATGCGATAAAGAGCATGACTCGTGGACGTGTAAGGGCTGTGGTCTTATGGGTAAAGGGAGGGCTCCGGAGAAATGTCCGAGCTGCGGAAATGAGAGCTTTGATGAGAAGACATGGCCATGTGAGATATGTCTAGAGGCAGCTAAGCTCGAAACCATAAGGCTCATAGATATATTGACAGGGGAGTTCGGCTTCTCGGTTGATGAAATAAAATGCTCCTTTAGTGGCCACAGGGGCTACCACGTTGGCATCGAGAGCGACGAAGTTTTGGGGTTGGATGCGCTTGCTAGGAAGGAGATAGTTGACTATGTAACTGGGACCGGGATAGATGCTGTCTTCCACGGGCTCAGCGAAATTAGGAGCGGCGGCTCCAGAATGATCGTCGGCCCACGTCTGGACGACGCTGGCTGGCGGGGCCGCGTCGCAAGGGGGACGTACGATTTCCTATTAACGGCAACTCCTGAGGATCTTAGGAGCCTCGGGCTTAAAAAGGATGTGATTGCGGAGATCATCGAAAAGAGAGGGGCTATCCTAGAGAGTTGGGGGGCAAGCGGCCCTTGGAGCATAGTAAGGGGGTTGGGGATAAAGGGCTGGAGGAAAATTATTCAGTATGGGGCATCCCTCCAGTCAGCTAAGGTGGACACGGTTGTGACGGTGGATGTTCATAGACTTATACGGCTGCCCGGAACACTTCATGGTAAGACTGGTCTTCTTAAAGTCTCTTTTCCGGCGGGCAGAATAGAGGAGTTCGATCCACTTAAAGAGGCCATCGCCTTTAAAGGCGGCGAGGTCAAATTATATGTTGAGGAGGCTCCGGAGCTTAGGTTTGGGGATGAAGTCCTCGGGCCGTTTAAGAAGCAGATTATTACATTGCCAGCTCAAGCAGCCATCTTCCTCCTCTGTAAGGGTGCTGCTAGGGTGGTAGACTAAAATGTATGATGAGCTCCTAGATGCTTGGAAGAGGGAGATAGAGAGTCCGGAGCTACAGTCTCTCCCCAAAGATTTCTACGCCCGCCTAGCAGATTATGTACGCAGGGTCCGTGAGGAGAGGCGTTTATTGGATGAGGAGAGCCTTAGAGGCAAACTCATCCAGCTTGAGGAGGAGAATGTCAAGAGGATGATCAGCGATCTGGTTAGAGCAAGGTATGCAAAGCTTCTACAATTAATTGAGAAGAACGAAGTTATCCCGCTTGGTTCTTTGACGGAGGAAGAAGAAAGCCTGTATAGCGATTTAATGGCAAGCAAAAAAGCCTTTGATCACCTCTTAAGCGACATTTTACATGGACAAAAGCCTAGGGCTAAGCAATCTAAGTCTAAGGGCTTTTCCGTTGTTCGCGTACTCAAGGAAATTCCCCAGATAATTGGTGTAGACATGAGAGTATATGGCCCCTTTAAACCAGAAGATATAGCCGTTCTCCCGGAAGAGAATGCGAGGGCCCTGATAAAACAGGGAGTAGCCGTCGAAATAGACGTAATGTAAATGGCTTTCATCTTTTAGTGCCCTAATTTCCTATTTCCTTCTAGATCCTAAAGCTAATAGGAAAATTATTAAAAACAGAATACACAAATATGTCACTAATGCTATAAGCGACGCATTTCTTGCTATAAATAGGGCTGCCAGCAAAAGTGGCTCCGCAATACTTTGAGGAGCTTCGCCGGAGATCACAGCCCAATAAAATAGCTCGGCTATCTTCCTAAACGGCTGCAGAAATGGATTCACTGGACTTATGTTATTTATGGCCCCCCTCACCTCAAGTATGAGTGGCCAATGGGTATATATTTCGGGCAGATTAAAGCCCCAGGAATTAAATTTATCGAAAACTGATCTGTTAGCGGCTAGGCTTAAATAGTGGCATAGCATAGCGTTGCTTTCAAGGTTCACGTCCTTAATTAACGTGAAGAACCTAGTGTAGTATTCTAGTCCGCCATACTCTTTAGCCAGCTCGCTAATAATATAGTATGCAGACGTATATAGTATTACGGTCTCTTTTGGCATGTGGTATGGCGTCCACTCCGTGAGGAACTTAAAGTTGCTCTCCGCGGAGAGATCGAGTTTCCTGATGGTCTCGCTAATTTCTTCCTTGATCATTCCAGCCCCCCTATAGCCCATGCCCTCCGCGATCTCTATGCTGATGAACTGTGCTATTCCCTCATGGAACCACAGAAGTTTCTCCGGGGATACCCCAGCCTTCCATATAAAGTGGTGTATGATTTCGTGTAACGCTACTACCTCAAGGTAACCTTCTACATAACGTGTGTAGACTAAATTAATGTAGATGTCCCCTAGATTTCCTCCTTTAAATGGGATGTAGCCGCCTATCAACATAAGTGTATAAAAGTCCGGGATAAAAAACCTTACTTTTACGTGATCAAGAGTTACGTTAAATATGTTGGCGAGGGCGTTGTAAGTTACGTTATAGAGATCCATAATTTTCTTAGCCTGGCTCTCATAACGTGTAACGGTAGTAAACTCGAATAATCCATTTTTAAGGGTCACGGTGTCTGCTGCGCTGCGTGTCGAATCAAAGCCTATCTGTATTCTCAAGAGGTTATCACTGGGCGGGATATTTTTGAAGATTATATGGCTTGAGTTTGAGCCCTCATCAGCCCTGTAAAGATCATGTTTTCCGATGGCGATTGTCTCATTAACTCTTGCCCTGAACTTCTCAGGAAATGCTACGACCGCCTCAAAGAGGTTATTCTCTTCAAAGCCTATCTGCGGAGAATAGAATATTCCATGCGTCGACTCCAACTCGATAACCATTGCTGCTAAAGGAAAATCATATTCTATAATGATCTCGAAACCCACATTATCCGAGACAAAGCTGAAAACCAGTGCTTGGTAAAAATAGTAATGTGAGCCAGTATACTTCTCCGGCTCCTCAATTGTCCACCCGAGGAGTCTCCCATGGAGAGTTCTATTCACCCAACTAATGAACCTTGGGACAAGAACCCAAGATGACCCCCTCCTAAGGCTACTGCTGTAGGTTATTTTGACGTGGGTATCCCCCTCAACGCTAACTCTAAATTCGTACTTGAAGATACCATTATATCTGGGGAAGCCCAAACCTAGATCAATAATTATTGACGCAGTAGCGTAGCCTACAAAGAACAAAATAACCAGTAAGATTAATAATAAGGGTAATGCGGCGCATAGCTTAGAAAGCTCCCTCATCGCTCATCAACATTAATGTTAATCTTCTCTGGGAAATATGTATTAACGCTCCAACAATTACATCAACTAAATTTATATAGGGGGTATTAGCAAAGTTTATATTGGAAATACGTATAATCAAAAATTGCTGAAAAATTGTGGAATGCACCACGCCAACTAAGTGTTGGCGGGGGAAGGGTGAAAATGAGAGTTACCCTCTCATGATGATCACCACGCATAGGCCAACGCCAGACAGACGCCGAACCCGAGTAGACCCGGCACGCCGACGCCGCCTGGTGGATGGCTCGGCTTGGGCGCCGAGGAAGGGCGCGGCAAGCTGCGATAAGCCCCGGGGAGGCGCATGCAGCCGTAGATCCGGGGATCCCCGAATGGGACCTCCTGCTATAGGGGTGATAAGCTCCTATAGTGCTCCCACCTTCCCTCGGGGAGGGGGAGCGGGAACCCCCCGAACGGAAACATCCAAGTAGGGGGAGGAAGAGAAACCAATAGGGATCCCCTGAGTAGGGGCGACCGAAAGGGGGAGAGCCCAAACCGAACCCCGCGGGGATAACCCACGGGGGATGTGGTGTTGCGGGCCCGGCTAACGCCCCTCCTCGGTGAAGCCGAAGTGGCCTGGAACGGCCCGCCGTAGAGGGTGAAAGCCCCGTAGGCGTAAGCTGAGAGGGGTTATGGAGCTGGTGTCCCTGAGTACCGTACCCCGGTTTGGGTGCGGGAATCAGGGAGTCATCAACTTCCAAGGCTAAATACGTCCCAAGACCGATAGCGAACAAGTACGGTGACGGAAAGCTGAAAAGAACC
>Ga0105162_1001783_pt1 | contig 11988 bp, 11 predicted proteins | sample JNZ201metaG_FD_81532 | JGI IMG/M metagenome (GOLD analysis project Ga0105162, IMG submission 81532) | Hot spring microbial communities from Jinze hot spring, China to study Microbial Dark Matter (Phase II) - JNZ 20120812A | ecosystem: Environmental > Aquatic > Thermal springs > Hot (42-90C) >...
GGAATTTTTCCAACTGCGGAGGTTTTCTCTCTGTATTCAACTGAAAGAGGCATAAAGTCAATATCCTCTTTCTGTTCCTCTTCTGCAACTGCAGTTGCAAGAACCATTGTGTCAGCGTATCTTACCATTACAGCGCCATCTGCTTGCTTAGCGTATTTCCCTATTTCAAACGAAAGGATTCGCCCACCAATTTCAATTTCTTTCTTTAAATAAGACATAACTACATCACCGCCTTTAATTTGTTTTATTTTCTTAAATCAAGTTCCTCAAGAATTCGCTTATAACTCTCGTAATTTGTCCTTTCAAGATATCTTAAAAGCCTCCTTCGCTTACCTATCATCTTGATCAATCCCATCCTTGAATGTTTGTCCTTTGGATGTTTCTCAAAATGCTGTGCAAGCTGATTGATCCTTGCGGTTAAAATTGCAATTTGCACCTCTGGTGAACCAGTGTCCTTTTCATGTTTGCCATACTTTTTAACAAGTTCCTTTTTTTGTTCGCTCGTCAATGGCATATCTCCTTTTTTATTTTTGTTTTACTTTTTTATCAGATTTCAACTGCAAACTCTCTCGTTATAAACTCAAGTGCCATTTCCTTGTCTTTTTTGATCTGATCAACAAGTTCCTTTGGCGATGGAAATTTCATCTCGTCCCTTAATCTCTCTATAAACTCAACTTTTATATGCTTGAAATAAATTTCCCTTTCAAAATTGAATATATTCACCTCCATAACCCTTCGGCTATCAAGCTCAAATGTCGGTCTGTAACCAATGTTCATAACACCAAAATAAGGTTTTCTATCTATCGTCACCCTTACAACATAAACTCCATTTTTAGGGATAAGCTTCCTTGATGAAACTGGCTCAATATTCGCAGTTGGAATTCCAATCTCTCTGCCACGACCACTTCCTTTAACAACGACTCCATTTATAAAATAATATCTCCCCAGCAATTTTGACGCAAGTTTGACATCACCCTCATTTAAAATTGCTCTAATTTTTGAACTGCTCACCGGATTATTCTCAACGAGAAGTTGTGGGATCAATTCAACCTCAAAGCCATATTTTTCACCAAATTCTTTTAACTTCTCTGGGTTACCTTCCCTATTTCTCCCAAAAGCATGATTGTATCCAACTATAACTTTTCTTAATCCTATCTTTCCAAGCATTATATCCCTGCAAAATTCCTCGGCGGTTATGTTAGAGAATTCACTTGTAAAATTCACAACGAAAATAATGTCAAGGTCGTAATCACTTAAAAGCTCAATTCTTTCATCAATTGTCGTCAAGATGTAAAATTTTTCTTTCGGATGTAAAACTTCCTGAGGGTGTGGGTCAAATGTCACAAGAACTGTCCTCGCTCCAGTTTTTAGTTTTTCCTCTTTCATCCTTCTCAAAATTTCCTGATGAGCTACATGGACACCATCAAAAACCCCAACAGTTACGATTGAGTTTGGTTCTTTTTCAATTTTATTTATGTTTCTGACTACCTCCATCAGCTCCCTGTAATGAAATTTTCTTTAATTCATCAACTGTTAAGGCATCTTCAAGTTTATACTCTCCAATTTTCGTTCTAACAAGCGATTTCAAATAAGCTCCGCAACCAAGTTTTTCTCCAAAATCATATACAAGTGTCCTGATATAAGTTCCCTTTGAACATCTCACACGAAAGCGAACTTCAGGAAGATCAACCTCAAGTATACTAAAATCGTAAATTTTCACCTTTCTTGGTTTTCTTTCTATGTTAATTCCCTTCCTTGCAAACTCATATAATGGCTTACCTTTATATTTGACTGCGGAATACATTGGCGGAATTTGTTCAATTTCCCCGATGAAATGTTTTGCGGTCTCTAAGATTTTTTCCTCGGTAATCCCGTTAAGATTCCTTCTTTCAATTATCTCAGTTTCAGGATCATAGCTTTCTGTCACAGCGCCAAGTTCCATAACTCCTTCATATTCTTTATCAAGTTCAGTTATCTTTGAAAGTTCTTTTGTTTTCTTCCCCGTCGCAACTATTAACAAGCCAGTTGCAAACGGGTCAAGCGTTCCACCATGTCCTGCCTTCTTTATCTTGAACCATTTTTTAATTTTATCAACAACTTTATAAGATGTCCATCCAGCGGGTTTATTCACAAGTATTATTTCACCCTGTCTTATCCTCTGCGCCAGAGTCATCACTTTTCTTGTCGTTCTTTTCTCTATCTTCAATTTGCTTCAAAAGAGCGTTTATCCTGTCAACATGTTCAAGCGTGTCATCAAGATAAAACTCAATTTCCGGGATAAATCTCAACCTCAACCTTGAACCAAGCCGGTGTCTTATGTTTTTCTTTAGCGATTCAATTTTTCTTATAGTATTTTGTTGTGTTACCTTGTCTCCGTAGATGCTTATATAAATTTTCGCATATCTTAAATCTGGACTCATTCTTACATTTGTAACCGTCCAAAACCCAACATTTTCATGTTCAAGAACTTTGGTGATTATGTCTGAAACCTCTTCTTTGATAAGTGAAGCAACCCTCTCCGCTCTTATGCTATTCATTTTGAAATCCTCTTTTTAATTCCAAATTTATGTTTTCTTCACCTCTTCAAGTTTTCTTTTGATTTCAAGGATGTTATACGCTTCAATGATATCACCGACCTTTATATCATTATAATTTTCAAGTGCGATTCCACATTCAAGCCCAGCTTCAACTTCCTTTACATCATCTTTGAATCTTTTAAGCGATACAATTTTCCCATCATAAATCACGATCCCATTTCTTATTAGACGAGCACGGGCATTTCTTAAGATTTTACCTTCTGTTACGAAACATCCAGCAACGGTTCCAACTTTTGAAATTTTAAATGTCTCCCTGACCTCTGCAGTCCCAAGAAATTCTTCTCTCTTTTCTGGCTCAAGCATTCCCTCAAGTGCTTTTCTAATATCGTCAATCACATTATAAATGATATTGTAAAGTCGTATTTCAACATTCTCATTTTCTGCAAGTTTTTTCGCCCCGGATGTTGGTCTCACATTGAAACCAATTATAATTGCACCTGAAGCTTGAGCAAGCAAGACATCAGATTCACTTATTGCGCCAACAGCTCTATGAATGATCCGAACTTTGACCTCCTCAGTTGAAAGCTTCATCAGGGAATCTGAGAGCGCTTCAATTGAACCATTTACATCAGCTTTGATTATAACAGGCAATTCTTTAACCTTGCCTTCTTTAATTTGCTCTGAAAGTTTATTCAAGGATATAGACCTTAATTGTCTAAATGTTTGCTCCCGTTTTAATTGAGATCTTTTGTTTGCGATTTCACGAGCTATTTTTTCATCTTCAACAACTACAAATGAATCCCCTGCTTCCGGGAGCTGATCAAACCCTATAACCTGAACTGGCGTTGACGGTTTTGCAACCTCAACTCTATTTCCTCTTTCATCAAACATAGCTCTTACCCTTCCAAATGTAGTTCCAGCAACAAACGGATCACCAATTTTTAAACTTCCATTTTGCACAAGAACTGTTCCAACAGGACCACGTCCTTTATCAAGTTTTGATTCAATTACAACACCACGGGCTTTTTTCTTTGGATTCGCTTTAAGATCCATTAATTCAGCCTCAAGCAGAATTTTTTCAAGAAGAAGATCAACATTTTTACCATACTTTGCTGAAATCTCAACACATTGATACTTCCCACCCCAATCCTCAACAAGGATCCCTCTTTCAGCAAGTTGCTGTCTAATTTTGTCTGGATTTGCTTCTGGTTTATCAATTTTATTTATTGCAACGATTATTGGAACATTTGCAGCAAGTGCATGGTTAATTGCTTCAACAGTTTGAGGCATAACTGCGTCATCAGCTGCAACGACAAGAACAACTATATCTGTAACCTGAGCACCACGAGCACGCATTGCTGTAAACGCTTCATGTCCCGGGGTATCAATGAATGTGATCTGCTTGCCGTTTGGAAGGGTCACTTGATACGCTCCTATGTGCTGGGTTATACCACCAGCTTCACCAGCAACTATGTTACTTTGCCTTATGTAATCAAGGAGCGTTGTCTTCCCGTGATCAACATGACCCATGATCGTCACAACAGGGGGTCTCGGTTCAAGGTCTTCAGGACGATCAGGTTCTTCCTTAATTACATCTTCAAGATATTCCTCAGCCTTTTCAACTTCAAAACCATAATCGCTTGCTATAAGAGTTATAGTGTCAAAGTCAAGTCGCTGATTTATAGAAACAACAAGCCCAAGGTTAAGACACTTTTTAATTATCTCACTTGCTGAAACCCCCATGATATTTGCAAGTTCATTAACAGTGATGAATTCAGCAACGCTTATTTTCCTTCTTTCCTTTTCAAGTTGTTCTATCTTTTTCTCCTCTTTCTCTTGTCTTTCTTTCTTCTTCCGTTTTTTGATTATTTCTCTTATATCTGGACCTGCTTCTTCCATTTCTGCAAGCGTCTGATCAATCCTTCTCAAAATTTCTGCTTCATCAATTTCAACCCTGCTTCGTTTGCTCTTCTTTATAGGTTTCTTTATTTCAATATCTTCAATTTCAACAAATTTTCTCTTCTTCTCTCTTCTTTCCCTTGCTTGCTTTTTCTTTCTCGTCTCATCCTTTGCTACTTCAACCTCGGGCGCATGAACAATTTCCTCAACCTTTCCCTCCTTCACAGGTTTTGGTTTCTCCTCAAATCTTCTAATTCTCCTATCCCTCTTCCTTTCCCTATCTCTTTCCCTTCTTCTATCTCTATCTCTTTCCCTATCAAACTTTCTATCTCGGGTTCCTCTCATCTTATCCACATCAACATAAACCATTTCACCCTTTCTATGCCCTTTCTCCGCTTCAACTGATTCTGCTTCCGACTCAGACGAAATCACCTCTGCCTTACCTTCAACCGGCTCTTCAACTTGATCAATCTGCTCCTGTGCAACAACTTGAGTTGGCTCTTGCGCTACGACTGGCTCCTCAACTTGCTTTATTTCTTCCTGTATCTCAACTTTTTCTTCGCTTTCCTTAGCTTTCTCTTCAACAACTTCCCTTGAAACAACTTCTTCTACCTTTTCCTCCGGCACGATTTGCTCCACCTGAACCTGAGGTGTGGATTCGGCAACTTCACCTACTTCAATCTCCCCGGCTGGTTGAATGAACCCACTTTCCACGGTCTCAGTTTTAACCTCAATTGTCTGCGAAGTTTCAACTTTTTCCTCAACCACTGGCTTTGTTTCAACCGCTACAGCCTCGGTGACTTTCATTTCCCTTTCCTTCTTCCTCTTCTGACGCTCAGCTAGCTCTCGCTCATGCTTATAGTGTCTATTTATTATCTCAAGCATCTTATCATCAACCGGGGACATATGATTCTTCACATCAAATCCCTGCTTCTGTAAAAAACTAACAAGCTCATCTGATGATATGTTAAGTTCCTTTGCTATTTGATATACTCTTCTCGGCATGGTTGTTAGGATTTGGTTTAAATTATCTTGAAGCTCTCCTTATAATACTTCTCAATTTCTTTATTTTATTATCGTCAATTCCCTGCAAACCTGAAAGAATTGACTTTATATTTTCATCTGGTAGAGCAAGATAATCCCTGTTGGTCTCAATACCAGCATCTTTAAGACGCTGATAGATTTCATCACCAATTTGATCCTTCAAATCAGATAGACGAATTATTTTGCGAACATCTTTTTTCTCTCCCTCAATAATCATTATTTCAATATTATAGCCTGTCAACAAAGAAGCAAGTTTAACATTTATACCATCATCTCCAATTGCAGTTGAAACTTCTTCTGGTGGAACATAAACAAGAGCTGTTTTTCGGCTTTCATCAATTTCAACCCCTTTCGGTTTTGCCGGTTGTAATGCTCTTGCTACAAAAATTGCTGGATCATCACTATATGCGATCACATCTATATTTTCATTGTTAAGTTCCTTCACTATTGAGTGAATTCTCACACCTTTCATCCCAACACATGCACCAACCGGATCAACTCTCTCATCCGTTGATGCAACTGCAATTTTTGATTTTTTCCCTGCTTCCCTTGCAACATTTTTTATTACAACTATACCATCGTAAACCTCCGGTATCTCAAGCTCAAATAATTTAACAAGAAACAACGAATCAGCCCTTGAAACTATAACCTGTGGACCGCTACCTTTACGCTCGTCCCTTGGACTTGGTGGTTTAACTTCTTTAACAAGAACCCTTAAACTTTCGTTTTTCCTATATCTCTCGTCAGGGATCATCTCGCTTCGTGGTAAGATCAGCTCATTTTTATTATGCATCAAAAGAACTCGCTCGGGTTTCCCATCCTTACCAATGTAAACCTGATAAACCTCACCTATCAGGATCTCTCCTCTGTATGATTCATACTCTCTCATAACTGAATCACGCTCATATTCACTCAACTTATGAATGAACAGCTGTTTTGCCTGCGAGATTAACCTCAACCCGAAATCTCTCACATCAACTTTTTCAACAAATTTCTCCCCGAGTTCAAGGCTTGGATCAACTTCCCTTGCCTTTTCAAGCGAGACCTCTTTTAACGGGTCTTTAACAACATCAACTATATCCTTCATAAGATAAATTTCAATATCTCCTCGCTCCATATTCACAATTATATCAAATTCAGCGTCATCACCGTATTTTTTTCTAACGAGCGTTTTGAATACATCCTCAAGTATGAAAGCAATTTTATCCTTCTCAATTTTCTTCTCCTTTGCAAGTTGTGTGAATGCTTCAACTATTTCACGATTCATAACTTCACCTTCCGAATTTTAATTTTTACCAGACAATTTCTGTTTTAGCTTCAATTATTTGATTGTATTTCAAAACAAGCAAATTTTCATCATTTTCAATTTTTATTTCAATTGTCTCATCCCCAGCCATTATAAGTTGACCCAAAACTTCACGCACCTGCCCTGATAGTTCATCAACATACTTAACCCTAACAAATCTTCCAATGTTCGTAAAGTATTGTCTCTTAACCTTAAAAGGATTACCAACCCCGGGAGATGAAACCTCAAGACGATAACTAACTGGTATAAGATCGTGAAAATCAAGTGCATCCGAAATTCGCCTGCTTATCTCCTCACATTTCTTAACCGTGATGCCATCGTCAGTATCAACGAACACTTCAAGGGTCAATTTCTTCCCAAAACCTTTCAGATTAATATCAACCAGATAAGCGCCTGAACTCTCAACGATTGGCGTAATTATTTCCCGGAGTTTGGACTTAATTTCCTCAATGTTTATCATAAAATCAAAAAAAATAGTGGGTCTTTTAGCCCACCATGGAAGCTAAATTTTTAAAAAAATATAAAAAAATAAACTACAATTTGCAAATTAAAGACAACGGCTAAAATAACCGAAAGAATTAAGCAATCTATCAACAAACCAACTTTGTGCAGAAACCGTCCGCCCACTGATTGACAAAACTATTTTTTAAACCTCAACCTTAAACGGATTAAAATCTGTGTCCCAGTCATAGTAATCTTCATTCTCAGCTTTTTTCAAAAAATTTACAACTTTATAAGTTACTGGCGTAATCACTGCTTCCCATCCAACTTTAATTGCGTAATTCGTTACCATAACTTTTAAAAGAAGTTCATTGGTCCAAAAGCCATAAAAAGCAACTGGATAAAAGATAAGGGAATCAACAGCCTCTCCAGCTATTGTTGAACCAATAGTTCGTGTCCATAAAAATCTCCCCCGTGTTAAAAGTTTCATCTTCGCAAGAACGAAAGAATTTGTAAATTCACCAGCCCAAAATGCAGTTATTGATGCTATTACAATCCTTGGGGTTTGACCAAAAACAACATCATAGGCGTCTTGATATTGCCAGTTCGGATCAGGAGGGAGTTTCCTCACAAACCAACTCATAAATGATGCAAAAATTAAAGCACCAAATCCAGCCCATATCACCTTTCTTGACCTTGAATAACCATAAACCTCAGTCAATACATCATTAAAAATATAGCTTATCGGAAAGAATAAAACACCAGCACCAAACGAGAAACCATATATATTTACAACTTTTTCAGCACCGATTATATTTGAACAAAGCAAAATCGTCACAAACGAAGCCATCACAAGATCATAATACTTATATACCCTGCGTTTTTCCATACCGTTTTTTTATGATAAAAAACATAAAGAAAACTTAAAATGCTCCTTCAAATAAAACTTGATTTTTATGCTTTGCTTTTTATAAATTTAAACAGGTAAAAACAAAAATAGGAGATTCCCAATGAAATTAAAAAATTTCATAAGAATTTTCTTAGTGGGGGGGGGTAATAATTTTATCAAGCTGTGAAAAACAAAGCGATTTAATGACACCATCTTTTCAAACCTCAAAAACAGCGTTAACACGAGATTCATATTACTCTACCGTTGATATTTTCCAAAAGCACAATAAAAAAGTATGGGAGAAAACAAATTCAGAAAAATCATCTCTTTCAAGTAAAAACGAATATCAAATAACAGCATTGCCAACTTTTACCTATGATTATGGAACTTTGATAAGCTCTCCAAGATATTTCCCTGCTGATGACGGAACCATTTACGAGATTAACATTTATTCCTATTCAGCTATATACTATGGGGAAGATCAACCATGGTCTATTGATACAATACGAGTCCATTTATATACGAGAGTGGAAAGGTTTTACAGATTTTCCCCAGGCGGTCCGTTGTATCCGGGGCCATGGAACGAATGGGAAGATGATAACACTCAAACTAACAGCTATTTCGCTTCTTTGAGGGTATATTTCTATGGCTTTATACCAAAATATGATACACCCGTTTGGATATATGACAAGTGGCTCGGGATAGGAACACACACTTTCAAAGATAGGCGTTTTGATATCAATAAGCAATTTTCATCGCAAGCTATATCTTGGATTCCAAACATACCATGATTAAACCACATGTTATATTCATTATTTAGATTTTTTGCAATGTTTATAATTTCTTCAGTATCATTGTTAATAACGCTTATTTTAACATACCCGCAACAGGATCATCCATACTCATGGAACAAGGAAGGCATTGTCTTTAAACTTACACGAGATTATGCGAAATATGATATAAGATGGTTTACTTCTAATGACAAGATTTTGGTAGTGGTGGAAACTAATGGAGTTGACAGCATTGCATTTTACTTTATTGATTTGAAAAGATTAGAAGTAATTGACTCTGTAAAATTTTCGTTTAATAGCAAACTAATTGACATTCTAACTGCATTTGATGTGGAAAAAAACAGGGATACGGTGTTTGTTTTCTTCAGCCAATTTATCGGAACACCTCCAGCTAATATCAGTTTAGGAAATTCATTATGGTATTTAAAGGCTGATTTGAAAAATAGAAAATATTCTGTTGAAAATTTATTTACTTACGATACGACAAAAAGATATTCAGTCTGGCATATCGACGCTGAATATGACAATGAGTATAACAATTTGTATATCTTTTGGAATTACTCTGGGGATGGATTTAGAACTAGATATAAAGTAAGAAAAAATGGGGACTGGAGTGATACATCAGGGATAGTGTACATTTACAAAGTTGGTTCTGCGCAGGTTTACGGCTGGGATTTACCTCTATACTCTGATTTGCTTATAGATAACACCGGAAAGTTTCACACTTTAGGATTACGCTCGGGAATTGAGCATGGATTATCCACCGACTCAGGAAAAACTTGGAATGGTCAGGAAATATCTCCAGGTAACGCTCTTTTTGAACGCAAACTTTTAGTTGACTATAATGGAAATCTTCATGCTTTCTTTTCCGTTGGTACTCGTAATGAGTTTGGTGGATTTGGACCACCAACAAGTATACAGCATGCTTTCTCAACGGATGGTGGTAAGACATGGTCTGCTCCAATTGACATAACTAAATCATTACCATCCCCAAAAATCATAGGTCTCTCTTTTGACGCTGTTGTTGACTCATGGAATAGAGTCCATCTTGTTTTTGATGCCGAGATAAAAGGAGTCGGATATATTTACCATACATACTGGAACGGGCGAAGGTGGTCGGATTTTCAAAAACTTGACTTTTCTTATATGGGTGGAATCGTACAACTAAATGTAGACGAGTATAACAACCTACATCTTGTTTTCTCATCAAAGCCAGCTCATGGTTTAGTTTATGCAGTAGGAACTCCACTAAATGCACCTGAACAACCGAAGTATTTCAAAATTTATCCCAACTTCCCGAATCCGTTTAATTATAAAACAAATATCAAATTTACATTAAGTAAGCAAGCCTATGTTTTGATTAAAATCTATGACATTACGGGAAAGTTGATCACCACTTTAATGGACTCTGATAAAAAACCCGGAACATATCAAATAGAATTTAACGCTTCTAATTTATCAAGCGGGGTATATTTTCTGGAGTTTAATGTTGACGGTATAAGAGAATTTAAAAAATTACTTCTGATAAAATAAACAAGGGGGCAAATATGCCCCCCATTTAGCTCACTTTAAAACTACTGCACTATTCCCAGCCCTGACCAAAAATTCAACCTCATAACCATACAAATTTAACTTCCCATTTATATGCTTTGTCTTATCCTTTATGTAGAGCTGGGCGTTGGAAATTCCAACTACATCATTATGACATGCACTTGCACAAGATGTTGGAGAAACTTTTGGATGAGTTCCAGCTGGTGGCAGTCCATGACAACTCCCACAAGTTGCTTGAGTTCCATCAACGATGTTCCACTTTGGAGCGTTATTTAGATTTCCGTTTCGGAAATAACCGTGACAATATGTATTTGAACATGTTAGGTTATTTAAATCATAAACCGGGTTTGGGACAAGATATTCGCCAATTCCAATTGGGGTTTTATGCCTTGCGAGGGAACTATCCTGAAAAATTACTTCAGCGTTTGGTGTATCATCAAGATGACCTGGCGATCTTAAAGAAGTTGGTTTAATATGACATTCAACGCAATCAAACCCGAGAGCAAATTTACCTTCTTTCACATGAGATTGATGTGCACCAACTCCACGAGCAGATGTTGAAAAATTACTATTTAAGTCCCTTGGTGGTGCAGGATTTGAAAGACTGCCGTGACATGTATTGCATGCTTCAGGTCCAGCTGTTGCATTATGGCATGTATAACAAGACGATTTGCTTATCCCGCCTCTGTAATCGCTTCCGTGACATTGTTTGCATTGCTCAAAATTCCAACTTGTATTGCGTATAAATTTTCCATGCGAATTTGAACCCGTCACTTGAACCCAATCGGTCGGGTGAATTTTTATACTTCCGAACGCAAGACTATCTTCCATAACCCATTTTCTTATCCTTTCTGCCTTGATAGATGCATCTGCCCCGAGATATTGTCTCATACTTCCGCCAGATTGAGTTACAAGGATAATTTTACTATTCGCATCTCCAGGAAATGCCGTCCCACTTTGGGCTATACCAAAATATGTTGAAAGATCAAAGTCAGCCGAAGCTTGATTATGACAGCTTACACAGTGCTCATCAAAAATTTTCTTTATATCATCCTTATAAGTTAATTTCAATGATATTGGTGGCGTAATTATTTCCTCTTTCAATTCACTGCACGAAGATAAAATTAAAGAAGCAAGTGCGAGGAAAATTAAAACTTTAGCTTTCATTTTTGTTCAGCTTTTAATTTTTAATCTTTTGAACCATGACAATACCCACAGAATCCAACGCCTGATTTTCTTGTGTTGATATGACAGGAAAAACATACAGAACCATCGTTTGTGTGCCAATCTCCTTCAACATTTTTCATATAATTTTTGGGATGTGTCTTTGGATCGTTGCCAAGCCCTGGATTTCTATCAACATGGCAGATTATACAGGTTGGATCAGCCCCTTCGGTATCGTGACAGCTCATACACATTTCAATATCCCGCTTCGCAAGTTTGGCATGTCTTCCACCACCAGATCCAACACCAATCGTAACGAAGTCATTTCCACTGTGCCATTCAGGTTTGACCTGACTTGTAGTTATA
>Ga0105162_1001784_pt1 | contig 11984 bp, 14 predicted proteins | sample JNZ201metaG_FD_81532 | JGI IMG/M metagenome (GOLD analysis project Ga0105162, IMG submission 81532) | Hot spring microbial communities from Jinze hot spring, China to study Microbial Dark Matter (Phase II) - JNZ 20120812A | ecosystem: Environmental > Aquatic > Thermal springs > Hot (42-90C) >...
CCAAATATTGTAAACATGTACCTTATGATAACATATATAGCAACAGATTCGGCTACTGGAAATACGGCTGAAATTGGTGTAGGTGCTTCAGATATTGCATCAGGTAGCCAAAAGTGGTTGGGAACTAGTGCTGATTCTAGGGTAAAGACCCACACGGTCAATGCTAAAGCAATCAGTAAATCGGTAAGATAGTTGCCGAAGAATCCCCCACTTATAAGCCCATTTACATTACCCCTTGCCTTTAGAGCTAGGTCAGCCATGTTCAGAGTTTGGAAACCGCTATAGAAAAGAATAGTTGCAAAGAAGTAAAGAACTAGGGCAATGATACTGACGAATGAGTATTTTATTGCTGCTTCAACAGCTTCAGCCTTACTTCTATGAAATGCAACTGCTGTATAGAGTCCGATACACATAACCTCCATCATGACAAATAGGTTGAATACGTCACCTGTATACAGAGACCCCATAGCACCGGCAAAGATTGCTAGTACAATTGTATAGAAGTAAGCTAGTGTAGACGCTTTTTGATAGTGTTTAAAGTAGGTGTAGCTCGATATTATCGATAGTACAAATATGAATGCGGCTAGCAGTGCTATGGTAGCATTAAGCTTGTCGATTATGTATGCTATACCTATTGGAGGAGGCCAGCCGCCAAATGGATAAAGTACTACTCCCTCTTTAAATACGTCAATTAATACGATCAGCGATATTATTAACGCCGTAAATCCTAGTAGAGAGGCGTAAACTGTGAAAAATCTTCTACTCTTAATTAGAAGAGATAGAAGTGGCGTTATGAATGAAAAAGATATGAGCATTGGCGGTATAAGCCCGTATATAGTATTCGGGACTACCAATATTCTACACCTCTAATCGAATATCTTGGATATGTATTTTTCAAAAGTATATGAAATCTCTTTATAGGCCCCTTCTTCATCAACTCTCTTAACATCAATCCAGTGGACATAGAAATACTTCCCAGCTTCATCTATTTCAACAACTACCGTACCTGGAGTATTTGTTATTGAATTAGCTACAGCTGTTATGGCATAGTCACAGGTAACTTTTACGGGGATTTTAACTATACCGGGGTTTATCGGCATTTTAGGGCTTAGAATTCTCCTAATTACATCGATGTGAGCATTAACCTCAGCTATAAAGAAATAATATAGAGTATAGGCTATTAGCCAGACCCAGCGTTTTGGGTTAAATGGTTTGTATGGATTGGATATGACAATGTTAGCGACAACTATACCTATTGCAACACTCACTACACTACCTGTGATAATATCATATGGTGTAATGGATCCTGTAAACACCATATATACTATGAATGCGAGTAGTGATACAGGTACAGCTCTACCTAGCCTACCCATCTCTACCCCCTCAGCTTCGATATCTTTCTCACATCCGTTGTTCCATATATTCTATAAATTTGTAATGTTACGAACATGAGGAATAGTACCACGGCCAACCCTATAACTATAGCGGTCAGTACAAGTGCTTGTGGTAAGGGATCTACAGCCTGTAGCACGAACAATCTAAGGTGCTGTAATGATGGAGGAATCTCCGTAATTACTGGAGGTATTGGATTTGGCTCTGCATGTCTAAATCCAACTATTATAGCAAGTGTATTTATTGTATCACTAAATATTGTAAGCGCAATTATTTTCTTGACTAAACTAGGTTTCATAAGTATACCATAGAGTGCGATGGTCATATTTACGAACATAGATAGTACAACTATATTGAATAGAAATGATTCTACCTCCACTACTCCTCACCCATAATAACATTCCTCACAGCATCTTCTGGAAGCATGAATAAGATAAATAGTGCTGCAAATCCAAATGCTACGGCTAGTGTCTCAAATGTATTAAAGAGAAATAGTGTCCCACCCAGCACTGTAGGTTCTATATAGGATGGTAGTCCATAGTATGAATAGAGCTTCGGCTGATTTTGGAATATATATGCAGAGCTACTATGAATTAGCGCAACAAACAGTACAATGAACGCTGATAGCGCTATGCCAATTAGACCTACACTTCTTAGTGTTACAGCCTTGTATACCGTAACCATTTTTGAAAATAGATATATAGAGAATGTTATGATTAGAAGCATCGGAGCAACAGCAATCGTTGCTCCTCCTTGGAAGCCTCCACCAGGCGTCAAGTGACCGTGTAATGCTATTGATCCTCCAACTGCTAGAATCATAACTATTGCTATTCTAGTAATAGTTCTCACTATTAGTGACATGCCTTGAGTTGATGGAAAAGATTTGAGCAACTTCTCGGTGGCTCCTCTACTAATTGCAAGTGCACCCACAATTGCTATAAACATTACAGATGTTTCAAATAGTGTATCGAGACCTCTATAGTCCCAAACAATTGCTGTGACTGCTTCTGGAGACATTGCACTGATATATCTGTATTTTGCATCCAAGTTGAATGTGGTGTTTAGAAATATAATGGCTAGACTTCTAATACCACTTGGAGGTACAGTAAATCCAAGCCCACCTGTCGATAAGACCATTGCTAATCCGATAACCAGTAGGATTAGCGATATCATTATAATTGTATGTAGTATTCTATTCATATTCTATTCACCTTCATAGCGTTCAGTCTTCTTAATAAGTATCAATATTAAGGCGGTATATAGACCTACACCAACGGGTATGTATGTTAAAAATATATCAGGAGCCATGAGTAGGTAGTATAGGAAGGCATATAGTGTGCTCTGTATAGCTGAGAAGACTACTGCTCTAATTAAATCACGCTCTACTACAGCTAGGTATATTGCCGGAATAGACAGAAGGGATGCCAAAGCCATTAACATGTAGTACAACATCATTTCACAGCACCTCTTTCCCTATCCTCTTCCAAACGATCAACAACTTTGGGATGTACGGTAGCAGCTTTGGATCTGTGTGCTGCACGTGCAATTGCATGCGAACCTACAGGTGCTAGAAAGAGCAGCAGTAGTGCCGATACAATCGATGCACCAGCCATAAAGAATCTATAGACTCCTAAGAACTCCGCACCTAGTACAAGTATTGCAACACCTATCAAGGGTACAAATGCACCACCTATAGTTCCTACGGTTAGGGCATGGAGCCTTACAAAGAAGTTTGGAAATCTATTCATACCTATTGCTGCTATAAGATCACATATAGCACCTATTGCTATCAATATTTCACCAATTATAATAAGGATCCAGCTAATCATATATCTATCCCCCCATCTCCCTAGATTCGAGATATTTAGCTACATAGATGTCGAGAGCATATGCCCACAACATAAGTACTATAACACAGGATACTAAAATGGGTGATTTAAAGTATACAGCCAGCACCGCTAAAAATACAGCTATATCATATGATACAGCATCGATAGCTATCACCATATCCGGAATGGTTGGGCCCTTTAGCGCCCGTATCAGATAGAGTACAATCGATACTATGAATACCGGTATTATTATTGTTATGAAGAACATTACGTGCTCCTCTATTCCCATATTCCATCAACCCAGCGTCTGTAATGTAAGTTCCCGTGAATAAACCTCCTTTATAGACGACATCCTATATTCATTTGTTGTCATATAAGCATTTACAGGACACACTGTTACACATCTATAGCAGAACACACATGACATGTAGTTAATATTTGGATACAGACCTCTGGGATTATGTTTTAACCTGACATCCTCTGGCAACTTTTCCATAGTTATACAATTGGATGGACATTCGATTGCACATAAAGTGCATCCTGTGCACTTTTTCAGATCCGCATAGTGTCTTCCCCGAAAGTCCTTCTCTATCGGTGTGGGCTTCCTAGGATACTCAATGGTTACAGGCTTCGATAGAAGATTCTTTATTACTTCCCTAATTATGCTCATGGAGCTGCCACCCCCATAGCAATCTCTCTGAGTGTAACTCTCTTCTCTACCCCCTTCTTCAGATCAACTACTATCGCCCTTTCCATACACGATATGCATGGATCATAGCTAACAAGAATTACAGGTACATCTGCAATACTATGCCCTAAATAGCTGAATCCGCTATTTATTATATTGTTGAAGGATGGTGTACGCACCTTAACCCTGTAGGGCTTGTTGCCCCCTGTATGCTGGATATAGTATGTGAGTTCTCCCCTAGGAGCCTCAACCCTTGCAAATGATTCGCCTGGTGGAAAGGTTCTTGGAAGTTTTCTCTCATCTACTACAGCAGAACCACTAGGAAGGTGTTCAAGTATATATTTGCACATTTCAAGAGACTCTAGCGCTTCATCCCATCTAACGAGCATCCTGGCCAGTGAATCTCCCTCACCCCTTACAATAACATTAAATGGTATTTCACCATATGCATCATACTTATCCTCTGCTCTCACATCACTTCTTATTCCACTTCCCCTTAGAATGGGGCCTAACATTCCATGGGAAGTGGCATCCTTCGCCTTTAATACCCCTATTTCTGTGAGCCTTTTACTTATCGTTGGATCATTTTCAAATAGTTTTCTATAGTACTTTAATCTAGGTTCCACCTTCTTAAGTATTTCAATTAGTCTATCTCTTTTAATATCGTCTATATCCCTTCGTACCCCACCAAACATGTGAAACTCTGCTAAAACTCTACCACCACTAACTATTTCCTTTGCTTTCATTACAAGCTCCCTATCCCTCATTATATACATGAATAGTGTATCGAAACCTATAATCTCTGCCATAATAGCATTGATAATCATGTGACTGTGTATCCTCTCTAATTCCATTACCAAGACCCTTAGATATTTAGCTCTAGGTGACGGTTCCATGCCGGCTACATATTCTACAGCTCTTGTAAAACAATTTTCGTGCACAGTATTACAGATGCCACATATTCTCGATGCTATGAATTTATCTTTATAGAACGTATTATTCTCGAGAAGCTTCTCGACCCCTCTATGATTATAGCCGGTACCTATCTCAACACCTACGATCTCTTCTCCATCGGCATAAACCTTTAGGAGAACGGGTTCGTGTATAGCTGGATGCTGCGGTCCTATTGGTATCTCTAGTGTTACAGGGATCTTAATTAACGAGGTTGCTTTTTCTACAACTTCATCCTCCAAATATTCTACACCTTTGCATCTTTTCTCAGTGGAAATACATTTTTAGAAGCTACATCAATAGGTACAAAGAAGCCTCTTCTCAAATACTTATTTCCTATAAATTCCACACCGAGAAGGTCATAGGTCTCACACTCACCGGAATACACACCCGGTATCATATCTATAAGGCTCGGCACTTGTGGTTTATCCCTGGGTACCGTTACCCTAATTACTATTGTGTTGGCAAGCGGCACAACGTGTATAAAGTAATTAACCTCTATAATACCCTCAGCCATTCTATCGACTCCTATAATATTGGATATATAAAATGATTCTTCTCCTAGACGCTGCTTCAGTAAGGCTATCACCTCTCTCAAATTATTTGCATCAATATGGAATCTGGGTCTATTCGGCTTCACGATATCCTTCTTAACTATGTAGCTTGATAGAATATCTTCAATCTCCTTAATGCTGCTCAGTTTCTTCCACCTTTTCTCTCTTTAATAATAGCAGTAATGCTCTCAAGATCTCCTCTGGTCTTGGTGGACATCCAGGCACATACGCATTAACTGGAACTACCTTATTAGCACCACCACTGATGCTGTAACTTCCCTTAAATACTCCTCCATCGTATGCACATGCACCTACAGCCACAACATACTTTATATCCGGCATCTGCTCATAGAGTCTTTTCAACCTCTCAGCTGCCTTCTTAGTAACAACGCCTGTTACAATAAGAATATCTCCGTGTCTTATGGAGGGAGAAAGTTTGACTCCATAGCGTTCAGGATCATAAAGTGGTGTAATTGCCGCTAGAACCTCGATATCACAGCCATTACATGCACCAGTATTAAAGTGAACAAGCCATGGCGAGTATTTTATGAGCCTACTCATAAGCATCCTACTTACAATCCTAATGGACAAAAATAAAAGCTTTTCTCCTGCATATATCTCCCCTTCTATGGATGTTATTCTGAAATTTCGATGGTAGCAAATTGAATGCTCTCTTCTATTTAAAGTAATACCGAAATGCTAATTCTTAAATCTCAATAATATCGAGAACAGAAGCTATATACTCAATGGAGGAAATAGTATCAGCGCCATTCTAAATCCTATCAATGCTTTTCAATTTAAACCCAAGGAAGTTAGTGAGAAATGTATATATGAGCAGGTCATGTCTATCATAATCTAAGTGTTTTAGATTGAAGCTTAAAATTTTGTTAACTTGTCCTATAATGTTGGTATTGGATAGGGCATGTCTTAATATATTCCAGGCTGCATTTTTAATGATATATTGCATTCTTAGTATTTTGAATAGCTTTCTTAGAGCTCTATAATGCTCAACACTGCCTAAATTTATAATCCTAGTATACAGTTTCGATGCTAACGATATAGCATAAAGACCGCCACCGCTAATACTCTTTACCATCGATACAGCATCTCCTATGCTTAATATATCGTTAGCATATGTAGCTATCGGATATCCCTGTAGTACATCTCCTCCATAGAGATCTTCAACGGATCTGTATGATAGTTTCAGGATATTTTTAAAGACCTGCTTTACATTTTCCAACATATCTATCGATGATGTGTACTCTGTGGCGTATCCGACAATAATCCTGTATCTATCTATCGGCACAAGCCAAGCAAAACCCTTTCCAAAAAGTATTGGCGAAATGAATACGTATATAGTCTCTACTTGATCATTCTTTAATGCACTACTTATAGAGACTTCCTCTTGAAGAGCCCTAAGAACATCGTATTTAGCACTCAATCCATACTTCCTCGAAAGTTTCGGTGGATATCCTTCTGCTATGACAATTTTATCAAAGTGTGTAGAGAGGAGTCCTTCTCCACCTCTTTTAAAAGTTAGAGAATATTTATTGTTATAGCTGGATATGTTGGTCACATCACAGCCTAGGTTTATTACAGCTCCCATCTCATTTAGAGAACGCATTAGCTCGATTTCATGCCTCACTCTATCAATTCTACATGCAAAATATCTATCTGCTACTATCTCTATCCCAAAGTTCGCTCCATGTATCAAAAATATCATAGATCTATACATATTCTCTACAAATCTCGATGCAAGAGGAAGTTTCATCAAAGTCTCTAGCGAGACTAAACCAGTACAGTGCTTACGTGGCACTAGAGTTCTACGCTCAAATATTGTAATGCTGGATGCTACTCTATCATTAAGTAGGTAGTAGGATACCGTAAGCCCTGCAATTCCGCATCCAATAATCCCTATATCCACTTCTAACACCGTGATAGCCAGTTTCAAAGCCGTTTGATCGATTATTTTTGTATAGAAAATATTTATTAACCTTACCTAGATAGTGGAACTGGAAGATATGGATATGCGGTGATACATCCTTGACTAAGAATATACTTACTACCCTAAGTGAATTCTTTTCAGAGCAGGAGCTTATAGAGATCATTTCAACGTTAATGAAATTCCATAGAATTCAAGGGTCTAGAGATTTGGAGAAGGCCTCAGAATATATAAGAAGTGAATTAGAAGCATTAAGGGAATTCGATGTAAAGCTGTATACATACGAATATAGTACTTGGTACGAGCTTCACCCACCTGTTATAGGATGGAACCTCAATGAATGTTTTGTGGAACTTGTTAAGCCCTCTAGAAAAATCTTGACCTCCCATCTGCAAACTAAGCTCTGTGCGGTAGCCCATACCCCACCTGGTGATGTAGAAGGGGAAGTTGTATATGTAGGTGAGGGAACTAGGCTTGCACATTATAGGGATAAGAATGTTGGCGATAAAATAGTTCTAGCACACGGTAATCCCTATCTTGTATACAGGGTTGCATCTCAGCTTGGTGTAAAAGGTTTTCTATTCTTTAAGACAGGTGTGTACGAGGATGCTGTTCCCTATCTTTCACTGTTTCTAACACCTGAAGAGGCTATGGTGGCAAAAACCCCTGCTGCTACAATCTCAAGGAGGCATGCCCATAGTATAGTGAGTATGTTGGAACGTGGACTAAAGCCTATCGTAAGGATAGTTATCGATGCTGAGTATTTTAGGGATGCAAAGATTAACGTTATAGAAGCTACTCTAGGAGAAGGTAGAGACGAACTACACGCTTTTGCGCATTACTGTCACCCAGCTGGTACAATAAATGATAATATAAGTGGTTCAGCAACACTTCTAGAGCTTGCTAAATCATTTGACAGAGCATTATATAGAGGTAGAATGGCTGCACCAAAGTCTATGAAAATTGTATTTGTATGGTTTCCTGAGTACTATGGTTCATTACCGTATTTATTGCATAAAACTTCGCACCAATCATCAAGAATAGTATTTGGTGTGAACCTTGATATGATAGGCGAAAAACAGGAAATAACAGGATCGACTATAAATATCATTAGACCTCCCCTCTTCATGAATACCACGGAATACGAGGGCATACTAATCAAATATCTAATCGAATCTCTATCAATAAATAGATCTTTTTCAAATATGGTCAAGATAGTATCCTACCGTCTCGATGTAAATTCGTATGACGGTGGAAGTGACCATGATATCTATTTACAATTTTCAATACCATCAATAATGATTAATCAGTGGCCAGATATATACTACCATACAAACCTCGACTCTGTTGATAAATTAGATCCGATTTTGGCAAAAAGAATTGGTGTAGGAATAGGATCTGCCCTATATGCAATATCATCTGATTGCTTAGATAGAGAGGTGGTGGAGATGATAAACAATGCCTATAGGGAGTACATCAGTGGGTATACTAAGCTCAAATTTGATATAGAGACTTTGAAGCGGTTGAAATCCATGGAAAGCCCAACTGGTAAAGAGGTACAGAAGGGTTCTATAAAGTATCGATATATTGGAGGTAAAGGGGTGCTAACACTTAGAACTATCCTAAGATTGTGCAAATCTATACAAAATCTAGAGGATATTCTAGAGCTATTAGAGAAGCAGCCTATACAATTTCTATTTACACACTACATACCCTTACTCCTCATGCACAGATCCCTTGGAATAGATGAAATAAAGTACTACATAACTTTAGAATATGGTATAGACATCGACGAGGCTACCATCGGTAACATGATCAACCGTCTAAACCAATTCAAATTGATTGAAGAAGTTACCATTTAAGTAAAAATTGGTTATTTCATTCTACAATCAATGCATTGACGTAAAGGATTTTAATAGAGATATTATGCCCTACTACATACTGGGCATTTAGGATTTCTACTTATATTAACGGTTTTAAATTCCATTGTATATAGATCAACAAGTAGCAATTTATTTGTGAGAAGCTCACCTGACTGAATTAATAGTTTCACTGCTTCTGTTGCTTCAATAAGTCCTATTATACCAGGCGTAAAAGCAATGACAGGGATGGCACTCTCTCTATCTACAACCTTTCTCCCAACAAATAAACAATTCAAACATGGTGTTTGCCCGGGAATTATTGTTGTTACTTGTCCATGCCAGCCTTCTACACCACCATGTATGAAAGGCTTTCCATTTCTAATGCATAAACTATTTAGAATAAGTCTTGTCCTCCAATTATCCAGAGCATCGATAACAACATCAGCTTCTTTAACTAACCTATCCCCACTACGTTCATCAAACCTCTCCCCATAACAATCAATCACAACCCTCGGATTGGCCTCCCGTAGTTTTCTACACGCAACAACAGCCTTAGGCTCATTTACATCTCTATCGCTGTATATTATTTGTCTATTCAGATTATTTAGCTCTACAATACCATCATCAACTATGATCACTCTACCCACACCGATATACGTAAGGTATACGGATATTACTGATCCGAGACCTCCTGCGCCAACAATTAACACCGTTGAACTCTTTAACTTCTCTTGCCTCTCTACACCGATTAACGGTAACTGTCTGCTATACCTCTCTAACTCGTATTTATCTAACGGCAATACGATCCCCATTTATTTCAACTCCATACCCACAGTTTAAAACTTAACCAAATTTCTATAGCAATTTATTTGATGAGATATTCTAGCCCTCTTCCATAGGTAGCATCATTAAATTAGAACATTATTACTTATATTTTTCTTGTTCATCTATAACCTATGAAATAGATGTGGGTATTTATGGAATTCACAGGAACTGTTGAAATAATATTTAGTAAAGTATTGTCTGAAGATATGAAGAAAGAAATCGAGAAGATTGTAGAGTATCTGAATAGGGATTACCTCAAACGGGGAACGAGGGATCCTAAGGAGGCCGCACACATAAATTCATACACTTTTAAGGATTCGGAAATAACCCTAGAAATTGAAACTGGAAGTAAGATTAGAATAGACGAAGCTGCATTAAGAATAAAGAACGTGTTATCAGCCACACTAGGTTCAAGATATAAAATTGGAATTAGAGGAGTAATTCTTCGCAATCCAAAGATCGTACTTAATAGTAGAATCGGCGTATCATTAAAGATACCGCTTATAAAAAGCATAGTAGGTGACGATAATCGTACCTCTATAGAGCTCGTGGATCTCGATGAAAATGATCTTAAAAAGCCTTTATTCCTTAGACTTGTAAGGCTTATAGAGGATAAGGAGCAGAGAGCTAAGTGGGGCGGAAAATCAGAACACTGGATTCTTATAAAGAAAAGTGATAAGAAGATAATAAAAGCCTTTACGGAAGATCCAAATGATATACTAGAGCGTATCGGATGGATGAAGAGAATGTCCATTGGCCAGTGGCTGTATACTCCTCCGCTCACACATATGTTAAATGCACTTAAGAGGCTATTCATTGATGAAGTTGTAAAGCCCCTAGGATTTGAAGAGGCTATTTTTCCGAAGATGTACCCCTTAGAGGTCGGATTGAAGACAGGTCATTTAAAGGGTGTAGTAAACTCTATGGTTTTTGCTTCACTTCCAAGGAGCTACGATATTTCGGAATTCGAAGAATTGATAGATCTTATGTATGTATTGAACGAGGTTCCACCAGAGGAGTTACAGAAATACCTTAGATCACCATCGTACTTCCTATGTTTTGCTCAGTGCGAACCCTTTTACTGGTTCTTTGAAAACGAGGTTCTTGACGATAGCTCACTCCCAATAAAATGGTACGATCAGAGTGGGCCGTCATACAGGTGGGAATCTGGAGGTATTCATGGTATAGAGAGGGTGATAGAGTTCCATAGAGTGGAGGTTGTATGGCTTGGAAAACCTGATGATGTTACAAGGATACGAAATGAGCTTTTAGAACGCTATGAGTATTTTATGGATAGGGTTCTAGACATTGAATGGAGAATGGCCTGGGTAACTCCATGGTTCTACGAACAATCTGGTACTATACAAGAATCTATAGAGAATATTATTGAAGTAAATAGACCTGGAACAATAGATTTTGAGGCGTGGCTTCCATACAGAGGTGAGAGGGAAGATAATAAGAATTGGATTGAAATAGGGAACATATCAATACACGGCACTAAATTTACGGAACCTTTTAGAATAAAGCACAATAAAGGTGAGACACTATGGACAGGCTGTTCCGGATTTGGAAGTGAAAGGTGGCTTATAGTTTTACTTGCTCAAAAGGGCTTTGATACTGAAAATTGGCCTAGGAAGTACATAGAGTACATCAGGACCACCCCCTTCCCAAAATCACTAAGTACCGTGACATATCCTAAGACAAGAGATGGCAAAGAGCTATTATCTAAGATAGTTGATTTGTTTAAATGGTGAAATTTATGGGAGAACTATTTAAGGAAGCATCTAAACAACCGTTACTACAGATAGCCTTAGATTTCATAGATTTGAAAAAGGCCCTAGAGATCGCTTCAATTACTATAAATGCTGGTGCCCATATAATAGAGCTGGGGACCCCTCTTATAAAAAGCCATGGATTGCAAGCATTGCTAGCATTAAAGGA
>Ga0105162_1001785_pt1 | contig 11980 bp, 12 predicted proteins | sample JNZ201metaG_FD_81532 | JGI IMG/M metagenome (GOLD analysis project Ga0105162, IMG submission 81532) | Hot spring microbial communities from Jinze hot spring, China to study Microbial Dark Matter (Phase II) - JNZ 20120812A | ecosystem: Environmental > Aquatic > Thermal springs > Hot (42-90C) >...
AAGCCTAGACCTCTTATCTTCCAGTTCTCTAATCTCGGTCTCGATCCTTCTCTTCCTCTCACTTAAAGTATTTATTTCCGCTCTAAGCTGAGAGGCCTTCTTTTCTAATTCTGCTGCAGCTTCTTCTTTTTCTCTCAGCTTGGCCAGGGATTCCTTCAACTCAGCCTCTCTCCTTACAAGTCTCTCAAGCCTAATTTCTCTAAGCTTAAAATCTCTCACCATCTCTTTAATCATCTCTTCAAGTCTGCTTCTCGCTTCCTCAATGCCCGATAAATATCTCTGAGAAAGCTCAGCGACCTTCTGTTCAAGTTCTCTCTTCTTCTCCTCTAAAGTATTTATCATCTCTTCCCTCATGCTCAATTCTCTTTCTTTCTTCTCTAATTCTTCTCTCCATTTTCTCAACTCTTCCTTCATAGATTCTAGCTCCGTCCTCTCCTTGACCAGCTGCTGGGTTTCCTGCCTAATCATTTCTCTTTCCTTGGTTAATGCTTCAACTATATCTTTTATCCCCTCCTGAACTGAGAGCAGCATGTTTTCATAGTATCTAACTATTGTAAGTTCTTCGGAGACCTTTTCAAGTTCTCCTATGAATGGCGCGATCTTTCCCTCGAAGACTGATGGAAAAGATGAAAGTGTTGACGTTAACGTTATTAGGTTATTCACATTTCTCCCAATATCTTCCAGTGAATCGTTTAGTCTATCAACTGCCTCCGTAAGCTTCTCAATTATACCTTGCTTGGTACTTGATAGTTCTTGAGAAAACTTTTGCTCTAATTCTTCAAGCCACTTCTCCTTCTTTGAAGAAGATGAAAATATGCTCATTACACATCACTGATAGAATTGTGCTAGAGTTAGTATTGATAAATGAAATATAAGTTTTGCGATTATAAAAGCACTAAATAAAGTGTACAACAATTATGCAGAAAGGCCGCAATGAAGTTAAGCTTGATTTAGTTGATTTAAATGTGGAAATAATGAGGTAACATCTAGTTTACTGAAATGGCCATCAAACACCAGTAATCCTCAAGATATTGGTGACGCCCACATAATCAGGAATCTAGTAAAACTTTATTTTTCTAGGTTCTCGGGAAAATTCTAAAAGAGAAGTTTATAAAAGAGATGACAGACTTATGTGTAGAGGCGTATAGTATTGATTGTTACACATGAAGAAGTTGTATCAAGGTTTTTTAAGATTGGCGCAGGTGGGGCCGTCGCAGGAGCTATACACATCCTTACATTGCTACTAGGATGGTATATTGAGACGAATGGAGAAGCAGTCTTAACTCTTACCGGATATAATTTCATCGAATCTTTTCTATTTTCTGTAGTTGGTGGTTTACTAGCTGGTTTCAGCTTACTTATAGCATACCTGGTTAAGAAGTTGAATGCAATTAAAGTGCTGCTCGGAGGATTAACACTGACTGGTGGACTTTTATCTCTATTCTCTCCAATATACATATATGTATTCAAGATACTTGGAGTAAATCTTAGAGGATACCCGGACATAGGGTTTTTCGCAGCAATATTTACAGCGATCATTGAGCTCGGCATAGGTGCTCTCATACTCTTGACGCCCTTGAAGAAAGAGGTAATCTATCCAATGGAGATTCCGCCAACCGTCGCGTATCCTGATACTTTATCTACTGAGCCAAGTGGGCCACAGCCTAGATTGAGGGGTGAGAGAAGTAGGACTTCTGTTGCACAAATAGAGATTGCAGAAGACGTTGAAGAAGGAGTATGCACTATATGTTATTATCCGTTAACCAGCGGGAATACTGTAAGATGTAGCGCATGCGGAGCACTCTTTCACAGAGACTGTATAGATGCATGGGTTAATCTAAATCATTCTTGTCCAAACTGTAAAGCGTTAATGTATAGCTGAGAAGGCATGTTTTGATTGAGCTCAGATCAGCGACAATTTTGTTTTATTGATCCTGCTAAAACGTAAGTAGATTTATATTGATGCAAGATCATGCTCAAGATCTAGGTAGACTGAATTGAAGAAGATTTTAGACATTGATCAACGATACGAAGCCGTCATGAGGCTTGCATTAGAGAGGGGCTTCTTTTATCCTGCCTCGGAGATATATAGTGATGCACCTGCAGGTTTCTGGGATTATGGTCCTTTAGGAGCATCTCTCAAGAGGAAGTTCATCGAGCTATGGAGGAGAGAACTCGTCAGAAGAGATAACATGCTGGAGATTGATGGAGCCCAAGTTCTCTCGAAGAACGTTTTCATGGCTTCAGGCCACTTGAAAAGCTTTGTAGACCCTATCGCAAAGTGTCCAAAATGCAACTCGGTGTACAGAATAGATAAACTGATCGAGGAAACAATAGGCTTACATATACCTGAAAGACTTGACCTAAACAAGATAGGAGAGATAGTTAAAGAAAAGGATATTCGATGCCCTAAGTGTGGAGGAGAGTTAACTGATCTCTCATACTTCAACATGATGTTTAGACTGGGAGTAGGGGCCATGGGTACAGATGCCTACCTTCGCCCCGAAACATGCCAATCAATCTTCGTAGATTTTCTAAGATTGTTTAAAGTTATGAGATGTAAGCTCCCCATAGGCTTCGCTCAAATAGGAAAAAGCTTCAGAAACGAGATCTCTCCAAGGCAAGGATTACTCAGGATGAGAGAATTTTACCAAGCAGAGATCGAGGTGTTCTTCAACCCCAAGAAGTCTAACGACATACCTAAAGCAGAATCCTTAATCGATTATGATCTAAGATTGCAATTACTAGATTCAGATAAGATCTTGGAGCTTACTTGCAGGGAAGCATTAGAGAGAAAGATCGTGTCAAGCAAGCTCGTCGCATATTATCTAGCTCTTATCCAACAATTCTATGAAAAAGTCGGGATACCTAGAGAGAAGATAAGGCTTAGACAACTAGGAGAAGATGAGAAAGCATTCTACGCTGTAGAAGCATGGGACCTGGAAGTAGAGACTAGTCTGGGATGGATAGAGCTGGTTGCATGCAATAATAGAGGAGACTACGACTTGGGAGGTCATCAGAAAATGAGCGGGCATGAGATGACCGTACTAGATGATGGAGAAAAGGTTCTACCCCATGTCTTCGAGCTTTCAATGGGCGTTGACAGAAGCATATACTGTATTCTGGAGACAGCTTACAGTAACGTAGATGGAAGAAACGTCTTAAAAATAAATCCTGACCTAGCTCCAATACATGCTGCAGTACTCCCCCTAGTTTCAAAAGAACCCCTAGTAAGTAGGGCTAGACAAATACATGATATGCTTAGAGTAGATTTCGACATTGTATATGATGAATCCGGCAGTATAGGTAGGAGGTATGCTAGGCAAGATGAGATAGGTACTCCCTACTGCATAACAGTAGATTATCAAACCCTAGTAGATGATACGGTGACAATCAGGTATAGGGATACAACGCTTCAATTTAGGATAGAAGCTTCAAAATTATACGATTTCCTTTCTAAGAGCTTCAAAATATACTAACATGGCTCAGTTAAATCTTACTCCGCCTAGAAGTAGATTATCCCCACTCTGGATAATTCTAAATCTAGAGAATTTCACTGATTGCTCATTCAACTGATTAACGTAACTCTTTTCAGCAATTTGATAAAATATCTAACACCTCGTAAAAAGCTTCTAACGGTATTTCAAGTTTCTTCATTGATTACTTCGACTTCCGCTGAATAGAGGATGAAACTGTATAAGTGTCAAGGGGGAGTGGCCGGCTTATCCACAAGTAGTAATAACCTTCCTGGGGAAATATGAGAAGTGAACCCTTCAAGGTTGCCGGAAGAGTACCAGAATACCTATATATAATTATGGATACATATAACATGGGTAGATTAGTTTCAATGTGGTGAAATACTGTGACTTTACCTAGAGATAGAGAAGAAGAATTCAGGATTAGAATTTTTACTCTGATTCAAGACCAGATCAGGAAAGTTATAGATATGTATAAGATTGCTCTAAGCATGCTTGAAAGCTTTGTACAAGATCCCAACCCCACAAAGCTTGAAGATTTCTATCAGAAGATCTTGAAAGCCGATGAGTCAGCTAAAGATACTACTAGGATGATTGAGATGGAGATGAGCAATGTCGGCGCATTACTCACCAACAAGGAAGATTTTATCAGACTAGTAACAGAGATTGATGAAATAGCTGACACCGTTGAAGGAATAGCTTATAGAATGGTCAATCTAGCGAAGATGAAGACAAAACTTAGTAGAGAACTAAATAGTAAACTATTAGAGTTGGGCGATATGGTTCTCTCAACATTAAACAGGCTTCGAGAAACACTACTAGCTATAACATTAAATGCGACTACATTCCAGCAGAAGATGAGGGAGACAGAAGAACACGAGAAAAAAGTCGACGATATATACCGTACACTCGACTTATCAATACTTACAAGTGAGTTAAAGATCGCACCACTTCTACTTACAAGAGAGATTGTATGGATGCTTGAAGAAATAGCAGATACAGCTGAGAGAATAGTCGATACTCTTAGAGCACTATCATTAACAATATTTTAGTCGAGAAAACTCTGAGAGGTTAAACCAGATGATTACCGCCGAATTAATAGAAGATTCAGTAATCATCTGGAGTATAGAAGATGGTAGAAAACTCTATAGAGAAGGCTTCTATGGAAAACCTTTAGGAATACCTAAACCCAAGACGCCTGATTTCGATGCACCTCTCATCCTAGACATAATTGAGGCCGTCTACTTAGTTGAAAAAGGCAAGATCGAAGTATATCATGCATGCAGAAAAATGAGTTTAGAGGAATTAAGAGAACATGCTTCTAGAGCTTATGCAAAATTCGAAGAAAAATATCACGTATATAGAGAACTTAGAGAGAGAGGGTTCATAGTTACTCCAGGGATAAAGTTTGGAAGTGATTTCGCGGTATATAGGCTTGGACCAGGCCTAGAGCATGCACCGTTTATAGTTCAAGTGAAAACTAGAGAGGAGAACTTGTCAGCTTTAGAGATTATCAGGTCCGGGAGGCTCGCAACGACGGTCAGAAAATACTTTACTATAGTTGTCCCAGACATAAGAGCAAAAACAAATTCATACATACTTTTTGAGTGGTTCAAGCCATAATCCCTAAACATTATTTCTAGAATAACCTCACACGCTATTCTGATCCCTCAATATCCTAGCTTCTCCTCTGTAAAACCTGATGTAAACATCTGCTAGCTTAAAGATTGCTGTATGAGTAGCTCCAGAATAGAAGCTGATGTCTCCTACATTTCTTTCCCTGAGAACCTTATCAATTTCGCCGGCTCCTAGATCTATGGGTAGCATATTTTTCGAGCCTACGGCGAACCCCCACATAGATGAAAACGACTTGACATAACATCCATAGTAACAAGTTTTCGGGAATACTTGTGATAAAGTTTTAACGATGGAGAGGAAGGTGCCAGGCGTATGGGAGATGGATGATGCCTGCGTAACGATCATGCCGTCATCTGAGAGCTTCCTATATGCAAGCTGGTAAAACTCTAGCGTATAGAGTTTCTCTGCAGGTCCTCCCGTAACTGGATCGGTTACATCCATTACTATTATATCGTATCTACTATTAGTTTGTTCTTCAAGAAATCTTCTCCCCTCATTAATATAGAGTTTTAACCTTCTATCTTGGAAAGCCTTAGTAGACCATGGAATATATTTCTTCACTAACTCTATTAATTCTCCATCAAGATCAACCATCGTTATCTCTTCTACAACATCATGTTTTTCTATCTCTCTAATTGTTGATCCCTCTCCACCGCCTACTACTAGTATTCTCCTAGGTCTTGGATGAGTTGCTAGAGTTGGGTGGACAAGACACTCATGATATATTCTCTCATCTATTTGAGAAGACTGCATCAATCCATCTAAGAGTAGAGCAAGACCGTAATCCTCGGTCTCAACTATGTCTACTTTCTGATATCTCGTCCGCCCTGAGTAGACTATCTTCCTAATACCGTACATTACCTTGAAGGTCGGCGAAACATTTTCCACTACATAGATCGACGGTTCAACGATATTTTCCATTATCCTACACCTCAACGATCCCTCTCTTGATTTCTGTCACACTCACCTTGCTCGGAGAATAATATTTGAGGAAAACGTCATATGCTCTCCAAGGATCAACCTGGTTTCCGCATGTAAATATGTCTAAGGCAGCGTACCTATGTTCGGGCCACGTATGTATAGATATATGGGATTCAGCTATCACTATTATACCGCTTACCCCTCCACCTGGAAAAAATGTATAATGCTCTCCCATAAAAGTAGCCTTACATGCTTCTACAGATTCTCTCAGCACTTTTTTAGCTAGAGATATGTCGTGGAGGAGGATGGGCTGGACTCCATGCATCTCTACCACAAGATGTCTTCCAAGAGTTTTCATCCTCAATCAGCTTCTCCCCTCCCCCGGTATCCGGCTTAAAAATCTGAAAACCAGCTTAAAAACATACCTAGGTTAGAGAATCCACTCTTCTAATGATAGACTTATATCAGCTCTGTTTCTTTTAAGAGCTGTAATGCTTCTTCCTCTGTAAGTCTACGTTTATGTAGAATTGTAAACTTCTCTCGTCTAATATCTGGAGAGAAGACTAAAGCCTTCACAGCTATCTCTACAGGGATTCCTAACTGATTCAAGCTTAACGGTATCCCCGCTTTCTCCATGTATCTTCTAAGCTGCCTCCATTCGTAGTCTGGATTTTTCCACCAGTTTGGATTGTATCTTTCATGATAGAGAGATGACGGTAGAGTCCCTAGAGCACATTGTATCCCATGAGGTGCCCTGCGAGACGAATACATATCTATGTAGTGGCTGAATAAATGTTCACTTCCAGAAGCCGGTCGAGAAGAACCAGCAATCATCATAGATATACCTGAATAGATTAATGCTTCAGCAATCTTTTCATAATCTTTAACTCTTCCCATCTTCAAACAGCCAACTACTATTTCTACAGCCTTCATAGTATATTTCTCAGCCGTGTAGCAATATTTTTCTCCAGTCTCATCTCTCCCCAGCTGCCAATCTTTTATTGATACGACTTTAGCCAATAAGTCTCCAAAGCCTGAAGAGAGCAATATTTTAGGAGCTTTTGATATCAAGTCTAAATCTATTAATGAGAATATCGGTGCCTTAGTCACGATAGATCTTCTCCCACTTTCACTAAATAATGAGACTATAGGAGAAACTATACCATCATGGGATAACGCGGTTGGAATCGTGAGAAAGAAGGCTTCATTCTTGTAGGCGGTATACTTTGCTACATCTATCACTGTTCCTCCACCTACCGCTATAACTGTCCGAGCATCTTTAGCTAGAATGGTTTTCCCTTCTGCTTCTCTGAATGTTGGTTCATTTACTATTATCCCTAGACCATCAACGAGTTCTACTATCCTCTTTCCAGCGACTTTGAAGGTATTCTCATCATAGAAGACGGCTACTGGCTTCTCAACATTCAGTATTTCCAGGAATCTCGGAAGATCTTCTACTATTCCTCTACCGACAACTACTTCTCTTAATGTTTTTTCATGGGGTAGACTGCATCCACATTCTTCCCTACTTGGGATTATTCTCCTAATATCTAGCTTCTTCAATTTTTATCTAGATGTACTTGCTTAAATTTTAATCTACTCTAGTTTCAGATCTTATTGTTTTCTTCCAGTAATTATGTATGATAGAGAGTCCGCTATGTAGCACGTATGGTCTGCTATTCTTTCAAGGTATCTCAATATCAAAGCTATCGAAAGTAGGCATCCCGTATCTATCCTCCCACCCATCTGGATTAGGTATTTAATGTTCTCAGAGTAGAACTTATCCACTTGGTCATCTCTCTTCCTTACTTCTTCGGCTTTCTTCAAATCTTTACTCAGATATGCTCTTCCAGCTTCTTCAACCATCTCTAAGACTATCTGTGAGAGTTCTCTTACCGATGTAAAATCGCATCCACTCTCAGGGATCATTGCAACGATCTCGGATATGTTTGCGGCATACCTACCGATCCTGGAGAAATCATAGGATACCTGTATTGCAGATTTTATTTCTCGGAGATCAGAAGCCACTGGCTGGAATCTCGCTATAAGCTGGACTGCTAGCTCGCTTACTTCATCCATCATGAATAGTAACTCATCGGACATCTTCCTAACGTCTTCGATTCTGTCAACTCTCGCCAAGACAGATTCTATACTCTTCTCTAACGTTTTCTCGGCTAAGTTGATCATATCGTTGATTAAACCGTTAAGTTTTAGTAGGCCGTAATCTATAGGTCTCTTTAAGCTCATCTTGATTAACCTCCGAAGCTATCCCATCCTCCCCACAACATATTTCTCTGTTAATTCATGTCTAGGTCTAGTGAAGACCATAGAGGTTTCACCGATCTCGATTAATTCACCCATGTATAAGAACGCTACGTAGTCACTTATTCTTGCAGCCTGCTGAGGGTTGTGTGTAACTATTATTATCGTATAGTTTTCTTTTAATTCAAGCATCAACTCTTCAATTTTAGATGATGCCACTGGGTCTAGGTTAGCTGTAGGCTCATCCATGAGAACTATCTTCGGTTTTAACGCTAAGGCACGGGCTATACATAGTCTCTGCTGCTGTCCACCACTAAGCATCGAGGCAGGTTTTTTTAGGTCGTTCTTCACCTCATCCCATAGGTATGCTTGCTCCAAAGCTTGTTTAACAAGTTCATCTAATTGTGATTTATTTTTTACTAGCCCATTGAGTTTAGGACCTAAAGCTACGTTCTCATATATTGAGAGATGTGGGAATGGGTTAGGTATTTGGAAGACCATCCCAAACTGTCTACGAACCCACGTAATATCAACGTTATCATTATATACATCTATGCCATCTATTCTTACCTGACCTTCTACCCTTGCATGAGGATTCAGTTCAAGCAATCTATTCATCGCTCTTAGCAAAGTACTTTTACCGCATCCGGATGGCCCCATTATAGCGAAAATTATGTTCTTAGGTATTTTGAAGCTGATATTCTTGAGTATGTGTTTATCACCATACCATACGTTTAAGTTGTTAACCTCGATAGCCCAAGTCATATCTTTACCTCCTTTACTACTATTCTTGAGATTACGAATATCGCCAATATTATTGATAGCAGGATTGCTGACGCCCCCCATGCTACCTGATGCCATCTCTCATAAGGTGATAGTGCAAAGTTGTATATTAGTAATGGTATAGCATTTATAGGTTTGTCTAATCCTTCAAAGTATGAGAAAGACGTTCCTAGGATCGTAAATAGTAGGGGGGCTGTTTCACCAGCTGCTTTGGCCATCCCGATGAGTAGAGCCGTCAAAACACCACGTCTAGCAGCACTTAATAATACTCTCAGGTAAGCTTTAGGATGTGAGATGCCGAGACTGAATGCGGCTTCCTTCAAACTGTACGGTATAGATTTGTAGGCTTCTCTAACATTTAATGCGATGTATGGAATGATGACTACGGAGAGCGCAAATGCTCCAGCGAAAGCATTAAACCTCTTAAGAGGGACTACAAGTATCGAGTATGCAAACAATCCTATAATTATCGTTGGGAATTCCACCATTATCTGGAGGAAGAGCTGAGTATACTGTGCCAGCTTTGTATGGGAGAACTCTGAGAGATATAGTCCTGTAAAGAAACCTATACATCCGCCGATCATTAATGCTAAACTCATTAAGATAAGGGACCCGGCTAATGCTGGACCTATTCCACCTGCTTTACCACCTATAGGAGGAGGTGGAAAATCTATCAAGAAAGAAAGACTTACATATCTTAAGCCTTCAGAGTATATGTTGATTATTATCATGAATATCGGGATAGCAGAGATAGTCGCTAGTAGAGAGATCGTTCCAAGCATTATCTTCTCTTTTAACTTTCTTTTATTCAACCTTTTATCATCACCTTTTTTATGAAGTATAATCCTACTAGGTTTATGACTAAACCTATCAAGAAGAGTATAGTTGCTCCACCGTAAAGTGCGGGAACCATATACTCGTACGCTTCAGCGTTTGGAAACTGGTTAGCTATCAAGCTAGAGATAGTATAACCCATATCGAATAAGCTTTTGGGAATGTTAAGAATGTTCCCAACAACCATCGCCACAGCCATGGTCTCGCCCATAGCCCTACCCAATGCGAGGAACAAACCCGCGAAGATGGCGGACTTAATATATCCGAGCATAGTTCTTACCGTCTCCCATTTTGTCATGCCAATACTGTAAGCTGCTTCCTTCAAATTGTATGGAACAGCTGTATACGCTTCACGGATTATGCTGGAGGCAAAAGGCACTATCATTATAGCTAGTAAGACTCCGGCAGTGAAGAGATTTGTCGGGGTAGGCTTAGTAGAAAATAGAGGTATGAAGCCTAGATAATTATGTAGTGGAAGCATTAAGTAATTATGAAGTATTGGTGCGAGGACGTAGAGCCCCCATAGACCATATATTACTGAGGGTAAACTCGCCATAAGGTCGGATATGCTATTCATTAAGCTTCTAAATCTTTGTGGGATAATCTCGGAGGAAAATACTGCTAAAGATATGGCTAGAGGGGTGGCGATACTTATCGCTATAGTTGAAGTTATTAGAGTCCCTAAAAGAGCTGGTAGAATACCGTAGCTCTCCTTAACAGGATTCCAGACACTACTAAAAACGAAGTCTAATCCATATTTTATGAATATTGGACTAGAAGTAGTGACCAACGAAACTACGATCCCTACAACTATCGTTAATGTTGTGAATATGAAAAAAAATAAGAGAATTTGAAAAATCTTCTCGCTCCTCATACTTCATCTATCTAAGTAACTTAAGACCTTCTAAACCTATCTCCGCCACCTCTGGTGGGAGGGGATCGTATCCTGGAACAATGTTTTCCTTCTTCTGTCCTTCAGTTAATACCCATTCAAAGAATTCTTTGAGTATAGCAACTTTGACGGGATCTTTATATTCCTGCTTTAAGATAATGAAGGAGAAGGAAGTCAGAGGGTAACTATCTAAGCCGGGCGGGTCTACTGTCTCATCTGGGAATATGCTTGACCAGTCTTCATGAGCTTTTGGAAGAATCTTTGTGAGAGCTGTCAATGCGGATCTTATTGATTTATCTGTCGGCAGAACATATTGCTCATCTCTATTCTTTATTAATGCTATCTTGAGTCCGACTTGATAGGCATATGCAGTCTCTACATATCCTATTGAGTATTGATTCTGCTTAATGGCTGCAGCGACACCTTCATTTCCTTTTCCTCCTACACCGTTGCCGAGTTGGTCTACAGGCCACTGTACTGTAAAGTCTGACCCTACTTTTTCTTTCCAATCTTCAAGAACTTTCGATAGATAGGCTGTGAAAACCCTCGTCGTCCCACTACCATCCGACCTATGTACGGCGATGATTTTCTCGTGCGGCAGATTTAATTCAGGATTCAATTCTTTTATACGGGGATCATCCCAATACATTATTTCTCCAAGATACATTCTCGCTACAACCTCACCTGTCAATTTTAGCTTCTCTGACTCTACATTAGGAATATTGTGCACGACCACTACCGTACCTACGATAACTGGAAACTGGATGATTCCACCCTTCGCTTGAAATTCATTGTATATATCTTTTTTTAATGGAGGGTCGCTTCCAGCGAAGTCGATTAATCCTTCCCGAAAGTTCGATTGTCCTGCACCACTACCGATAGATTGATAGTTTACTGAAATTCTACCCTTCGTCAGCTCGTAGAACTTCGATGCCCACGCCTGCATTTGAGGATTCAAAAAAGATGCCCCTGCACCATTAATCGTCCCAATGTAGACTGACGTAGTCTTTATCTCAGTTTTTGTCTCGGTTACCGATGTCGTAGCGGGAGCTAGCAATCCCGAAAAGAGTAAGAGCCCGATAACTACTATTATCACCACGGTCGCCAATATCAGGATCTTTCCTGTTTTCATCTTTTCTCAGACGAGCCTTTCTTGGTCTCAAATATATAGATT
>Ga0105162_1001786_pt1 | contig 11964 bp, 12 predicted proteins | sample JNZ201metaG_FD_81532 | JGI IMG/M metagenome (GOLD analysis project Ga0105162, IMG submission 81532) | Hot spring microbial communities from Jinze hot spring, China to study Microbial Dark Matter (Phase II) - JNZ 20120812A | ecosystem: Environmental > Aquatic > Thermal springs > Hot (42-90C) >...
ATGGTGCAGTTTCTTCCGAGTTTTGCTCCCTTCATTATGTGTGAAAAGTGCCAAATTTGCGTTCCTTAACCTATTTCGCACGGTTCATCAATTATTGCGGTTTCGTAGGCGTAAAATTTTTCGTTCATTTTAAAGGGCAAACCATTATTTTTTAAAGATTTGCTCGCAAAGTCAAGAACTTTAAGAACTCTTAATGCCTCATATCCATCTGTCAACGGTCGTTTCCTTTTCTTAACACATTCAATAAAATGAATACAAGCATTTTTCAATGGTTCATCATTTGGAATGTTGATAAATTCAGCATCTGCTTTTTTAGCAACTGGAAAATCACCAAGCCATTCAACTTTGTGTGGGTAAAGAGTAAGTTTGTTTTCTTTTTCTGTGTCGTCAAATACAGCCATTTTCTTTGTTCCAATTATTACAAGTTTTTGTTCTTTAAACGGATGAAGCCAGCTTACGAAGATGTGGGCTCTAATTTTGTTCTTGAATTCAAGATGAGTTAGCGTGACATCGCAAGGAATTTTTGAATTTAAACCTGTTAAATTTCCATCAAAAAGATAACTTTCTCCAAACGACGAAATTTTTTCTGGCATTTCTCCTGTGATTGAAAGAATTAAAGAGACATCGTGCGGTGCAAAGCTCCAAAGCGTGTTTTCTTCTTTCCTGAATCTTCCAAAGTTTAATCGGTTGGAGTAAATATATTTTATCTCGCCAATTTCACCACGGTTGATTAAATTTTTCAATTTTACAACCGCTGGGTGATAGTGAAGGACATGGTCAACCATCAAGATTAAATTTTTTTCTTCAGAAATTTTAACAAGTTCAATTGCATCTTCAATTTTTAACGCAAGTGGTTTTTCAACAAAGACATCTTTTCCGAGCAGGAGAAATTTTTTTGCGATTTCAAAATGTGTTTCAGATGGTGTTGCGATCGCAACTGCTTTTATTTGTTCGTCTTTTTCAATTTCTTCAATTGAATCAGTGTAATGTGCTGGATATTTGTTTTTTAACTCGTCAAAGTTTGTTTTATTTACATCACACACGCTTTTTAAAACTCCGAGTTCAAAAAAAATTCTGACGAGATTTTTACCCCAGCTTCCAGAGCCAATGACAGCGATAAATTTTTCCATTTCATTCGCTTGTTTTGTTGAGTAAAATTGTTTTTAAAATTTCACTCACAAGATCAGTTTGGATTCCAAAAGTTGATGGAACAGGGAAGAATTTAACATTGTAATTTTGTTTTATTTTTGCTTTTTCTTTTGCGTAATCAATTGCTTTTCTCAATCCACCAAGTTCGTCAACAAGTTTTAATTCCAGTGCCTTTGTTCCGACATAAACTTTTCCCTGTGCAAGCTGTTCAACTTCTTCAAGCGTCATTTTTCTATTTTCCGCAACTTTTTGTTTGAAGCCAAGGTAAGTGTATTGTAGGGCATTTTCAATCATTTTTCTTTCTTCGTCAGTCCAGTGTCTTGATGTTGAGAATAAATCTGTGTGTTCTCCTTTTTTGTATTGCTCAATTTTGATTTTAAGATTTTGGTAAAGTTTCTCAAGCACTGGCTTTGAATAGACAACCCCAATGCTTCCAGTAAGAGTTGCGGGATTTGCGAAAATTCTATCCGAGCTACAAGCGACATAATAGCCACCGCTTGCTGCGACATTTCCGAATGAGATTATCACGGGTTTTTTCTCTCTTGCTGATTTTAATGCGCTGTATATTTCGTTTGAAGCGAGAGCAGAGCCACCACCACTGTTAACTCTTAAAATTATAGCTTTTACGCTTTTATCTTTTACTGCGGAATTTATCTGCCTTACGACTGTTTCAGAGCCAGTTAATCTTTCATTAAGAAGTGGGATAAATGGAATTGGTGGTTGGCTTTCGCCAGTTACGATAGTTCCATAAACTCCGATGACAGCAATTTTGGGAACAACGCCCCAAGTTTTGTTCCAGTATTTTCTCTTTTCAAGTTTAACGATTTTAACATTTTCATCCTCACGATTATTTGCGAGTTTATTTATCAATTTTTTTGCTTCGTTGTAAAATCCAACTTCATCAACAAGCCCTATTTCCTTTGCTCTTGGTGGGATTAAACCACCAGAAATTTCCTGCACGAGTTCATCTGTAAAGTTTATGTTTCTTGATTTTGCAATTTGCTCAATCATTTGTCTATGAATTTCTTCAACAAGTCCTTTTATAAGTTCTGCTTGTTTTGGTGTTGCTGAATCTGTATAAGTTGAGTGGAATGTTGATTTAAATTCGCCCGCTGTCATCGCATCCCATTCAATTCCAAATTTTTCAAAGAAACTTTTTAATCTTGAAACATCAATCACAGCACCGTATCCAACAATCATACATTCTGGTGCGATGACGATTTTATCAGCGACGCTTGCAAGGTAAAGTTCATTAACTCCTGCAATTTCACCACCAAGATATGCAACGACAGGTTTACCAGATCTTTTTACTTTAAGAACTGCTTCAACGATTTCCTGTGTTAGACCTTCAAGTTCATAAAGTTTTACTTCTCCCGAGAATGGATAAATTTTTAACACAAGCCCGTTAATATCTTTGTCGTTTGCAGATTTTTCTATCTCATCAATTAAGTCGTGGACGCTTTTTCTTGGCTTTGAGAATAAAGATGGTTGCTCTTTATAATCGGGGATCAAGCCACGAATTTCAACTTCGGCAATTTTTTTAACTGGGTAGAAAGATGTTTTCATAAATTCCTGTGAATTGAAGAAAGAAATACTTGTTCTGTTTTTTGAGTTTTCAAAGTCAGAGAAAACTTTTAAGCCATTGTTTTGAAAATTAATTGATACGCCGAAGATAAAAGTCCTTTTATCGGAGAAAATTTTTGAATTGTCAATTACGCCATATATGTTTAATCCGTCAACAATTTTTATGTCAACGCCCGCTTTGAAGTTTTTTATCTTTTGATTTTCAAAAAAGAAAAGATCACCTGAAAATGTTAAGATATCATTACCCAAAGGGCGAAGTCCAAAGCCAGCGATATATTTTCGTCCAAAAGAAGTTTCTTTGAAATATCTATTTGTTAAGTTTTGTGCAACGAGTGAAATTGAAACAAACTCAAAAGGTCTGGAAGTGATGCCCAAATTTATTGCCGATTTGAATCTATCGTCGTTTAACTTTAAATAATCAATTCCAAATCCAACTGTAAAATCTTCCCTTCCAAAGCCAGCAGAGGTTGAGAGTAAGGTTGATTTTTGTCCTTCAATTTTTGCAGTTTTAAAACCAAATCCAAGTCGCATCAATTGGATAAATATCCCAGCATCATAGTTTTTAAACGAAAATTTTTCGCCTGATGTGATGTAGATTAGCGAATTGGGACGATGTGCGAAGCCAAGGTTTGCTGGATTAAGTCGCAATCCCTGTGCTCCGTCTGATGTTGCGGTGAAAAGATATCGTTCAAAGTTTGGAAGGTAAAGATTTTGTGAATGTAAAACTGCTAAAAGTGTAAGCAGAAGAATTAAAATTTTTGCCTTCATAAAGTTTCGCTTATTTTGTTTTTACGCTTAAAATTAAGCAAAGTAAATTGGATAGTCAATATATCAAGTGTGGTTCTTAAAAAATTTTTTGGCGGGGTAGCGACTGCAATTTTTAAATCAATCGTTTTTTGGTTAGATTTACACTGGTTAAAACAAAATTTATCGCAAATTATGGAGGATAAAAAACTCAAATATGGAGAGGAAGCGATTTTAAATGCACAACTTGAGACATGGGAAAATCCATATCCAGACAGAGATTACAAAATTGAGATAACTTTTCCAGAATTTACCTGCCTTTGCCCGAGATCAGGGTATCCTGATTTTGCAACGATAAAAATAACTTATGTTCCAGATAAATATATCGTTGAACTTCGTTCTCTTAAACTTTATCTCAACAAATACAGAAATGAATACATCTCTCACGAAGCAGCGACAAATAAAATTTACGATGACCTTGAAAAACTTTTAAAGCCAAGATTTCTTGAAGTCATAGGGGACTGGAATCCACGAGGAAATGTAAAAACCATCATCACTGTTTCGTCAAAAGACAAACAACCTGTCAAATAAATTTATCACTCAACCGAAGTCAAAGCGAGATTTCCGTGTTCAACGCCTTTGAGGGAGAGAAGTTTGTCTGCTATTTTTTTAAGTTCGCCTGCTTTCCCTTTCATTATTATAACTTCAAGGCAATGGTCAGCATCAATGTGTATATGAGTTGTTGAGATAATTAGGTTAAAGTTTTCGTGCTGGAAATCTGTTAACTTCTCTTCAAGTTCTCGTTTGTGATGGTCGTAGACGAAAGAGAAAATTCCAAAGCAAATTTTGTCTTTTTCAATTGCTTGTTGGATCAGTTTTTCTCTTATCAAATCTCTTATCGCTTCGGAGCGATTTGTGTAACCTTTTTGTGAAATTAGTTTGTCAAATTTTTTAAGAAGTTCATTTTCCATTGATACGCCAAATCTTACGACATAATTTTTTTCCTTCATTTTTTAAGCCCCTTTTTTATGACTTCAAGCATTTGTTGATGGATTAAGCCATTGCTTGCGACGACTCCTTTTGTGTAAATGTTAAATTTATTTCCGTAGAAGTCGGTAATTATTCCACCTGCTTCTTCAATTATGATTTTTCCAGCAGCGACATCCCACGGGTTGAGATCAACTTCCCAGAAACCATCAAGGCGACCACAGGCAACATAAACGAGGTCAAGAGCAGCCGAACCGAGTCGTCTTATGGCTTGTGCTTCCATCAAGAAATTAACAAAATGTTCAATGCAGTTGTCTGGATTTTCACGCACATTATACGGGAAACCAGTTGCAAGCATACTTTTTATTAGTTTATCTGTTTTTGAGACATTTATCCGTTTTCCGTTCAAAAATGCTCCTTTTCCTTTTTCAGCCCAGAAAAGTTCGTCAAAGTTCGGGTCATAAACGACGCCAAGTATCACTTCGCCCTTATATTCAAGTGCAATTGAGACGCAGAAGACGGGGAATGAGTGTGTATAATTTGTTGTTCCATCAAGCGGGTCAATTATCCATTTGTAATCCGATTCAAATTTTGCTTCACCGCTTTCTTCTGCAAGTATGCTGTGGTGTGGGAATTTGCTTTTTATGTGTTCAATTATCTTTCGTTCTGAACCTTTGTCAATTTCCGTGACAAGGTTTATTTCTTCTTTTTTTCGCTCAATGTTTTTAACTTTGCCGAGGTTCATTTTAAGATATTTTCCTGCTTCTTTTGCTGCTTCTATTGCAACGCTTAAAAAGTCCATCTCTTGTAGATTTTTGTTTTAGAAATCAATTTTTTTGCTTTCTTCTGCTCCTGCTATTACGATGACGCATTCTCCTTTTTTCTTTTTCTCCGTAAAGTAATTCATAACTTCAATCACATTTCCTCTTATTATTTCCTCATCTGGCATTGTTAAGTTGAAAGCAACGCAAACCTTTCTATCAACTCCGAGAACTGCTCCTATATCTTCAAGGACTGGGACAATTCGGTATGGCGTTTCAAAAATTACGACAGTTCGCTGTTCGCCTTTTAATCTTTTGAGTTCTTCTCTTCTTTTGTTTCTTTTTTGAGAAAGCCATCCGTAATAGACAAATTTTTCAATGTTAAATCCTGAGACAATCAAAGCAAGAAGTAGAGCAGATGCACCGGGCACAGGGACAATTTTTATTCCTTCTTTTATCGCTCTTTTTACGAGAAGAGAGCCGGGGTCGGAGAAAACGGGAGTGCCAGCGTCGGAGATTAAAGCGACATTTTTACCAGATTTTAAATCGTTGATGATTTTATCAACTTTCAAACTTTCGTTATGTTCGTTGAGTGTGTCAAGTTCTTTCGGCTCAATTTGATAATTTGACAAAATTCTTTTTCCCTCTTTAAGTTCTTCACAAAGGATAACATCAACCTCTTTTAAAATTTTCAAAGCACGAAGCGTTATATCATCTGGATTGCCAATCGGGGTTGCGACAAGGTATAAAGTCCCAGTCAAAGGTGCTTCCATCGTTTCGCTGTTAGTTTGTTTTTCAAATAGTTTATGCTTATCGTAAATTCTGCAAATGAATTTATCAAGTTTAGTTTAAAAGTTTCAAGTTTTGAATTTTGAATTTTTCTTTTGATTGAATTGAGTGAGTCAATTGTGTAAACTGCAAATCGGTGATAAACCCCGTCAAATTTTTTTCCGTTTGTAAGTGCGTAAATTCCTTCGTATCCACAGTCAAAAGCGAGTTTGACGATTTTTTCATTATATCTGCTAAATGGCGGAGCAAACGATGTGATTTTAATTCCGAGATTTTTTTCAATTTCAAATTTTGAATTTTCAAGTTCAAATTTAATTTTTTCTTCGTCAAGCAAAGTTAAAGCGAAATGATTTGCTGAATGAGAGCCGATTTCCCATCCATTTTCGCAAAGTTTTTTCAGATCGTCCCAGTCAAGATGTTTAAACTTTATTCCAAAGCCAAAGTCCCAGTTATTACTTTTTCCGACGAAGTTTGAGATGACAAAGACAGTTGCGTTGAAGTTATACTTTTTCAAAATAGGGAACGCATATTCAATTATGCTTTTATATCCGTCATCAAAAGTTATGCATATAAATTTTTCATCCCTGTTGTTTAATTTTCTCGCTTCGGAGACAAGTAAAGATTTATAGCCGTTTTCGGAGAGAAACTTTATCTGTTTTTCAAATTGAGTCGGGGTGACACGAGTTATTCCAAATTCAAATTTTGTATCAACTTTATGGTATGTGAGGATTGGGATATTCATATTCCGGTGTGCCCAAAACCACCAGCACCTCTTTGAGTTGTGTTAAGTTCTTTAACTTCTTCCCATTCAACTTTTGCATATTTTGAAATTATCATTTGTGCGATTCTATCGCCTCGTTTTACAACGAATTCTTTTTTGCCAAGATTTATCAAGATAATTTTTATTTCTCCACGATAATCAGAATCAATTGTTCCCGGAGTGTTAAGTAAAGTGATTCCGTGATTTATCGCAAGACCGCTTCTTGGTCTTATCTGTGCTTCATATCCGGGAGGTAATTCAATTGCAATACCAGTTGGTATGAGAGCAATTTCACCCGGTTTAATCACGACATCGTTTTCAACATCTGCGTATATATCCATTCCTGCTGAGCCGTCTGTTGCGTAAGATGGAAGAGGTAAGTCTTGATTATTTCTGAGGCGAGTTATTTTAAGTTTTATTTTTTCCATTTTGATTTTTGAGTTAAAAAATTTTGAGCAGGGGGCAGTTTAGCCCCCGAAAGTTTTTATTTGAAAATGTGTGCAAACCAACTTTCGTGCAACGATTTGAGATAAAGTCCGAACACAAGTGAAACAATTGACATCAACTTTATCAAGATGTTCATTGATGGACCGCTTGTGTCTTTAAATGGATCTCCGACTGTATCGCCAACGACAGCAGCTTTATGTGCGTCAGAACCTTTACCGCCGAAGTTTCCTGCTTCAATATATTTTTTCGCATTGTCCCAAGCGCCACCGCCATTTGCCATAAACAAAGCAATCATAACTCCCGTTGCAATTGCCCCAGCAAGAAGCCCGCCAAGAGCTTCTGGTCCAAGAATAATTCCTGTTAAAATTGGAATTATAATCGCAAGAACACCGGGTAAAATCATTTCTTTCAAAGCACCAGCTGTTGCGATATCAACGCATTTAGCGGTATCAGGTTTGGCTTTACCTTCAAGAAGTCCGGGTATTTCTCGGAATTGTCTTCTTACTTCTTCAACGATTTTAAATGCAGCTTTTCCAACTGCTTCCATTGTTAAAGCAGCAAATAAAAATGGCATTGCAGCTCCAATTAAAAGTCCTATAACAGTGTTCGCATGAGTCAAATCAATTTTTTCAAGTCCGACTGTTTGTGAATAAGCCGTAAAGAGCGCAAGCGCAGTCAAAGCTGCTGAACCAATGGCGAAGCCCTTTCCAATTGCTGCTGTTGTGTTTCCAAGTGCATCAAGTTTGTCGGTGATTTTTCTGACTTCTGGTCCAAGGTGAGACATTTCGGCTATTCCCCCAGCGTTATCTGCAATTGGTCCGTATGCATCAACAGACATCGTAATTCCAATTGTTGCAAGCATTCCAACTGCTGAAATTGCAATTCCGTAAACCCCACCTGTTATGTATGAAATGAAAATTGCAACTGCTATTGCAAGAACTGGATAAGTTGTGCTTTTGAATCCAACTGCAATTCCGGTTATAATGTTTGTTGCTGCTCCTGTTGTGGCAGATTGTGCGATTGATTTAATTGGTGAACCTGATGTGTAATATTCGCTTAAAAGTCCAATTGCAATTCCAGCAAAGACACCTGATACAATTGCCCAAAATGGTCTAATATCGCCGATAAGATTTTTTACAATGAAAAATGAAGCAATTATCAACAATCCTTCTGCAACGAATGTTGAATATCTTAATGCTTTTTGCGGCTCAATGTTTTGGAAAATTCTTATTGACAGTGAGGCAATGAAAGAGGCAATTGTTCCGAACATTATTACGAGCAAAGGTAAAATCATCCATTTTTCTTTATCTGTATCTGGCACATTAAGAGTTGCACCAACTGCGATAGTTGCAATCACAGAGCCGACATAGGATTCAAAAAGGTCAGCCCCCATACCTGCGACATCGCCAACATTATCTCCGACATTATCTGCAATGACGGCTGGATTTCTTGGGTCATCTTCTGGGATTCCGGCTTCAACTTTTCCAACAAGATCAGCTCCGACATCTGCACTTTTTGTATAAATTCCACCTCCAACTCTTGCGAACAAAGCAATTGAACTTGCACCCATTCCAAAACTGCTTATTATAGTTGGGTCTTTGTATAAAAGATAAAAAATTCCAAGCCCAATTAACCCAATGCTTGCCACTGTTAAGCCCATAACAGAGCCACCTGTAAATGAAACAACGAGGGCACGATTTTGACCCTGTGTTGCTGCTTGCGCAGTTCTAACATTTGCTCTTGTTGCGGATGTCATTCCGATAAATCCTGCAAGCATTGAGCATAAAGCACCGCTTACAAAAGCGATTGCCGTTTCAATCTTGATCACAGCCCACAAAATTATGAACATTACGATGATAAAAATTGCAAGCGTTGAATATTCCCTTTTGAGAAATGCAGAAGCTCCTTTTTGAATGAGCTCTGCGATATCCTGCATTGTTTGATTTCCAGCTGGCTGTTTCATAATGTAGTAGAAAAGATAAAGGGCGTATAAAACGCCTAAAAGTCCGACAACAGGAACAAGCGTCAACAGATCCATTTAAAAGTGCCTCCTTTTTGTTTTTGCTTGATGAGTAAAAACTGAAACAAATTTAAAAATAATGCTGGAAATTTTCAAGCGGGCTTTTGTATGTGGTTTCAAAATCAATTTTACCATCTTGAATTTTTTAACTCGCAAAATTTGAATTTATTCTGTCGTTTTGATATATTTGCAAAAGAGTTCTTTGAACTTGAGTAAAAAATAAACCGAGAAAATTTATGCTAACTGAATTTGCCAAGGTTTTATTATTTTTGTTTATTGGTGTTGTTTTTGTTTTGGGTGCTTTAATAACCAATCGTCTTATTCGCCCTCACAGACCAAATGCTGAAAAATCAACAATCTATGAATGCGGGGAAGAGCCAATCGGAAATCCGTGGGTAAGATTTAATATCAGATTTTATACTGTTGCGCTTATCTTTTTGATTTTTGATGTTGAAGTTGTTTTCCTTTTTCCATGGGCAGTTGTTTATAAAGAGCTTGGTTTGTTTGCGTTTATTGAAATGGTTGTGTTTTTATTGATTTTAATTCTCGGTTATGCTTATGCGTGGGCGAAAGGAGACCTTGAATGGGACAAGCCAAGACCGAAATTTCTTGATGTTTTTTCAACAGAAAAACAGCGCAGTGAAAAAGCAGAAGTTGAAATTTAAAATTAAATGGACAGCGTAAAATGGGACTTTTAGATAAAAGATTTGAAAGCGAAAACATCGTTATAACCACGGTTGAAGATGTTTTAAACTGGGCAAGGTTATCTTCTCTTTGGATGATGCAATTTGGACTTGCTTGTTGTGCGATTGAGATGATGGCTGCTTCTGCGTCTCATTTTGACATTATGAGATTTGGAATTATTCCGAGATCATCACCAAGACAAGCGGATTTGATGATAGTTGCGGGGACAGTTACACTGAAAATGGCTTCAAGAGTAAAGCGATTATATGAGCAGATGCCAGACCCAAAGTATGTGATTTCTATGGGAAGCTGTGCAAATTGTGGCGGTCCATATTGGGAACATGGATATCATGTTTTAAAGGGAGTTGATAGAGTCATACCTGTTGATGTTTATGTCCCGGGGTGTCCACCGAGACCAGAAGCTTTTCTTGAAGGAATAATAAAACTTCGCCAGAAAATAAGGCGTGAGAGCATCGTTAAAAAGAAACTTCCACCTGTTTATGTTGAAGAAAAATAAAATTTGGGCAAAAGATGCAAGCAAATGAAATTTTTGAAAAGATAAAGTCAAAATTTGAGGACGCAATAGTTGAGTTTAAACCAGACGCAGTTGTTGAACCCTATCTTGAAGTTAAACCGGATAGAATAAAGGAAATATGTGAATTTCTTCGCGATGACCCAGAACTTGCATTTGATTATCTTATGTGTTTAAGTGGAGTTGATTATGCAAATGGAACGCTTGGAGTTGTTTATCATCTTTATTCAATGAAACATTCGCATAGGTTTGTTTTAAAAGTTAAAGTTCCGGTTGAGAATCCGGTCGTTCAATCTGTTGAGTCAGTTTGGAAAAGTGCAAACTGGCATGAAAGGGAAGCATACGATATGTTTGGAATCATTTTTGAGGGGCATCCTGATTTGAGAAGAATTTTAATGCCTTATGATTGGCCAGATGGAAGTTATCCTTTGAGAAAGGATTTCCAGGTTCCGGAATTTTACAATGGAATGAAAGTTCCATATTGAAGATAAATCCAAAAACAAAAACGAGGTTGTTAATTTAATGGCTACATTTGAGATAACAACTCGCTCTGTTAAGGGGGATTTGAAGACAGATACAATGATTTTAAATATGGGACCACAGCATCCATCAACGCATGGAGTTTTACGGCTTGAACTTGTTGTTGATGGCGAGATAATTGTTGATGTAATTCCACACATTGGTTATCTTCATCGTTGTTTTGAAAAACATGCAGAGCAGATGACGAATTATCAGCAAGTTATACCTTATGCGGATAGAATGGATTATGTTGCAGCGATGGGGAACGAGCTTGCTTATGTTCTTGCAGTTGAGAAACTGATGGGGCTTGAGGTTCCGGAAAGAGTTCAATATATTCGTGTTATAATGGCTGAGCTTCAAAGAATTGCAAGCCATCTTCTTGCAATTGGGACTTATGGGCTTGATCTCGGGGCTTTTACTCCGTTCCTGTGGTGTTTCAGGGAGAGAGAAAAAATTCTTGATATGTTTGAGATCACCTGCGGAGCGAGGTTGCTTTACAATTACATCTGGATTGGTGGTGTCTCGCACGATTTGCCATCAGAGTTCGGGAAAAAGTTAAAAGATTTTTTGAAAACATTTCCAAAGGCATTGAAAGAGATAAACGATCTTCTGACTTTCAACAAAATTTTTATAGATAGGACTGCAAATGTGGGTGTTCTTCCTGCTGATGTTGCTATAAATTACGGTTGCAGTGGACCTATGTTGCGTGGCTCGGGTGTTAAGTTTGATCTGAGAAAAAATGAACCGTATTTAGTTTATGATAGATTTGAATTTGATATTCCTGTTGGTGAAGGTAAGATGGGAACCGTTGGGGATTGCTGGGACAGGTATTATGTGAGAGTTAGGGAGATGGAAGAAAGTTTGAAGATAATTGAGCAGGCGTGGGAGCAAATTCCATCGGGAGATGTTCACGCAGCGATACCAAAGAAGGTTCGCCCACCGCAGGGAGAAGTTTATTTCAGAACGGAAAATCCAAGAGGTGAGATTG
>Ga0105162_1001790_pt1 | contig 11952 bp, 8 predicted proteins | sample JNZ201metaG_FD_81532 | JGI IMG/M metagenome (GOLD analysis project Ga0105162, IMG submission 81532) | Hot spring microbial communities from Jinze hot spring, China to study Microbial Dark Matter (Phase II) - JNZ 20120812A | ecosystem: Environmental > Aquatic > Thermal springs > Hot (42-90C) >...
CTCCAAGAGTATCTGCAAATCCTGAACCAAAAAATTAACGGACGATTTGAATCACCAGATTATTCAGAAATACTTATTGATTTTAGCAAAAACATTGACCGAAACTACAAAGCAGAATACATCCGCAAGGCGATACATCAGTTTTCAATGTTAATACCGGTGATTTACTATTTCACACCCCGTGATCTCGCAATAAAAATTTTAATCATCCTAACATTTGGGTTCGTCGCAGTTGATATCGCAAGATATTACAGTCCAACTGCGCAAAAACTCTTTTATAAATTTTTTGGCTTTATCCTCAGACATCACGAAAGAGATCACAAAGCGAAGAACCTAAACGGCGCAACTTGGGTTTTCATTTCCGCTCTTGTCTGCGTGATTATCTTCCCAAAGTTTATAGTCATAAATGCGTTTGCAATTTTAATCCTTTCCGATGCAAGCGCAGCTGTTTTCGGGAGAAAATTCGGGAAACATAAATTTTTCAAGAAATCACTTGAGGGAACAATTGCTTTTATAATTGCTGCAATCCCTGTTGTATTTCTTGCCCCGAAAGTTCAGAATTTGCCGGGTGAATACATAATAACGATGATCGCTGCAATCGTCGGTGGGATTATTGAAGCTGCTTCAATTGATCTCAAAGTTGATGATAATCTTTCCATCCCCGTCAGCATAGGCGCGACGATGTGGATTTTATATTCAATTTTTTACCCCAATCTTGACCTCTACTTTTTAAAGTAAAAAGAGAGCAAAAGATGAAAAAATTTTTTTCAATCGCAATAATTTCGCTCTTTCTAATCTCCTGCACTCAGCTAAAACCCAAAGCAACCGGAGACGAGACAGAGATCATAACCTACGTTGATTCACTTCTTTACACTCAAATTCAAGACCCGTTGAAATCAACATTTCAGCGACTTCTTTACACCCCACAACCCGAAAGTTTATTTATCATAAAACCAGAATTTCAAATCTACTCAATTGACAATCTCAAAACACGAAAAAACATTATGTTCGTCTCAACGCTTGACGATAAGAGTGACATCGGGCTTTATGTTTCAAATATGCTTGACCCAGCTTCAAGAGAACTCGTTGAAAAAGATTCCGCATTTCTTTTCATAAAGAAAGACCTTTGGAGCAAAGGACAAATCATTGTCGTTTTGGTTTCAAAAGATAGAGAAACACTTTTAAAACATCTAACGAAAGATAGAAACGAAATTTATCTTTACTTTCGCGACGAATTTTTCAAAAGAGAACTTGACGCAATTTATTCCGAAGGTCACAACAAAAAGGACATTGAGAGATATTTTCTTGAAAAATATGGGTGGACAATTTTTGTTCAGCACGATTATTATATCGCAAAAGATTCAGCGGAAGAAAAATTCGTCTGGCTTAGGAGAAGAACTCCCGAAGATATGGAAAGATTCATCTTCATTCACTGGATTGACTCGGTTGAAAATCCGTATAAATTTTTCAATCAAGTATGGATAGCAGAGAAAAGAAACGAATTGACGCGAAAATTTTACAGGACAACCCGAGATGACGCTTGGGTTGTGATAGCAGATGATCCGGAAAGCATAAAATATCTTTACTTTTTCCCCGTGAATTTCAACGGAAGATATGCAATAAGGGTTCAGGGTTTATGGAGATTTAACGATTTTACAGGTGGAGGACCTTTCATCTCGTATGTTTTTTACGATGAAAATCAAAAGAGAATTTATTTTATTGACGGTTCAATCTTTGCGCCAAGATACGAGAAGAAAAAACTCGTGATTCAGATTGATGCGCTCCTTCATACTTTCAAAACCGCTGGCTCAGGGGAAATCGCTTCACATTGAAACATCTATTCACAGACCTGCGTATTTACGAAATTAGAAAAACAAAAAATTTTTCTAATATGAAGACAAAGTTTCTCATTTTTATCATCACGGGTTTACTTTTTGCCGGCGGTTTACTTCTTTGCTCAAATATAAAAACTGGTGAAATTAAGTTTGAAACCCAATCTGAACAAACCGAAGAATTAAAAATCTCCAAATCTTTCAACATAACTCCGGGCATCCTTATGATTGAAGCAAGCATCGCAGATGTCATTTTAAAATCACATGAAGAGAATAATGTAAAGGTTGATTTTTACGCAAGAGGTTCAGCAGAACAATTGAAAAATTTTGATCTCTCATTTGAAGAGGGAAATGGTTTCTTTAAAATCAAGATCAAACACAAAAGAGAGTTCAAATGGTATAACTTTTTCAAACTTTTTGACTTAATTGAGGGAAGCAAGATTGAAACCGCACAACTTGTTGTATATGCGCCGGAGTTTTTGAACGGGGATATTAAGACCGCTGGTGCGGATATAAAAGTTGAAAAATTCATAGGAACTTTTACACTTTCATCATCTGGTGGAGATATTTATTGCGAGGGAATTGATGGGACTATCAACGCATCTTCGGCTGGTGGAGATATCAGATTTAAAAATTGCTCTGGAACTGGAACAGCAAGAACATCTGGTGGCGATGTGTTTGTTAGCAATCATTCCGGTATAATTGAAGCAAAATCAGCTGGCGGAGATGTGAGAATTAACAAAATTTCTGGCTCGGTTGTTGCATCTTCATCTGGTGGGGATATAGAAGTTGAATTTATAAAAATTGAAATGCAAACGAATTTAACTTCATCTGGCGGGGATATAAAAATTTTTGCTCCATCGGATTTAAATGCTTATGTTGATTTTGAAACTTTTGGCGGAGATATAAACTTTGATTTCCCGATTAAAACGGAGATGAAGACAAGTTCAAAGATAAAAGGATGGATTGGTAAAGAAGATTCAGGTGTAAAGATTAAAGCGACGACATCAGGTGGAGATATAGAGTTAAGAAAAAGAGATAAGGGGATTTAGCGCGCCTGGAGGGACTTGAACCCCCAACCCGCGGATCCGAAGTCCGCTGCTCTGTCCATTGAGCTACAGGCGCCTTTTTTAAAATTTACATCAAAATTTATTTTCCCTCAAAATCATCTTCGCAAATTCAATGTCCTCTGGCGTCGTTATCTTTATGTTTTCGTAAAGTCCTTCAACAATTTTCACTTTGACGCCAAGACGTTCAACAAGTGATGCATCATCCGTCCCGTAAAATGAATCTGTGTAAGCTTTTTTATACGCCTGCTGTAAAACAGTGTAATAAAACGCTTGCGGTGTCTGAACAAGCCAAAGCGAATTTCTATCAAGCGTCTTTTCAACAAATCCATTCCCAGCATCAAGTTTAACTGTCTCCTTTGGTCTTACCGCAAGTATTGCTGCGCCAGTTTCTTTACAAGCAGAAATAACTTCACAAATTTTATCACAAGTTATAAAAGGTCTAACTGCATCGTGAACAACAACTATTTCAGTGTGATGATAAACCATCATTTGCAGTGCGTTATAAACAGAATCTTGCCTCTCGTTCCCGCCAACGGTGACCTCAACAACTTTGGTTATGCCAAATTTTTTAACGAGATTTTCAACTTCAATAAAAATCTCCGGCGCGGTTGCAATTATTATAGCGTCAATACAATCGCAGTTTTGAAACTTTTCAAGCGTATGAATTAAAATTGGTTTTCCTTCTATCTCTATCAATTGCTTGTGTATGCCCGCATTCATTCTCTTACCATATCCTCCAGCCGGAATTATAGCGGTTACCTTCAAGATTTATTTCCCCTATTTTGTTCTTCAATTCCGGTGTAATCAATATGAAATATAAACTCTGGAAATTTCCTCGGCAAACTTATGATGTTGTAAACCATTATTCCAGTTGACATTCTATCAAGCCAGGAAGAAAGTGGCCAGCCAAAGTGTATGTGAATCTTTTTATCAGCCGGAAGTTCATACTTAATCGTTTTCAAAAGTCCAACAATCATATCAAATAAATTCGTTCTTGGTTGAATTGATATCCAGAAATGTCTCGGAAATTTTTTCTCAGGTCTATCAAGTCGTGGAGAGTAAAAGCTTACATAGATTGAATTGTCATCAAGGTTTTCAATGTTTTCTTTTGGTCTTTTAAAGTGAATGTGAACTTCATTGGAATCAATTTCTGCAATCGCAAAAACAACATCCATCGGGCTATCGGTAATTCTTCGCACGGGGATTTCCGGCGCCTTCGTCCTTGAAATTTTTAATCCAGCGATAAGGAAAAATAATGTCATAAAAAGCCAAAGCAAGGCACCATACAATCTGTGCAGGACAATGTAAATAAATATGCTAAATGTGATGATGAAAAGAACCAAAGTTCCAGTTCTGGATGTGTGATAAGTTATCTCTTTTGTCCCCATCAAATATCTGTAAATTATGAGCGATCCAATGTTAATTGTGAAACTTGCAACAAGCCCAACAGCATACATTTCTGCAAGGATTGCTTGGCTTCCACTTGTTATCAAAAGTATGATTGAATAAAATGTCGCATTCAAAATATGAACGCGGTAAAGCGAACCACGGCGATTTAACTTTATAAGCCACTGGAAATTGTATCTTTCGCATATTTTTTCTATCAATTCAGATGAAGCAACCATTGCTGTATTTACAGCCATTATCAAAGTAATGCTTGCAAGAACACTGACAACTAAACCAAATGCGGGTCCATTTACTTTTTCCGCAAATGTCGGGATTAAATCTGTTTCGTGCTTTTCAAGTTCTATGTTTGATGAAAGAGCGAAAAGAGCAATTAACGGCGTGAAGATGCCAACTGTAAGAGCAAGGAAAATGTATGCTTTTCTGATATCGTGCCAACTTTTGACAAGTGATGCAGTTTGAAGAACGGATTCAATTCCCGAATAAGCGAGGATACAACTTCCAATTCCAGTGACAAGATTTGCGTATGATTTAAAAATTGACGAATCGTTTAAATCAGAAACAAAAAGAGAGAAACTTTCCTTTACCTTTGACGCAGCTGATGAATCAAAATTGAAAATTCCACCAATGACTAAATTCAAAAGCACAAATGAAGCAAAAATGAAAATTGCAAATGTAAACTTTGCATTTTCTCTTATCCCGAGAATGTTAAGCCCAGCAATTAACCAGATGACAAGAATCTTCAAAAAGAATTTTAAATGTTCGGGCATTGAAAGGAAGGCAAGACCATTTTCAACGGCGCTGACAGTTGAGATTGAAGCTGTTAATATATACACAACGAGAATTGATGCAACAGCGATAAATGAAACGCTTGGACCAAGGACAAGATATGAAAACGAATAAACCCCGCCACCTTTTATATTATGAACTTCAAGAATTTCAGCTATCTCAACCATCCTCGTTGAAAGAAAACGAATGAAAAGTGATGTCAAAGCAATATAAACAATTGCCTTGATCCCGATAAACCTGTATGCTTCAAAAGGTGCATAATAAATTGATGTGAGTTCGTCCATCAAAGTTATAATTGAAACCGCAAACCAAGTTATCCACCATCTTCCAGCTTCAAAATAACTCAAAAGGTTCTTTTTTCGGAGCAAATTGAGAAAAATCAAAAAAATTAAGAGATTGACAGCGATAAAAATTGATGTTTTCATAGGTTGAAAGGATTGGGTAAGTTAGTTTAGATTATAAGCATTGCATCGCCGTAGCTTAAAAATCTATACCCGTTTTTTATTGCATGTTTATATGCCTGCATAAGAAAATCAAGACCAGCAAATGCAGCAACAAGCATAAGCGGTGTTGACTCAGGAGCGTGAAAGTTGGTTATAAGTTTATTCACAATTTTAAACTCATACGGTGGATAAATAAATTTATCCGTCCATCCTTTATACGGTTTAACATGCCCATCTGCGCTCACGCTTGATTCAAGAGCTCGCACAACGCTTGTCCCAACAGCAACGACGCTTTTCTTTTTATCAATCGTTTCATTTATCAAACGAGCGCTTTCCGCAGGAATTTCAAAATACTCCGAATCCATTCTATGTTTGCTTAAATCCTCAACTTCAACTTTCCTGAAAGTCCCGATCCCAATATGAAGAACTATTGGAACAATTTTAACTCCTTTCCTTTCAATTCTTTTTAGCAATCTTGTTGTAAAGTGCAATCCCGCCGTAGGAGCTGCAACCGAGCCCACGACCTCGGCATACACAGTTTGATACCATTCTTTATCGCCTTCCTCAGGCTGTCTCTTTATGTAAGGTGGAAGTGGAACCTGTCCATATTTTTCAATGAATTTAAAGAAATCACCTTCATAATGAAACTTCAATGTTCTACCGCGAGATGTTGTATTGTCAATGACTTCACAATAAACCTCGTTATTATCGCCGAAATAAATTTTATTCCCAATTCGCACCTTCCGAGCTGGCTCAACAAGTACATCCCAGAGATGCTCTTCAGGATTTAATTCCCGAAGCAAAAGAATTTCAATTTTCGCACCCGTCTTCTCCTTTCTCCCAATTAATCTCGCAGGAAAAACTTTCGTCTTGTTCAAGACAAGCGAATCTCCTTCTTCAAGATAATCAATTATGTCTGTGAAAACTTTGTCCTCAATCGTTTTATTTTTTCTGTCAAGAACAAGCAAACGCGCACTATCCCTTGGCTCAACCGGATATTTTGCGATCAAATTTTTCGGAAGCTGATAATTGAAATCTGAAAGCTTCATGATCACCGAAAATTTTATTGTTAAATTTAAAAGCGGGGGAATTTTATCCCCCGCTCTTTTTTATTTCGTTCGTTTAACTTTTGACTTCGCTTTTGTTTTTTGTCTCACTTTTTTAGACGGTTTCCTATCCGTCTTTTCCAATTTTTTCTTTACACCGTTATACAAAAGAGCAGCTCTTGCAGCAGCAAGTCGTGCAATTGGCACACGATACGGAGAACAACTCACATAATCAAGTCCAATTTTATGGCAGAATTCAATCGTTGCAGGATCACCACCGTGCTCTCCACAAATTCCAACTTTCAAATTCGGTCTCACAGAACGACCTTTTTCAACGCCAATTCGCATCAACTCACCAACACCTTTTACATCAATTGTCTGGAATGGGTCTTTATCATAAATTCCAAGATCAAGATATTTGTAGATGAACTTTTCGTAATCATCCCTTGAAAGCCCCATTCCCATTTGTGTTAAGTCATTTGTCCCAAATGAGAAGAATTCAGCAACAGTTGCAATCTCATCAGCAGTAATAGCAGCGCGTGGAACTTCTATCATTGTTCCAACAGAGTATTCAACCCTTATCCCCTTTTCCTGCATTACTTTTTCAGCAACCTCACGAACTATTTTTTCTTGATTTTTAAGCTCATTCACATGTCCAACGAGCGGGATCATTATTTCAGGTTTTACTTTTATTCCTTCTTTTGCCACCTCACAGGCTGCTTCAATAATTGCTCTTGTTTGCATAGCCGTTATCTCCGGATACACAATCCCAAGACGGCAACCTCTGAAACCAAGCATTGGATTAAACTCCTTCAACTCGGCAAGACGTCTGCGTATTTTCTCCTCCGGAATTCCCGTTTTCTCAGAAAATTCCTTTATTTCTTCATCGGTATGTGGTAAAAATTCGTGTAAAGGCGGGTCAAGCGTTCTTATCGTAACAGGTCTATCACCCATAACTTTAAAGAGCCCGTAAAAGTCTTGTCTTTGGAGTGGTAAAAGCTCATTCAACGCTGCTTCTCTCTCTTCCTTTGTATCCGCAAGAATCATCTTTCTCATTGATATAATTCTATCTCCCTCAAAAAACATGTGTTCAGTTCTTGTCAATCCAATTCCTTCAGCTCCGAATGCGACGGCAACCTGCGCCTGATTCGGTAAATCTGCATTTGTTCTAATTCTTAATTTTCTCACCTCATCAGCCCATTTCATCAACTTTTCAAATTGCTTATAAACCGGCGCTTTCTCCGGATCAAGCGTTTTCTCAACGAGAACTTGCAAAACTTCGCTTGGCTTCGTCGTTATTTTACCAAGTATAACTTCACCCGTTGAGCCATCAATTGAAATATAATCCCCTTCTTTTATCACTTGACCATTAACTCTCATTTCCTTCTTAACATAATCAATGTCAAGAGCTCCACATCCGACGACGCAAACCTTACCCATCTGCCTTGCAACAAGGGCAGCGTGTGATGTCATACCCCCACGAGATGTAAGAATTCCCTCTGCTGAATACATTCCTTTTATATCTTCGGGCGATGTTTCAATTCTCGCAAGTATCACCTTCTCACCACGCCTTGCCCATTCTTCTGCATCCTCGGAATGGAAGACAACCCTTCCGGTTGCTGCACCAGGTCCAGCAGGAAGCCCTTTTGCAAGAAGACGACCATCTTTAATTGCTTTCTCTTTCTCAACAGCATCAAAAATTGGTCTCAAAAGATGATTTAACGCATCCGGCTCAATCCTCAAAAGTGCTTCTTCTTTTGTGATTAAACCCTCTTCAACCATATCAACTGCAATTCTTACAGCTGCGAAACCTGTCCTTTTTCCAGCTCTTGTTTGTAGCATGTAAAGTTTTCCACGCTCTATCGTAAATTCAATATCCTGCATATCCTTCAACCTGCTCTCAAGAATTTTTCTTACTTCAAGAAGTTGCTCATAAACATGTGGCATAACCTCTTTTAACTTTGAAATTGGAAGCGGTGTCCTTATCCCTGCGACAACATCTTCACCTTGCGCATTCATCAAAAATTCTCCATAAAACTCATTTTCTCCTGTCGCTGGATTTCTTGTAAACGCAACCCCAGTTCCTGAATCATTGCCCATATTCCCAAATACCATAGTTTGAACATTTACAGCAGTCCCCATATCATCCGGGATATTGTAAATTTTTCTATACGCAACTGCCCTCGGATTCATCCACGATCTGAAAACTGCACCAATTGCACCCCAGAGTTGCTCCCAAGGATCTTCCGGAAAATCAACACCCTTTTTCTTCTTAATCAACTCTTTAAATTCATAAACAAGTTCTTTCAAATCTTCCGCTGTTAACTCAATATCTTGCTCAACTCCTCTTGCTTTCTTCTTTTCCTCAATTAAAACCTCAAACGGATCTCTCTCTTCTTTTGACTCCGGCTTCAAACCAAGAACAACATCTCCATACATCTGAACAAATCTTCTGTAAGCATCCCACGCAAATCTCTCATTCTGTGTCTGCTCAATCAAACCCTTAACAGTTTCATCGTTTAAACCAAGATTTAAAATCGTATCCATCATTCCTGGCATTGAAACAGGTGCACCTGATCTGACGGAAACAAGAAGTGGATTTTTCGGGTCTCCAAATTTTCTTCCAACAAGTTTTTCAACTTTTGCAAGTGCTTTTTTAACCTGTTCTTCAAGACCTTTTGGATATGTTTGATTATGCTTATAGTAATAACTACAAACTTCGGTTGTGATCGTAAATCCAGGTGGCACAGGTAAACCGATGTTCGTCATCTCCGCAAGATTTGCACCTTTACCACCGAGCAATTTTTTCATTTCCGCTGTTCCTTCTGCTTTGCCACCACCAAAAAAATAAACATATTTTTTCGCCATTACTTCTTACCTCCTGATTTATTTTTGAACAATTGCATTGATAAACGCCTCAAGCAAATTTTTTGAAAATGAACTCTCAAAATTTCTCATCCTCTCCGGATGCCACTGAACAAGCAAAACAAATCTCTCATCCCCGTCCCATTCAAGACCTTCTATAACTCCATCATCGCACTTTGCACTTACACGCAAATTCTCACCTATCCTATCCGCAGATTGATGATGACTGCTGTTTACAACTCCTTCTCTTTGACCAACGATCTTGAAAAGATTTGAATCTTCAAGAACAAAAACATTGTGTAACCTATCTTCGCCAGTTGTCTCATCCTTACGATGATTTGTTCCAATCACAGTTTGAATATCAAAAACCAAACTCCCACGCAGATATACATTTGTAATCTGCAATCCTCTGCAAATTCCAAGAATTGGAACTCCCTTCGCAAAAGCAATGTCAAGAAGTTTAAACTCAAACCAATCCCTATCACGATTGTATTTATCGCCTTCTCTTTCTGGCTCGCCATAAAACTCCGGATGCACATCATCTCCACCCGTAAGCAAGAGAGCATCACACTTTTTCAAATCATCAGCGTTAAGTTCTTTATAAGATAAAATCACCGGCTCAACAGATACATTTGCTCTCTTTAACCAATTTATGTAATTTTCAAGTTTGCTATCACAATATGAAACTCCAACTTTTATCATCTCACAACCTCTGCGATCTTTTGTTTAAGTTCGTCCTCCCCTTCATAAAATTCAACTTCAATTTCCGCATAAAAAAAAGGAAAATTTCTTAACTCTTTCATCCCATATAACCTCGCATAATCTTTTTCCGTCGTGATCACAAATTCAGCACCACTTGAATTAAATTCCTCCATTATCCTCGCTATGTCTTTTCCACTGTAATTGTAATGATCTGGGAACTCAAAATTTTTTACAATTTCAAAATTATTGTCTTTCAATAACTTTATAAAACTTGTATGTTTTCCGATGCCTGAAAAAGCCAGAATTTTTTTTCCTTCAAACGGTTTTTCAAGTAAAATATAATCAAAAAATTTCCGTATTTCAAGAAGTTTGTATCCAAAATTGCAAATAATCCAATCTTCACGAGGAAAATACTTTTTGAAACTTTCTTTATCATCAAAGTTGCGAAAGCAAACAACATCTGCCCTTTTGATTGAGAACAACGGTTCTCGCTTCAATCCCGCTGGAATTAAAAACTCATTTATCTCATCTCCTGAAAACAAAACTATATCAATATCCCTATGCAAATCCCGACGCTGGAAACCATCATCAAGTATGAAAACATCAACATCATAATTTTCAAGAACTTTAATTCCGGCTTCAAATCTATCCTCACAAACTGCAACTATCCATCCAAAATTTTTCTCAACTGATTTCAAAGCCATCTGAAATGGTTCATCTCCACACTCCTCTGGCGTCGCCAAAATCCGTTTTCCATCAGTAGCAAGAAAAAAACCTTTTGTCTTTCTTCCGTATCCACGACTTAAAATGCCAACTTTCTTCCCCGAACTTGAAATGTATTTTGCAAGCCATTCAACAAATGGCGTTTTCCCTGTACCACCAGCAATTATATTCCCAACAGATATAACTGGTTTTGGCAACCTTTTGATTTTAAAAACCCTATGGTCATATAGAAAATTTCTTAACACAACAACAATTCCATAGAGAAAAGAAAACGGCAGGAGAAAAAAAGAAAATTTTCGCCAAAGATTAAAAAGTTTTACCCTCATAAATTTGAGATAATTTTTTCCGCTACAATCTCTGATGTTGACTTATTAGAGTTCTTCAATGAAAGCAAATCTTTTATCTTCAAAAGTTCTGATCTAAAGTTTTTATACTTTTCCTCATCTGTTAAAAGATTGCGAACCTCTTCAAAAATTTTCCACTCGTTGAAATCATTCTGAATTAACTCCGCTACAAGTTTTTTTCTTAACACGATATTTGGCAAAGAGATGCTATCTACCACATCCGTTTTTATAAGCATTCTCCCGATTAGATAATTCAAAAACGATGTCTTATAACAAACCACCATCGGAACACCCAAAATACCTGCTTCAAGAGATGTTGTCCCGCTTTTCACAATGGCAATTTTAGAAAAACGAAGAAGTAAATGTGAGTCATCAACAAATTTAAAATTTCTTATCTCATCACCACCAATTTTTTCTATTTCAGAATCGCTAATCGTTTTTGCTTTGCTGAAAACAATTTCAACATCAAAATTTTCTTGTAACTTTTTTCCCGCTTTGAGCATTGTCCCAAGCATTGATTTTACCTCCTGCACCCGACTTCCCGGAAAAAATGAAATTACTTCTTTGCGACTTATTCCATACCTATCAAAAAAATCTTCTTCACTTGCGCTCTCAACATTTTTCAAATCTTCAAGAAGCGGATGCCCAACAAACTCCGCATCAACTCCAAATTTCCTGAAAAATTCTTCTTCAAACTCAAATATCACAAAAAGTTTATCAACATAATTTTTTAA
>Ga0105162_1001791_pt1 | contig 11951 bp, 9 predicted proteins | sample JNZ201metaG_FD_81532 | JGI IMG/M metagenome (GOLD analysis project Ga0105162, IMG submission 81532) | Hot spring microbial communities from Jinze hot spring, China to study Microbial Dark Matter (Phase II) - JNZ 20120812A | ecosystem: Environmental > Aquatic > Thermal springs > Hot (42-90C) >...
GCGTAAGTCCTAAAAGAAATGGGGGGCGCTGTTCCCACGCCCCCCCATGGGATTCCCCGGCAATGGAGTCCATCACCCCTTGGCCAGCCCGCGACGACGGAGCTCAGCGGTGAGGGCGGGGACGATTTTGAACAGATCGTCGACCACGCCATAGCGGGCGACTTTGAAGATCGGCGCTTCCGGGTCTTTATTGATGGCCACGATGACCTTCACTCCCCGCAGGCCGGAGAGATGTTGAATCGCGCCGGAGATCCCACACGCGATGTAGAGATCCGGGCTGATGGTTTTGCCGGTCTGACCGACCTGATACTTGTAAGGAATCCATCCCGCATCCACCACCGCCCGGGTGGCGCCCAGGGCCGCTCCCAGCGCCCGGGCCAGCTCCCGCAGGGGCTCGAAGCCCTCCGGGCTGCCCACGCCCCGCCCGCCGCCCACCACGATGCGGGCTTCGTTCAGGCTGATCTCCCCTTCGGCCTCCTGGATCCACTCCAGGACCTCCGTGGAGAAAACCGAAGGATCCAGATCAACAGAAACCCGACGGATCTCCCCCTTCCGAGCGGGATCGGGATCCGGCTTGGGGAATGCGCGCCCGCGGATCGTTAAGATCGCCGGGGAGCGCTCTACATAGGTCCGCGCGAACAGCTTGCCCTCATAAATCGGCCGGATCGCGATGATACGCCCGTTCTCGGCGGATAACTCGATCGCATCAACCAGCGTTGCCGTCCCCAGTTCAGCGGCCAGCCCTCCGGCCAGCTCGCGACCACGGGCGGTGGATCCCATGAGAATGGCCTGGGGGGCACCTTCTTTTGCCAGACGGGTCAGAACCGCCAGGTAAGGTTCGAAACGGAAATCCGCCAGCGCCGGGTGCTCGACCACCTGGACGATATCCGCACCCATGGCGATGGCTTCCTCCGCCTGATCGGTGATCGCTCCCCCGATCCACACCGCGGTCACTCCCGTTCCCAGGGCATCCGCCAGCCGCCGGGCCACCCCCATGGTCTCCCACACGATCGAGGGGATCTTCCCCTGGAATTGCTCCAGCCAGACCCAGATATGGCTCATGGATGTCCTCCGCAAACTGGAATTCTGGTAGGGCAACTGCAAGCGGTTGTCCTACAATACTTTCTCCGCCAGCAACCGATCCACCAGGGCGCGAGCGATCTCCTCCGGCGACTCCCCCTGAATGAACTCGCACTGGACTTCCTGTTTCGGCGGGGTGAGGACGGCGGGCCACCGGGCCGCTGAGGCGGCCGCTCACACCTGCTCCGGCGCCAGCCCCAGATCCACCGCGGTCCAGATCGGGATCTGCATCCGGGCAGCTTTCCGGATGCCCATGAAAGAGGGATAGCGAGGCTCGTTCATCTGCATCGCGCTGAGGACCGCAGGGAGCGGCGCCCGCACCACCTGACGTCCTTCCTCCAGGATCCGCTCCACCACAATCGTTCGCCCGGCAGGGTCGATCTCCCGGATCTTCCCCACATAGGCGAGCAGGGGCCATCCAAGCCGTCGAGCGAGGGCCGGTGGGACCTGGGCGGAGTTCCCATCCACGCTCTCCTTGCCCATGAAGACGAGGTCCACGGTTCCCAGCTTGCGGATCGCAGCGGCCAGGATGGCGGCGGTGACCACCGCATCCGAGCCTTCGAAGGCGGGGTCGTGGAGAAGAATGGCTTCATCGCAGCCCATGGCCACTGCCTGTTTCAGCGCCTCCTTTGCGGATTCCGGGCCCATGGTGAGGACCGTGACCTTTCCTCCGAATTTCTCCTTCAACCGCAGGGACTCCTCGATCGCGAACTCATCCCATGGATTCACGATCAGCGGGGCGTCGCCCCAGGATATGCGCCCCGACGCGTCGACAGTGATCGTGGCGGTTGTATCCGGGGTTTGTTTGATGGGCACCACGATATGCATGATCGCCTCCCCAGTCGAGATCACGTGCTTTGCCAGCCTGGACATTTCGCAGGCGGGCGAGAGGATCCTTCTTTCTGACTCCCCACGGCCAGGAGGGCTGTTGAATTTGGAGGCTGGGAGCGGAAGGCCGCCGGCCCAGCCCCCCACAGATATGCTTTCTCCCCTCACCTCACCGTTTGAGGTCGCGGGGAGAGGCAACCCGCTTTCCCCGCCCGTCGGGCCGCCTGAATCGGGCTACGAAGCGCCAGGAATCAATTTTGGGCAAGGGCTGTTCAGAACCGGTTCAGGCCATGGCGGGCTCGGCGCGCCAGATCTCCGGATCGTAGGCCGGCAGTTCGCAACGCAGCGGGCGATCCTTGCGATAGCCCAGGGCGTATTCCGCCTGCAGGATCGTGTGGATCTGGCTGGTGCCCTCGTAGATCACCTCGCCCTTCGCATTGCGCAGGTAGCGTTCCACGTCGTATTCATCGCTGTAGCCATAGGCCCCGTGGATCTGGATCGCATCGAGGGCCGCCTGAACCGCCGCCTCGGTGGCGAACCATTTGGCCAGGCTGGTCTCCCGGGTGTTGCGCAGCCCCATGTTCTTCATCCACCCGGCCCGCAGATAGAGCAGACGGGCGATCTCATAGTTGGCGGCCATCTTCGCGATCATCTCCTGGACCAGCTGGTGCTCTCCGATCCGCCGGCCGAAGGTCATTCGCTCATTGGCGTATTTCACCGAGGCCTCCAGGCAGGCCCGGATCAGACCGGTGGCCCCGGCGGCCACTGTATAGCGCCCGTTGTCCAGGGCCGCCATGGCGATGTAGAAGCCTTCCCCCTCTTCTCCCAGGCGGTTCTCCACCGGCACCGGGGTGTTCTCGAAAACGATCCACCCGGTGTTGCCCGCGCGGACCCCCAGCTTGCCGTGGATGGTGCCGGTTTTCACCCCGGGGAACGACCGCTCCACGATGAAAGCGGACATCCCCCGGTGGCCTTTCTCGGGATCTGTCTTGGCGATCACCAGGAAGTGATCCGCCAGATCAGCCAGACTGATCCATGTTTTCTCCCCGTTCAGGATGTAAACATCCCCCTGGCGCCGGGCCGTGGTGCGGATCGCGGCGGCGTCCGAGCCCGCGCCGGGCTCAGTGAGAGCATAGGCGGCGATTTTCTCCCCCTTCGCCTGCGGGACCAGGTATCGCTGCTTCTGCTCCTCTGTCCCCCATTGAAGGAGGGAGAGGGAATTGAGGGCCACGTGGACGGACATCACCACGCGCAGCGAGCTGTCGATGCGCTCGAGCTCCTCGCAGGCCAGGCCCAGGGAGATGTAATCCATGCCAGCGCCGCCATACTTCACCGGGATACAGATCCCCAGGAGCCCCAGGGCGGCCATTCGTTCAAAGAGCCATGGGATCGGTTTCTGGGCGCGGTCGTGCTCCTTGATGACCGGCCGGATCTCCCGCTCGGCGAACTCACGGACCATCTGCTGCACCATGCGATGTTCATCGCTCAGCCGGAAATCCATAGGGGCCTCCTCCGGAAGGGCACAGATATGGGGCGCGGCGAATGGAATCCGCTTCCCGGTGAATTATACGTTTGCTCCTTTCTTCCCGCGGCTCGAAGGGCCGCGGGAAGAGGATCCATAGGGGCGGGGTCTCTCCCCATTGGGTCGAGGAGCCATGCCGGCTACTGTCGAGGATAGGCCCGCGGATCTTTAAAGTTCGGGTGGTGGAACGAGCAGCGAAGCGGGCAGCCCCACCACCTGAAAGCTCCCAGTTTGCAACAGAGCAGGTTGACATTCTCATCGCCTGTGGTAAGATAAACACAAGAAGTGAATAGAGCGCGGCACTCATCGAGAGAGGTGGAGGGACCCGGCCCGATGAAGCCTCGGCAACCTCCCGCGTAGCATCAGGGCCGACCGGGGAGCACGCCGCCCCCCGGCGGAGCGCTCGCGGGGATGGTGCCAAGTCCGGCAGACGGTCCGTCTGGGAGATGAGGTGGCCCGCAGCGGCGATCAGCCTCTTCTTCCCAGAAGAGGCTTTTGTTTTGTTCCGCCCCTCCTCCCGGAGGGGCGTTTTATTGTGCAGGATGGGCACGGAAAGAACACCTTCAGGGTGTCGGGGTTGGGGGCCGAAGACCCCCCACTCAGCAATCCCGAATCCCCATCTAAAAAAGGAGGACTCCGATGCGCAATATTGTGGTTTCCGAGGCCAGCGGCCCTTACATTGAGGACCTCCCGGTGGAGATCGTCGAACGGAAAGGTATCGGACACCCCGATAGCCTGTGCGATGGGATCGCCGAGCGCATCAGCCGGGAATACACCCGCTGGTGCGAAGAGCACCTCGGCGGCGCCCTCCATCACAACTTTGATAAGGTTCAGCTGGTCGCCGGCGAAGTCTCGGTCCGCTTCGGCGGCGGGGAACTGCTCAAGCCGATCCGGATCCAGATCGCCGGCCGAGGGACGCCCTTTTACAACGGCCAGGCGATCCCCATGGAAACTATCGCCATCGAGGCCGCCCGGGCCTACCTGCGAGAGACCATGCGCTACCTGGATCCGGTGAAGCACGTCATCATCGACTGTTTCGCCGGCCGTGGCGCCAGCGAGCTCATCGATATCGTCCATCAGGTCACCGCCAACGACACCAGCTTCGGCGTCGCTCACTGGCCCCGCAGCGGCCTCGAGGAAGCCGTCTATCAGGCCGCCCAGTATCTGAACTATGAGCTCATCAACCAGTTCCCCATCGGTGAGGACGTCAAGGTGATGGGGCTGCGCCAGGGGAATCAGGTCATCCTGACGGTGGCCGTTCCCTTTATCGCCACCCGGGTCCACGATCCCGCCGAATACGAGGAGGCCAAACGCGGTGTTCAGGAGGCATTGCAGCGCTTTGTCTCCAGCCTGCCGGCCCTGGAAGGGCGAACGGTGCGGGTGGATGTGAACACCGCCGATCACGCCAAGCGGGGCGATTTCTATCTGACGCTGACCGGCACCAGCGCGGAGATGGGCGACGATGGGGCCGTTGGTCGGGGGAACCGCATCACCGGCCTGATCACCCCCTTCCGATCCACAAGCCTGGAGGCCGCCGCGGGGAAGAACCCGATCTCCCATGTTGGGAAAGTCTACAACGTGCTGGCGCTGGAGATCGCCCGAGACATCGTGGCCCGCCTGCCCGAGATCCGGGAAGCGACCGTGTATCTCCTCTCCCAGATCGGCAAACCGCTCGATCAACCCCTCATCGCCAGCGCCGCCGTCCGGGTCCGCTCTGGCCAGCTCACCTCCGGGATCCAGGAGGCGGTGCGGGCGATCGTGGATGAGCACCTGTCCAACATCCATGTGGTGCGTCGGAAGATCATCGCTGGAGAGGTTTCACTGTTCTGAGTTCCCTCAACGGGTTCCCGCAGGCTTTTATGGATGGAGATAAGGGGCCGGGTGGGTTGCCTGAGGCGGCCACCCAGCCCCTTATCTCCGGATGGGAGCGGCATGTCTTCCGTGTGCCGCCCCATACGTAAAGACTCGATTCCCTGGAACCTCGCTGGAGCCTGCAATGCCACTTCACACACGGACCCGCTGGACAGCGGTTGTGGGGCTTCTGTGGCTGGCCGCGCTCCTCCGCTGGGTGGACCTTCCCCATCTTCCCTACGGCCTCTGGTATGATGAGGCCTATTACGGCCTGGATGCCCTGCGGGTTCTGGAGGGGCATCTGGCCCTCTTCTTCCCTGAGAACAACGGCCGCGAGCCTTTGTTTATCTATCTGGTCGCCGGCGCCATGGCCATCCTGGGCCCCACCCCCTACGCGCTGCGGCTCACCGCCAGTATGATCGGCGTGCTCACCGTGGCGGCCACCTTCCGCATGGCCTGGACGCTTTCCCGGCGCTGGGAGGTCGGGATGTTGAGCGGGATCCTGACGGCTTTCCTGCTCTGGCCGTTGAACCTCAGCCGGGTGGGATTCCGGGCGGGGTTGTTCCCTCTCGCCGCCGCGCTGACGTTGTGGGCCTTCACCCGCGCAGCCCGGCGTGGATGGGCGCGGGATTGGGCATTCGCCGGCCTCATCTGGGGCGCCGGATTCTACACGTATCTGGCCGCTCGCATGACCGTGTTTCCCATCGCCCTGGGCCTGATCCTCGGACGCCGGTGGGATCCCCGGCGGTTCCCTCTCCGGGGGATCGCCCTCTTCCTGATCATCGCCGCGATCACTGCCGCCCCCCTGGCCGCTTATTTCTTTCTCCATCCGTCGGACTTCACCCTGCGAGGGGAGCAGACGTCCGCCTTCAACAGCCAGCGGCCCTTCTTTTCCGTCGCCATGGAACAGGCGGCGCGGGTGGGAGGCATGTTCTTCATACGCGGCGATGATTACCCCCGCCACAACACGGGCAGCCGCCCCGTCTTCGATCCCCTGCTGGCGGTGGCTTTTCTCATCGGTGGGATCCAGGCCGTCCGGCAGGCCCCCTTCACAGCGATCTGGGGCCTTGTCATGCTGCTTCCCACCTTCCTCTCCACGGAAGCGCCCCATTACCTGCGGGCCAGTGGGGCGCTGCCCGTGGTGGTGCTCTGGGCCAGTCTCGGCCTCTGGACGCTGGGGGAAGCCATCGGACGCTGGATCCGAAGCCCATGGGGGCAGGTCGCGGTTCTGGGAGGATGCCTGGGGCTCAGCTTCCCCTGGCATACGGTGGCTTATTTCGATCCCGCCTGGTGGGCTCAGGCCCGCGTTCGGGGCGCCTTCTCCCTTGACTCCTGGGAGGTGGCCCATGAGATCCGATCGTTCCTGAGCGCCTACCCCAGTGGCACTGTGATCCTGTCGGAGCGCCTCTGGGCCGGGCGGGCGGAAATGCGATTCCTGCTCTGGAAGCAGCCGATGGTGCGGATCCACCGTTTAGAGGAGAATCCGCCTGAACCACCTCCTGCCCCCGCCCTGGTTGTCGGGTGGCAACATGAACCAGTTCCCCTGCTACGGCGCTGGCTTCCTGAGGAAGCGCTGCTCTCCCTGCACGCACCGGATCCGTGGCCCGGAGAGAACGTCCCCCGATATCGGGCCCTATGGGCGGAACCCGTGGACCGGATGCGATCGAACCTGGAAGCCGTTTTCGAGGATGGAATCGTCCTGGAAGGCGGGATCGCCCGACGGAGCGGACGCCGGCTCACGGTGATCCTGGATTGGCTGGCGATGGGGAAGCCTTCCCGGGATTACAGCGTGTTCGTGCACATCTACCCGGAGGCGGAAGCCCTCCGATGGCCCCCTGCTTCCCCTCCGGTCGCTCAGCGGGATGGGGGCATCATGGATGGCGCCTACAACACAGGCCTCTGGCAGCCCGGCGATCGGATCCGGGAGACCCGCATCGTGATCCTCCCCGAATCCCTGTCCATGGTTCCGTTAAAGGTCTGGGTGGGGCTTTACCGCTGGGAAGATGGATCCCGCCTGCGGGTCCAGGGGGGCGAAGAGGCCGTATCGATCCCGGTGGAAGAAGATGCGGCCTCCGGGGATGAACCACAGGGTTAATGGAGGTCCTCGCGATGTCCGCCACCCGAACGCTGGATCGGGTTCTCCTCAGAGATCCAGTGGATCGTTGCTCCTTTTCGCAAAAGGCGAACGCGAGCCCGCCGGGTGACTTCCACCAGAGCGCGGAAGACCGCGTTTGGCATGTCGGACTCCGGCAGCGCGGCCACCAGGGCCTGAACCGTCTCCACATCATTGCCCACCCGGCGCAGGGCCTCCAGCGCCCGGCCCCGAATGTAAGGGGGGATTTCGGGGTCCAGGGCCAGCGACACCAGGACCTCTTCAAATTCAGCGCTGGCGCTCGCGACCATCGCGTCAGCCGCCGCCCGGCGCAGGGAGATCGGCGCCTCCGCGTTCTTTGCCAGGATCCAGAGGGCAGAAAAGGCCTCCGGCCCTCCATGCTCTCCCAGCGTGCGCACAATGGCCTGACGAACCGCCGGCTCCAGCGTGCCCTCATGGGCGAGGCGGGTCAACGGAGCAATCAGCGAGGGATCCCACAGGCTTCCCAGGCTTTCCGCCAGGCTCTGACGGATGGAGGGATCGATTCGGATGTCCGACAGCAAGGAGATGATCTCCGAAGCGGCCGGGCGGTGGCGAAGGGTAGTAAGGGTGAGGGCGATGGCCCCTCGCACATGGGGATCGATCCGCTCATCCCGCAACAGCCACAGCAACTCATCCCCCAGTTCTGAGGCGCCCAGGGCCCCGATCGCATCCGCGATGGATTGCCGCACGGAAGCCGGGATCCGCTCCTCCGGGAGGAGCTGGATCAACGAGCGCGCCACTTCCCGGTTCCTCAGCGTCCCCAGGGCGTCGGCAATGGCCCGTCGAGCGGTCACGGGAAGGTTTTCCTGACGCAGAAGGGGCACCAGCTCAAGGGCCACCGAAGGATCCCGCATCAACCCGATCGCCAGAGCGACCCGGGCCTGGATGAAAGGATCCTCCATCGGATCGCGCAGGAGCTCCAGCAGGGCTTGCGTGGCGGAGGTGGCCTTTATCGTGCCCAGAGCCAGGGCGATCCGCTCCCGGATCATGGAATCGGTCCCGCGATCCCGCAACAGGGTCAGGAGCTCTGGCACCACCTTAGTCTCCCCAATCGCCGCCAGGGCGTCCGGCACCAGCGCCCGCAGGGAGGGATGAACCTGGGGGTTCTTCAGGATCCGCACAAGGAGTGGAATCGCGCGGCGATCCCGCAACAGGCCCAGGGCCGCGATCGCCTGGCGCTGGAGGAGCATTCGGGAGAAATCCTCCTGCGCTACAGTCGAGAGGCCTGTCAACCGGTCGATCCACTGCATCAAGAACGGCGGAAGCGTTCGGATCTGTTCCCATACCCGGGCCAGCAGATGGCGCCAGCGGCTTTCCCGCAGGAAGCCCATCAGCCAGGGCGTGATGGATGGGAGCCCCGTCTCGGCCAGCGCATTCAGAAGAGCCACCCGTAGACCGATGTCCAGACCCGGATCCTCAACCAGAGCCTGAACCATCTCGATAGATCGAGGCTCGATCTAGGCCCTCAGCACCCCGACCATCCGGCGGAGGACGCCCCAGAGGCGCGGAAGGAGCATGGGGATCAACAGCGTGAGCAACGCGCCCAGCGCCGCCGCCAGAGCCAGCGCGATCCAGTTCACCTCCGGAATCGGTTGCCCGAGAAGGATCCCCCGAACCTCAGCGAGCCATAAGTTCAGCATTCGTGCAGAATCTCCTTTGTCGATATCGAAGACTCTGGATTCTGAACAAATTGCCCGATCCCTTTATTCAGAATCCTGGGCAAACTTCCCAATCCCCTCAAGATGATCGGTCCTCCGCCCCGAGACTCCTGGGGCTTCCAGGCGCAAGATCCCATAATCCCATTAAGGATCCTCTTGCTCCGTTGCGATCCCGACGGCGCCCGCTCGGGTTCCGCGTTGGCCCCTCCCTGCGCCGCTTCACGGCGTGGAGAGGGGTAGATAGAGCCCCGTTTGCAACAGAGCAATCTTCTTTCTGCATTTTGCTTATATCTTTCAAATTCGTCAATCTTCTTCTTGAAAACCGAGGACAAGCCCACCCAGGATATGGTTAAATCGATTTAACCCGTTGTTGTAGCGCTCCAGGCAGTCATCTAAGGTGCCGAACGGGTTGAAACTAAGGATCAAATGAGGGACGCGGCTTCCAGGTCCAATCCCTGGCTCGTGTGGGGCGAGCCCCTTCCTGCGGCCCAGAGAGCCGGGAGAAGAGGAAATAAAAGCGATGCGGATCGTCTGGGACGATCCGCATCGCTTTTCGCAACCCTCAAGGGGGGAGGCTACAGGAGCGGGGCGAGCGGCTCACACGTCGAGGTTTCGCACCTCCCTGGCGTGAGCCTGGATGAAGCGACGACGGGGCTCTACTGCGGCACCCATCAGCATATCGAACACCCGATCGGCCTCCGCGGCATCCTCAATCGTTACCTGGAGCAGGATCCGCCGCGCCGGATCCATGGTGGTTTCCCAAAGCTGCTCGGGGTTCATTTCTCCGAGCCCCTTGTAACGCTGAGTCACCACCTGCCGCTCATCGGCCGGGTCGATCCCCCGTTTGCGCAGCCGGGCGAAGATCTCATCCCGTTCGGCATCGGAATATGCATAGAAGACCTCTTTGGTCTTCCTCACCTCGATCCGATACAGGGGCGGCTGGGCGATATAGACGTGCCCGTTCTCAATAAGCGGCGTCATGTGTCGGAAGAAGAACGTCAGCAGCAGCGTGCGGATATGGTTCCCATCCACATCGGCGTCGGCCAGGATGATGATCTTACCGTAGCGCAGCCGGGAGATGTCGAACTGGTCCCCGATGCCCGTGCCGATGGCGGAGATCAGGGCCTTGATCTCCTCGTTGGCCAGCATCTTATCGAGGCGGGCCCGCTCCGTGTTCAGGATCTTCCCCCGCAGGGGCAGGATCGCCTGGAAATGGCGATCACGGGCCTGCTTGGCCGATCCGCCCGCCGAATCCCCTTCCACAATGAACAGCTCCGCCTTGGCCGGGTCGCGCTCTGAGCAATCGGCAAGCTTCCCGGGCAGGGTCAGGGACTCCAGCGCGCTCTTACGGATGACCAGCTCCCGGGCCTGTCGGGCCGCCTCCCGGGCGCGGGCGGAGGTGAGGCATTTCTGGATGATGGCCTTCGCCTCCCGCGGGTTCTCCTCCAGCCAGCGGGCCAGCGCCTCGCCGACCACCGACTCCACCGCCCCTTTGACCTCAGCGTTGCCCAGCTTGCTCTTGGTCTGGCTCTCGAACTGGGGCTCGGGGAGCTTCACACTGATGACCGCCGTGAGCCCCTCTCGCACATCCTCCCCGGTGAAGTTGGGGTCGTTGTCCTTCAGGAGCCCGGCCTTCCTCGCATAATCATTCAATGTCCGCGTGAGGGCCGATCGGAACCCCGTGAGATGCGTTCCCCCGTCCACCGTGTTCACGTTGTTGGCGAAGGCCAGCACCGTCTCGTTGTAGGCGTCCGTGTATTGAAGGGCGACCTCGACCAGAATGTCCCCTACTGTCCTCTCCACATACCAGATGGGGTGGAGTGGCTGGCGGTTGCGGTTCAGGTAACGAACGAAGGACTGGATCCCTCCCTCGAAGTAGAAGGTGATCTCCCGGTCCTCCCGCTCATCCACCAGCGCGATGGTGAGCCCCCGGGTCAGGAAGGCCATCTCCCGGAAGCGCTGGGCCAGGGTCTCGAATTTATAATCAATCCCGCTGCGGAAGATCTCCGCATCCGGCTTGAAGTGAACGATGGTCCCATGGTCAGCGGGCGGGAAGCGCGGATGCGCATACCAGCGAGTGGGATCCGCCTTCCCGAGCCGCTCTACGGGAGTCACCGGGCGGCCTCGCTCATAACGCTGGCGGTAGCGATAGCCGTCCCGCTGGACGATGGCCTCCAGCCATTCGGAGAGGGCGTTGACGGCGCTCACCCCGACACCGTGGAGACCGGTCGCCACCTTGTAGCTCCCGCCTCCGAACTTTCCGCCGGCGTGCAGCGTGGTCATCACCACCTCCAGGGCCGGCCGGCCCGTCTGGGGGTGGATGTCCACCGGGATGCCTCGCCCGTTATCGGTCACCCGAACGCTTCCATCGGCCAGGATTTCCACCAGGATATGGGTGCAGACCCCGGCCAGGGCCTCGTCGACCGCGTTATCCACCACCTCATAGACCAGATGATGCAGGCCCCGGATGTCCGTCGAACCGATATACATGCCCGGGCGACGACGGACGGCCTCCAGGCCCTCCAGGACCTGGATCTGGCTGGCATCATACGTCGTGACCGCCTCTGCCGCGCCGTTGGAGTTAGCTGCTCGAGCGATCTTTCGTGTCTCATTCGCCATACATCCTCCCTTCCGCATCAACCTGGAGCGCTTGCCCGGCACAGGCCCATCCGCCTTCGACGACGGCGGATGGCCCGGGAATGCAAACACTTTTTCATTTTAACCCAGATCGCCGCTTTCGGGAATCGGCAGGGCTTTTCCGTCCTTATCCCGTTCGGGCCCAGCGGATGGCCCCACCCCCTGGATCCCCCTCCCATGGCCCTTCGGGCCGTGGGAGGGGGACGAAAAGGATTGGGGGCGAGCCGGGCGACGGGAGCCC
>Ga0105162_1001792_pt1 | contig 11946 bp, 13 predicted proteins | sample JNZ201metaG_FD_81532 | JGI IMG/M metagenome (GOLD analysis project Ga0105162, IMG submission 81532) | Hot spring microbial communities from Jinze hot spring, China to study Microbial Dark Matter (Phase II) - JNZ 20120812A | ecosystem: Environmental > Aquatic > Thermal springs > Hot (42-90C) >...
CATCCCATGGACGCGGCGTGGGTCTCCTCGGGCCTCTGTCAGTGCATGTTTTGGACGACTACGGCATGGTTTACAAAGAATTCACGTTGGGAGAAGAGGTGAAGATTGTTTTCACGGAACACATCACAGGCAAAGCGAGGCTCTCTGACGCCGTGATGAAGGTGTTCCCCACCCCCTATACAGGCACAGGCTCCTCCCATGAATACGGCGTCGATGATGTATTCCGGGAGATAACCAAGTATGAAGAGGGGCAGCCGCTTAAAGCCGTTGACTGGAGAAGAACAGCGAGAGAAAACGGGGAATTATATGTTCGACGGTTCGATAAGCAAAACCGTCTCCGCATCTGTCTCATGCTCGACTATAGCCACAGCAACATTTTAGGCAACCCCTCGCTTCTCGACTCAATCGTTGCAGCAGCATCAGCTCTTGCCTCATCTGTTCTTGAACGAGGAGACTCAATAACCATAATTGTACCTGGCGATAGAGAAGGTGTAGCCAAGGCGACGGGGCTGAGAGATTATTTCAGGCTATTGACTTATCTCTCCACAGTCACGCCAGTGTCGTCATACAGGATTGTGGATTATTTGGAAAATTTGCATGGATTTGACGCGGTTTTTATGCTGGGCAGGTTCGCAAACCTTGACGAAGCCTCTCTCAGGACCGTGGCTGAGAGGGTTAGGCTGTACGGCGGCGTCTTATACATACTCGTCCCGACTCTGGAAAATGTGTCGGGGCCTTTGAAGGCTTTGGAGGTTCTTGAACAGGCTCGTGTGCAGAGGCTCCGGACAGTCTACGGCCATGTCTACTTGGTTAGGCAGACGGATTTGCTGAACTATCTTGTGCACCTCCATAGAAGCTTGAGGATGGTGACATGATGGATAAATTTTTGAGAGCGGTTGCACTTCTTCCCCCGATTGTCCTTACATTATTCGTTTTGTCAAGGATAGATGCTTCAAACAGCTTCGTGTTCATCGGGTTTTTCTCTCTTCTTTTCATATCTGCGACAGACAGGTTCAAGTGGGCTGGCATAATAATGGTCTATGTTCCCGCGGCCTACACTGTCTCGCTTCTGCTGACAGGTGTTGTTTCACCTTTTCTCGGCCTGGCCGCTGGCTACATAGTTTCTGCACCCGCCGTCTTCGCAATATCAGCCTACAGAAGTAACCTGTTCACTGGACTGGTTGGAGGCTACTATGCGTCATATGTTTTCGCCCTATTGCTAAACAATGTAAGCTCAAGCGGGGTTGTGAGGCCCGAGAGATTGTTCATCACGCTTGTACAAAACATCCTCGGCCTTTTCTCACCAGGGACAGTCAACATAACCCCCTCAAACCCAGAACCAGAGCTCCTTTTCACGGTTCTCACAGCCTTGGCCTCTTTTGCACTTCTCACATCCTTCGCGGGCAATCGCCTAAAAAGAATAAACGACCCCTTCCTGAAAACCCTCATAACCTCACTAGTCCTGATGAGCCTCAGCATCTTCGTTGGCCAGCTTTCGCCAGTGTTCACCCCCTATTTCCTACTGGGTTCTTTTGTTTTGCTAACGGCTGCTTTAATGCTTTGGCTGCGAATGTCACATGAATAAAGCACTGTACCTAATCCTGATTGCTCTTTTAGCTGTCCCCTCTCAAGGGCAGAGCATCGAGCCGTATTGGCTGGTCGGGTTTGACGGCGACATGATGCTCCCGTTACTCGATAGAGGTGTACTAGAATGCGGTGTGGGTGAAAATGTTGCGGTGAAAATTGTTGGACGAGATGGATTCGTAACCCTCGTTTCGCCGAATGGCGTGATTGAAAATGTTTTTGCACGCGATGGGGAGAGAACGGTTCTTAGAAGATTTGGGCCCGGTGACGCGGGGAACTGGACGATTGTGGCCGACACAGGTCAGACGCTCACTATACAGGTTAAGCCTCCGGCGACGAGGCCGCCTGTACAGGTTTCTGTTAGGTTTGAGGGGCTGTTTGTTGTCTTGACGATTTCAACGCCCCCAAACACCTATGCGCTTTTCCTGGAAGGACATGGCGACGGAGAAGTTGCTGCGGCAGGCTCTTCGATAGAGTTTGGTCTGCAGGGATTCAACGAGACGAGGGTGAGGGTGGAGATATTGAGAAGGGAGCCGCCGATAAGATACGCAGGGCTGCTCGACGGCTTGCCCTACACTATGCAGCTGGACCCTTTATCTGTTAACACAATTGTTGAGGGCAAGAGGATTAATGACTCGATGGTGTTTAGTGTGAAATTACCTTCTAATGGGGAGCAGGTTTCAGGCTGGAGGAAAATGGGTTTAGGGTATCACCTCATCCGTCTCTACACAGTCTCAGACAAACGACTTATCCTGGAGAGGGAGATAGTGGTTGTGCCAGAATGGATGAAAAGCTACGTTGCCTTGAGTCGTTCAGTCCGTGAGGATGTGTGGACCGCTGCCAACAAAACCTTCACAATGCTGGTGGGAGACGAGGCCGGCAACGTCTGGGTTCTCCATATCAGGCCGCCGATAGCTTTCATCCGCTTGTATGACCAAATTCATTCGAGATATGTGAAAAATGTGGGAGTGGCTTTAGCCGGTGGACAGGCCCAGAATTTGGATGACTGGACAGGGTTAATCTTCGCTAACAAGATTGAGATAAGCAACTATAGCAACAACAGCAGCTACAGCCCGTCGACAGAGACAAATATGTCGCTGAACTTTAACGCAACATCACTGTCACTACCCCTCGCGGTGACGGCTGGAGATATGGTGACTCTAAACCTCCAGCTCCATGAAGCACATATTACACTTGTGTGGCCCAACGGCACCACATACAGAGGTCCCAGCTCGGTGATTATCAATTCAGCGAAATTTACGAACACATCATCTCTCCTTCTCCCCGTCGACAAATATGTTGTAAGAGCTGAGAAGCCGCCAAGTTTCTCCAGTAAAGTTTTCACCTTAACGGCTGACACGACTTGGACTATTATCGTATTGGACGACCCTGCCGGTGTCGCGGGCTTTAGGGTTTCCGCCGTTCTTCTCACCGCCCTCCTGCTATACACGGTTTTTAGAATGCGTAAGACCTTTTATCAAGCAGGCCTGTTTAGACGTGAGCGGAGATGAGAACCACGGTCTCTGTCATAAAGGCTGATGTGGGAAGCATAGCTGGACATCATAAGCCTCACCCCAAGATGATGGAGCTCGCGTCTGGGAAACTCGCTGAAGCCGAGAACACTGGCCTCATAAAATCTGGATACGCTACCCACTGCGGGGACGATATAATCCTTGTAATGAGCCACGGCAAAGGCGAAGACAATCCCGAGATTCATGGACTCGCATGGAACATTTTCAGAGAAATAACCGAGAAAGTGGCCAAGCCCATGAAGCTCTATGGAGCGGGACAAGACCTTCTATCAGACGCATTCAGCGGAAACGTCAGAGGACTTGGCCCCGGCGTCGCCGAGATAGAGTTTGAGGAGAGAAAATCGGACCCGGTGATAGTTTTCGCAGCCGACAAAACAGAGCCAGGTGCATGGAACCTCCCACTATACCGCATCTTCGCCTCGCCCGAGAACACAGCAGGACTAGTCATAGACCCTACTCTACATGACGGGTTCAAGTTCGAGGTGCTTGACCTTGTGGAGTCTTGGTCTGTTTTGCTCAAAACACCTGAGGAACTGTATGACTTGGTTGCGCTGCTTGGGACAGTTGGACGATACGCTGTTTCTAAGGTTTATAGGGCTAGTGATGGGGAGCCCGCCGCGGCCGCGAGCACGACCCGGCTTAGCTTAATTGCAGGCCGGTATGTGGGAAAGGACGACCCCGTCATGATAGTGAGGGCTCAGGCAGGTTTTCCGGCGGTGGGCGAAGTTCTCGCAGCGTTTGCGACACCTTACATCGTGTCAGGCTGGATGAGAGGAAGTCATAGAGGTCCTCTGATGCCTGTCTCCTTCCGCAGAGGCCAGAATGTTGTTAGCTTTTTCGACGGGCCTCCGAGGGTGATGGCTATGGGGTGGCAGGTCTCCAATGGGAGACTTGTTGGACAAGATGGTGTGGAGCCTGTTGACCTCTTCGAAGACCCCTTCTGGGACACGGTGAGGAACAAAGCGGCTGAACTCGCCCTCACGCTGAGAACCATGGGAGAATTCGAGCCAGCTCGTCTCGGGCATGAGGAAATGGAGTACACTACCCTGCCTCAGATAATCGAGAGGCTCAAACCTCGGTTTAAGCCCATAGAGACGAAAAAATAGGGCGTGTTATCTGAGGCCCCGGAAGAGGCTTAGAAGTCCTCCTTCATCAACGTTTTTCTGCCGTTGGCTTGGCATCTTTTGACGGCCTTTTCTATCAATGCTTTGACGGCTTCGTTTAGCCCCTCCAGAGCATCAGAGCCCAGCCTAATGCCCTCGGGCAACGCTTCACGAACTCTTGATTCAATTACGAAAGATTCTTTGCCCATTTCCTCTCGTTTATATGCTGAAAACACGGTTTAAATCCTTTTTCAACCCCTTTTTTGGCGGTGTTTTCCCGATACTACCGGGGTATTTTGCCCACCAGCGTGTAGTGGGATACCTTGGGTTTTTCTGCGAGTAGAGGGGCCTCGGTGGGGTGGATGTAGGGTTCTCTCCAATCACCTCCTGTGAACGCCTTAAGCGACTCGATATCCCTCCACAGCGTTACCACCACTCCAGTAGACGGTTCGCCGTAATCGATTCCGAAGAACGCGTTGAGACAGCCCTCCTGTTTCTCAAGAATTTGCGTAGCCTCTTTCAAAGCAAACTCCTCAAAGGCTTTCTCCATGCCTTTCTTGAGAGGACACGTCCAGACCCGCAAAATCATGTCCTGCAAACATGCATAGGGTTTGATAAACTTTAAAGCAAGAAGGGCTGTTGTAGATGCTGTGCAGTATTTTGAGGCTTTTCGACTGGGTGAGGCTGTTGCCCAGAGGGCGCAACATCTCCTGTCCGCATACACCGGAACAGCATATGCCGCGATGGTTGTGAAGGAGACAGGTGATGGCTGGTCTCCTGTCGGTGAGGAGAATTTTTTCACAGTGGTTAGGAAGGATGAAAACTTCTCCGTCATAGTAATTTGCGACGGGGACGGCTACGCGAAGGCTATGTCTAACCCAATCCCACACAGGGCTGCTGAAAGTATCGCAGCTAAGATGGAGAAGGATGGTTTGAAAAAATATTCAGGAAAACTTGTTCTCCCGCTTTAGCATCCTCATGAATCTCTCAGCGTCCTCAGCCATCCACAGGTTGTTGAAAAACACATATCCCTCGTCAAAATCTTTTGCGTAGATTTTCTCGGCGAGGATATGCAGGTCCTCGTCGGTGTATCTGTATCTGTAGTTGACCTCGCCTCCGCCGAGCCCATGTAGGCGTGTGTAAAATATTCTGTGTTGGGTTGCTGGCTCGGATTTCAGAATGTCGGTTACATGGATTATGCCGTGTTTTTCGCAGACTTTTTGGAGAAAAATTTTGTTTTTTGCCAGCCTGCCTCTTGGTTCCCATGCGATTGTTAGGTTGTGTGTCGACACATGTTCAAAGAATTTCATGACGTTTTGTTGAGTTTTTTGATCGTCGGGCATGGATGCCGGTGTCTGTATTACAACCACACGTGCCTGCATGGCTTTAGCCACCTCTGCTGTTTTCTCCCATGCCGCGAAGTTCTCTTTCACAGGTCTCAGCCATCCATAACGTGTTGCCTCACTTTTCCCCGGCTTGAGTCCAGCTCTGCGCCAAGTTGGGCTTGATACCGGATGCGAAACCGCCTGCCAAGCCTTCATGCAGAATACAAAGCCGCTGGGAGCTTTTTCACGCCACCGCATCACCGTCTCAGTCCTTGGAAGTTTGTAAAAGGTTTCCTGAATTTCTATGGCGGGAAACTTCTGGAAATAAGCCTCTCTGCCTCCTTTCACAGCCCAGCCGCAACATCCCACTAGGATTCTCCGCATCCACCTGTGAGAAAAACCTGTTAACCTTTAAGAGTTGCACACGGCGTTGAAAGCCTGCGAATTGTTGAGCGATGAACTGCTTCTTAAAATGTATCGGGAGATGGTTTTGGCGAGGCTGTTCGACTCGGCTATGGTTAAGCTTCAACGCGCCGGCAAGGTGGCGGCCTACACATCCTCGGAGGGACAGGAGGCTGTCTCTGTCGCAGCGGTCAACGCCGCCTCGCCGATTGACTGGATATTTCCAACATACCGCGAAACAGGCGCCTTCATAGCACGAGGCGTACCTCTCGAAACACTGATTGCGAGGCAGCTGGGCCGTGTCGGAGACCCTCTAAAGGGTCACGAGGTTCTGCTTTTCGGAGACAAACGATATAGAATTGTTACCGGCCCCGGCCCGGTGGCTGCACACATACCTGTGGCCGTTGGGTTTGGATACGCAGCGGGGAGAAAAAGAGAAGGCTCTGTCCTGCTTGTTTTCTTCGGGGACGGTGCCACATCCAAAGGCGATTTCCACGAGGGACTCAACATGGCCGGCGTACTCAGGACACCCACAATATTTATCTGTCAAAACAACCAATACGCCATATCGGTTCCTCGACGCCAGCAAACAGCATCCGAAACCATTGCAGAGAAAGCAGAAGCCTATGGCTTCGAAGGCGTCATAGCAGACGGCAACAATGTTGAAGAGATGTACACAATCGTTAGTAAAGCCGTCGAAAAAGCACGCGACGGAGGAGGCCCCACACTAATCGAGGCCATCACATACAGGCTCGCAGCACACTCGACCGCAGATGACCCAACCAAATACAGAACAGTCCAAGAGGTTGAGATGTGGCGTAGTCGAGACCCTATAACACTCTGTAGAAAACTATTGTTTCAGAGAAGTCTGCTAAATGAGGAAAAAGACACCATGCTATGGAAAAGCTTAGGACAAATGCTGGAGCAGAAAATCGAAGAAGTAGAAAAGACCCCTGCCATACCTACTACGGCCATCTTCGAAGATGTCTACTCAACCCCGCCTTGGCACCTTATAGAAGAGCTCTCCGATGTAAACCTTTAAGCACGCCTAGCAGTAAAACAGTTTGGTGGCGGCGGGAAAGGCCGGGGAGCTAGCCCTTCCCTCCACCCGAAACGGGCTTCATGCGGGGGCCGGATAACCCGCGGGGGCGCGTGCGGCCGGCCCGCCTACTCGGCTGCGGGGAGGCGATGAGGATGCGCCGGATGGGGGCGTCGTAGACGGGTAAAGCCTCTGTAGGGAGGCTCCAACCGTCGCATGCGTCGAACCGTGTCAGGCCCGGGAGGGAGCAGCACTAAGGCGCGGCGGCGCAGCCCATCCACAAGCGTGTCCAAGCATATCCGCAGCATGGGCGCGGGTGCGGGTCCATGCCACCCCGGGGAGCCGCCGCCACCTATCATTCACCATCCATATATACACCATGTCCCAAGACTTTGGGGGAAATGTTGCAGGGGTTCAGGAGCTTTTTGCTCAGACGTTTCCTAGCAGCAATCGTTGCGACAGCGCTGTTGATAGGGTTGTTGGCTGCGGCCGCGCTGGCCCCTGTTCCTCTTGTAGACGCGGAGGCTTTGGTGAACCAGTTCGAGGAAATGCTGCCGAGACTCACCGAGACACCGGTTATGATTTTTTTGAACAACTTAGCCGCATCCCTTTTGATGATGATTCCTGTGCTGGGGTTGGCGCTTGCAGGCCTGATAGTATACAACACTGGAGCGGTGATAGGTGCTTTCTCAGCGGTCTCAAATATTCCAGTGGCCTTCCTTCTGCTCATCCCCTTCATCACTGTCTACGGATTCATCGAGATGCTGGCATACGGGTTCGCCGTGTCGCAAGGCTTTTTCTTAACCACTTCAGCTTTCAAAAAACAGTTGAAAAAAGAGGTGCGTAGCCTGCCATACACAGTCGCTGTCGTTGTCTTGCTGCTTCTTGTCGGCGCAGTGCTTGAATGGATTTTGATTAGATTGGGTTCGGCGTTAATGACTTGAAGAGATATGCCATCACATCGCCGGCCAATAGGTTGAAGAAATATCCGGCTGTGAAGAAGACTAGCAATGGGATACCAGGTGTGACCCAGACATCGTCTCTGTCGACCTTTTCAAGCTCCTCGATACCTATGTTGAACCTGAATCTTCTAACCCCGTTTTCGACGGACTCGATTACTCCCCAGAAGTTCTTTCCCGCAGCCTTTTTCATCCGAGTCCCCAGAAAAAGCGCCGCCAGCTTTCTTAAACCCTTCTCACCGTCGAAGCCTATGAATATTTTTTCACCACGTAAGAGCCTATAGCTGTTGAAAGCCGCGAAGAACAGCGGGAGGCTAAGTGAGAATATCATGCCGTTTGTGAGAACCGTCAACGCGGTTACTCCATGAAGCTGAAGACCGGTGTATGAAAAGGGCTGAACCAGGGCTATGGTGACAAGAGCCTTGGCGTCAGCACCTCCATACAAACCCGCGTAGTAGAGAGCGAATCCTACACCGGCGGAGACAAGAACAGCAGCCCCATATCTCACCAGATAATCAAGCCCAAGAACATAAACTGTGTATATGTTGAGCAAGAGACCGAGTATAGATGGGAATATCCAGACGATGTCATCGACCTCTCTTTTCCTGATGTCAAGATAAGAGGAGTAGAGTAGTGTGAGAGAGACTATCGCTGTCGACCACGGCTCCATCTTGCTTAGGGCCAGATGCCGAGGTAATTTATTGCTTCCGCTACCCTGTCCACCGCAAATATTAATGCTCCCAGTCGAAGCGGTGTCTCATATTTTTTGGAAGTGTTCATCACGTCGTGGAACCCTTTCACCATCTTCGCCTCTAGTTTTGCATGCACCTCCTCAAGCGTCCATGTTTCTCTTTTTAGGTTCTGCACCCACTCGAGGTAGCTGACAGTCACGCCGCCGGCGTTGGACAAGATGTCGGGGATCACCGGTATTTTTCTCTCGAACAAAATCTTGTCAGCCTCAGATGTTGTTGGGCCGTTGGCGCCTTCGACAATCAGCTTCGCCTCAACCTTTTCAGCTATCTCTTTTGTTATACTGTTTTCGAGAGCCGCGGGGATTAGGATGTCGCAGGGTGTTGTGAGGAGCTCCTCATTTGTGAGGGGTTTTGAGCCTGGGAAGTTGATGACTGAGCCTGTTTTCTGCTTGTGTTCCAAAATCTTGTCGGGATGGGCGCCGTCTGCCACGTAGATTCCTCCCTTCGAGTCGCTTACCGCGACTATTTTTGCGCCATATTCTTCATGGAGGATTTTGGCAGCGTTGTATCCCACGTTGCCGTATCCCTGTATGACGACCCTCGCATCTTTGAGTGGTTTGTTGATTGTCTTGAAGTATTCTCTAATGATATATATGGCTCCCCTCGATGTTGCATCATGTCTGCCGAGGCTTCCATATAGACTGATTGGCTTCCCCGTCGCAACCTCCGGCGTGAAAACACCTCTCATCATGCTGTAGGTATCCACCATCCAAGCCATGGTCTGGGCGTCGGTGTAGACATCGGGCCCGGGAATGTCGAGATAAGGCCCAATAATTTCGTATATCATCGCAGTATATCGTCTAGTGATTTTTTCCAGCTCATTTTTAGAGAGGTTCTTGGGGTCGCATGCAACACCGCCCTTAGCCCCGCCGTAGGGCAGGTCTGTGACGGCGCATTTGAAAGTCATCAACATCGCTAGGGCTGTAACCTCTTCAACATCGACCGAGGGATAATATCGTATGCCGCCTTTGTAGGGACCTCTTGCGTTGTTATGCTGCACACGAATCCCTGTGAAAACCCTCAAAGACCCGTCATCCATCTTCACCGGCACAGAAACAACCACCACCCTCTTAGGCTTCTTCAAGACATCATGAATACCTGAGTCGAGGTTCAGATAATCCGCAGCATTCTTAAGCATGTACAACACGTTGTTTAAAAAAGCCTCACCACCGCTCATATCAACACAAATTAGGTAAATCCGTTATATAGTGTTTCCATTGAGGGCATGAATTAATATAAGTCCACCCAATCTTTGAGACATGGAGATAAAGTCGGTCGGCGGCAGAAAATTTCTTGTTCTTAGCTGGAGAGATGTGGAACTTGGAGCAGATGCGTTGGCTGAGAAGATCGTGGACGGGCGATGTTCTGTCGACACCATTATCGGGGTTTTGAGAGGCGGCATGATTGTGGCCGATTTTTTGTCGGACATTCTTGATGTGAGGGAGGTGTATGTAATAGGCTGCAGGTCATACACGGGAACCGTGTCAACAGAGTTAAAGATTTACCACGACCTTGCGCTTGACAGGCTTGATGGCAGGAACGTTCTATTGGTGGATGACGTGGCCGACACAGGCTCAACTCTCGACGCCGCGGTGGAGAAAATCCTCAAACCACGTAACCCAGAGAGAGTTACAACAGCCACCCTCTTGAAAAAACCATGGAGCAGATACACACCAGACTACTACGTTGAAGAGACCGATGCCTGGATTGTTTTTCCATGGGAGAGGGTCGAAGCTGTAAAAACCGTGGGAAAAATTTTTGTCGAGAACATGGGTTTCGATGTGGCGGTAGATGAACTGGCCACGCTCTCCCGACTAGCTAGAGAAAAAGTTCTTTCTGTAATCAAGCCTTTGCAACGGACTTAATAGATGGAGTCTTTCTCACATCGACGGGACATGCCCCAGAAAGTTTACGCCGAGGTCTATGGATGCTCGGCCAACCAAGCCGACGGTGAAATAGCTCTCGGACTTTTGCAGAGAAGGGGATATAGCTTGGTGGAGCGGCCCAATGAAGCCGACTACGTTGTTCTCGTGACCTGCGCAGTAAAGAAACCCACCGCAGACCGGATGATTCACCGGATTAAGAAATTCTCCAGCCTCGGTCCACGACTGATAGTGGCCGGCTGCATGGCTACAGGAGAAGCTGAAAGGGTTAGACAGGTGGCGCCGAAGGCTGTGTTGCTACCGCCACGCAGCATTACAGAGGTGTCTGCGGCGCTAGAGGGCCGTGGTTTCGATGGTGCAGGCGTGAAGCTGGGGTTGCCGAGGGTGAGGAAGAACCCGGTTGTAGCTATTATTCCGGTTTCGGAGGGATGTAGGTGGAGCCGCTGCAGCTTCTGCATAGTTCCCCGCTCAAGGCCCGGCTATGAAAGCTATCCTGTCCGCGCGGTTGTGGATGAGGTGCGGAAAGCCGTCGACGAGGGATGTCGGGAAGTGTGGCTGACAAGCCAAGACATGGGTAGCTATGGTCTGGAGTCGGGTCGTAATCTTTTACCCGAGCTAATCGAGGCCGTCAACTCTATTGAAGGAAAGTTTTACACACGTGTCGGCATGATGAACCCCATCTACCTCAAACCCATACTCGAAAAACTCGTCAAAGCATACAGAGGCGAGAAGATCTACAAGTTTATCCACGTACCTGTCCAGTCAGGCTCCGACAAGGTGTTGAAAGACATGAACAGGGGCCATAGCGTCCAACACTTTTACCAGGTTGTTGAGGCTTTCAGGAGATGGTTCCCAAGCATAACGGTCTCCACCGACTTGATAATAGGATACCCCACCGAGACCGATGAAGATTTTGAACAGACCCTTAGGCTTGTTGAAAAAACCCGACCAGCGGTCGTGAACGTTTCGAGATATTTTCCACGGCCTGGAACACCGGGGGAAGGTCTCAAACCACTTCCACCCAACCTCGTGTCCCGCCGAGTATCAGAGCTTAACGACCTACTGGCCAGAATCCAGCTTGAAAGCAACGAGCACTGGCTCGGATGGGTTGGAGAAGTATTGATCGACGAAGTCGGCAGGAGAGGAAAGATGGTTGGCAGAAACTTTGCCTACCGCCCCGTCGTCTTGGATGCTCCGCGTGAGTCTTTGGGCAAGTTTGTTGAGGCCGAGGTCGTTAATGTAGAGAAAAATTATCTACTGGGCAGAGTTTTATCCAGATGTTGACTGAGGTAACGGCCCTTCTTCGACTGTGACAATTCCCTGCATCCATGGATGAGGTGTGCAGTGATAGGGATATATTCCTGCTC
>Ga0105162_1001793_pt1 | contig 11941 bp, 12 predicted proteins | sample JNZ201metaG_FD_81532 | JGI IMG/M metagenome (GOLD analysis project Ga0105162, IMG submission 81532) | Hot spring microbial communities from Jinze hot spring, China to study Microbial Dark Matter (Phase II) - JNZ 20120812A | ecosystem: Environmental > Aquatic > Thermal springs > Hot (42-90C) >...
CTCCTCAGCGACCTTTACGGCACCGCACCCCGCCCTGTTGGTGACCAGGGCGGCGACCTCACACCCTTTGAGGACGCCGAGCCTGATGTGATCCAGAATCGATCTGAAGTTCGATCCCCTCCTCGAGGCCATCACCGCGATCCTAACATGCTTCACGTTCCCTCACCGTCAACGCCGAGCAACTCGCGCTCCCTCCTGAGCCACTCCTCGAGCCATCCCCCTGAGAGGTCCGTCCGCGCGATCAGCCTCCCGAACCTCTCCACGAGGGAGACCCTTCCGTCCCGGTAGAGCTGGATGGCCATTGGTGCCAGCCTCCTCTCCAGCGCCTTGACCTTCTCGGCGAGGGTCTCGACGGTGTCCTCGTCCGAGACCTCAACCGCCCTCTGGAGGACTATTGGTCCGGTGTCAACGCCCTTGTCGACGAAGTGGATCGTGCAGCCTGTCACCTTGCACCCCCTCTCGAGGACCGCCCTGTGGACGTCCAGCCCGTAGAGCCCTGCGAAGGCTGGGAGGAGCGAGGGATGGGTGTTCATGATGCGGTAGGGGTACTCGTCGACCACCAGATCGAGGATCTTGTTCCATCCCGCAAGGAAGCAGAACTCAACGCCGTAACTCCTGAGGACCTCGATTACCTCCCCCTCGAACTCGAAGCGGTCCTTCTTGGTACCATCGGGCCTCTTCGTGGTCACCACCTCCGTCTCTATCCCCAGCGCCCTAGCCCTGTTGACAGCTCCGGAGGATGGCCTGTTCGACAGCAACAGGACGAGCTCCGCACCCCTCAGCACACCCCTCTTGGCGTAGAGGGCAATGGACTCGAATACGGTCCCATCGCCCGAAGCGAAGACCGCGAACCTCATCCGTCTATTCTCACCCCGTTCACCACTACGCCCTCGCCCCTCTCGATCCTGCCTATCACGGGGCTGGAGTAGCCCAACCTCCTGAGCTTCCTGACGGCTTCATCGACGTCGCTCTCCCTGAACGAGATCGCCATCCCTATGCCCATGTTGAAGGTCCTACACATCTCCGACCAATCGATCCCTCCCTCCTCCTGTATCAGCTTGAAGATCCGCGGAGGCTCGGGAAGCGAGTCCAGGTTGACCCTCAGCCTCCTTCTCCCAACCAGCCTCCTGAGCTTCAGGAAACCGCCGCCCGTGACGTGGGCTATCCCCGTAGGCCTCGGCCCTCGCCTCAGGAGCTCCAGGACAGGCCTGACGTATAGCCTGGTGGGTCTCAATAGTTCCTCCCTAAGCCTCCTCCCGAGTGAGGGGACGAGGTCGTCCAGACCGTATTTCCCCTCGCCCAGCAGGACCTTCCTGACCAGGCTGAAGCCGTTTGCGTGGAGACCGGAGCTCTCCAGCCCTACGAGGACGTCACCCTCCCTCACCGCGTTCCTGAGGACCGGTTCCTCGACCAAACCGAGGGCGAAGCCGACAACGTCGAACGTCCTCTCGCTGGAGAAGACGCCCGGGAGGACGGCCGTCTCCCCTCCTGCGAAGACGACGCCCGACTCCCTGCACGCCGTGCAGATCCCCTCTAGGACCCATTTGACGACGTCCGGATCCCCTCTCGCCATGGCGATGTAATCGAGGAAGGCGATCGGCCTGGCTCCAGCGGAGACCAGGTCATTGACGTTCATGGCTACCGCATCAATTCCTATGCACCTGTAATCCTCGGGCAGGGAAGCGAGGAGCGCCTTGGTGCCGACGCCGTCAGCGTGGACCGCCAGCCTCACGTCGCCGATCCGCACTATGGATGCGTAGGTGCCGAACTCCGCCGGTCGTCTCCCTGTGAACTGGCTGACCAGTCCCAGGGCCGTTCGGTGAATCGCCTCTAACGTCCGCCTATCGACGCCGGCCATGGCATAGGTCCAGCCCTTCCCGCTCAGAGCCTCTCACCCGTCAGGCGCTCGAAGGCCTCGATGTACCTCATCGACGTGGTCCTGACGATTTCCTCGGGGAGCTCCGGTGGAGGCGGTGGTGGCAGCCCCTTCCTCCTCGCCTCCTCCAGCCTTTCCCTGTAACCTATCCTGATCAGCCAGTCCCTCACGATCTGCTTGTCGAAGCTCTCCTGGGGCCTTCCGGGCCTGTAACTCTCCACGGGCCACAACCTGAACTCGTCTGGGCCGATGGAGTCCGCCAGCAGGAGCTTTCCGTCCTCATCCCTTCCGAACTCGAGCTTCAGGTCTGCAAGGATGAACCCAGCCCTCCGGGCGAGGTCGGAGATCTTGCGGTAGATCTCGATGCTCACCTCTCTTAGGTGCTCGAGTTCGTCCCTTCCTAGGACGCCCATCTTCAATATCTCGGCCTCGGTCACGGGGACGTCCTTCACGTCCGACTTGGTTGTCGGATCGAACAGGGGCTCAGGAAGCTCCGCTGCCAGGACAGGCTCCACCCCCAGGTCCACCTCTCCCTTGATCATCCTCTCGTACAGCGAGCCGTAGATGTACCCCCTCACGACGAGCTCGATCGGAACCATCCTGAGCCTCTTGACCTCGATGGACCTCTCGTCGATGCGACGTATCATGTGATGCGGGTAGCCGAGGCGGTTGAAGAAGAACTCAGCGAACCTGCAGAGGACCTCGCCCTTCCTCGGTATCGGGGTTGGGAGGACGACGTCGAAGGCCGAGACCCTGTCGGAGAAGACGAAGACCAGCCTGCCCTCCGAGACCTCGTAGACGTCCTTGACCTTTCCCCTCCTAACCAGCCTCATTCCCTCCTTCACCTCCCCCTCAAGGACCTCCTCAACCGCTCCAGCGCCCGGGCTATCTCAGGGTCCCTCAAGGCCAGGATCTCCGCTGCCAGGATCGCCGCGTTCCTCGCGTTGTCTATCCCGACGGTCGCTACGGGCACGCCGTACGGCATCTGGACGATGGAGAGGAGGGAGTCGAGACCGCCCAGCTTGGCGGAGACCGGAACGCCTATCACGGGTTTGACGGTCTGGGAAGCTATGACGCCTGGGAGGTGAGCCGCGAGCCCCGCTATCGCTATGAACACGTCCGCATCGCTCTTGGCTACGAACTCCCTCAGGCCCTCGGGGTCCCTGTGGGCCGATATGAAGACGGTCTCGTGTTCTACGCCGAGCTCCGCGAGGACCTCTGCCGCCTCCCGCGCCAGCTGCTCGTCGGACCTGCTTCCCGCCACGATTGCCACCTTAGCCACCGCCCACCACCTCCGTCCTCCTCACCTCCTCAGCCGGGTCCACAAGGCCTACGCCCGGCACCCAGTCGAGCCTCCTGCCGACAGTCCCCCTGCTCCTCCTCAGCGCGTACAATCTCCTCACGGTCCCTGCGAGGGCTTCCATCCTCCTGAGGCTCTCCGGGGTCCCTATGTCCGTCCTGTAGAAGGTCCTCCAGCCCCTCAACCTCACCTTATCGAGGCACTCGTTGACCTTCGCCGCGGCCTCCTCTATGGAGCGATCGAGGGCTAGGATCTCGGCCACCCTCGAACCCATCGTGAGCATCCTACCACCTTCGAGATGAACGGCACCCCAGTAGACCCTGCAGCGGTTCCCCCTTATCCCGTCCAGGTCGACGTCCACCTGATGCCCCCTAGCGATCTCCCTGTTATCGGGGTAACCTTCCGGTGCAACGGCCTTGACGACCGATGCGAGGCCAGAGAAGCGAACGGTCGTCCGCGAGAGCCTCCCGTCCACGACGGCGAACATCAGGTCGAGGAAGTCCGTCTCGAGCGAGGCAAGCGCGTTGACCCCTTCAGGGTCACCGAGCCTGCTGTACATCTCGATGACGGTTGGCCCCTCGAGCTCGGTCAACATCATCTGACCCGCAGCTATCCCTCGATACTCCTGTCCGGTCTCGTCCTGAATGGCCCTGAGGACCGACTCGATGACCTCGACCGATTCGCGGAACTCCTCCTCGGTCATGAACGGGAGGGCCTCACCCGGTCCTGAGATCGAACCCATCCCGCCGGTCTCTGGGCCTATGTCGAAGTCGAAGGCGTGCTTGTAGTCCTGGACCATGGGAAACGGCACCAGGGTCCTGCCGTCGAAGAGGCACTGGACCGTGTACTCGGGCCCCCAGACGCACTCCTCCACGAGGATCTTCTCGTCCGTGTCGAGGTAGCGGGAGGTGTAACTGAGCAACCACCTGGCGTGCTCCGTCTTGAACGCGGTCTTCTCCTCCGTAAGGTACGCCTGCCTGTCCTCGACGACCTTGACGCCCTTTCCTCCGGCCTGCCTCGCGGGCTTCAGGACCACGTTCTGGAGCCAGGTGAGGTTCCTCCCGGCCTCCTCGAGCGCCCTCTCGGCCGATCCCAGGTCCCTGAAGGTCCTGAAGAGGAGCTTCCCCGGCAGGTCGTACTTCCACTGGAGCCTCCTGAGGGCCGCCTTCGAGCGCTCTATGACCGAGAGGTCCCTCGATGCGCCGACGCACGGTATCCCGGCGCGCCAGAGGGCGTCTGGGACGCCGTGGAAGTTCGGCTCCTCAGGCCCTGTTATAGCTATGTCCACGCCGAGCCTCTTGGCCGTCGACGAGACGAACTCGGGGTCCGTCGTGTTCCCCAGGATCAGCTCGCCCCCGGTCGAGGAGCAGACCTCAAGTATCCCCGGATTCCTCCACTCGGATATCCAGTATATCCTGGGCTCGTGGCGGCTCGACGCGATCTTCTCGATCAAAGCGTGCTCCCTTGAGCCACCGCCTATTCCCAGAACCCTGATCATAGGCCGTCACCCTCCTGGTTCCCTCCGAAGCAACGCGTGCAGAAACGCGTGCCGATCAGCGAGGCCGTCTTCTCGAGGCGGCTGAGATCGAGGAACGCTAGGCTGTCGCAACCTATGACGTCGGAGAGCGTCCCCTCGTCGAGGGAGCCGGCGATGAGCTCGTCCCTCGGCGGGACCTCGGTTCCGAATGGGCAACCGTCAACCAGCCGAGGGCTGCAGACCCTCACGTGAACCTCCGTGGCGCCCTTCCTCCTCAGCGCCGAGACGACGTGCTTCAGCGTGTTCCCCCTGACGACGCTGTCGTCCACAACCACTACCCTTCTTCCCTCGACGGAAGACCTGACGGGGTTCAGCTTCAGCTGGAGGCCGATGAGCCTCTCGAGCTGCGTTGGCCTCAGGGCGGACCTGACGTGGTTCCCGGTCCTCACGAAACCCACCTTGCAGGGTATCCCCTTCGCCTCGGAGTAGGCCATCGCTGCGGGATAGGACGTCTCGGGGACGCCGACGACCACGTCCGCTTCAACGCCGTCCCCCTCCGCGAGGGCCCGCCCGAGCTCCTCCCTGAACCTGGCGACCTCTATCCCGAAGACTATCGAGTCGTGCCTGGAGAGGTAGACGAGCTCGAACGCACAGGGCCTCTCGACCCCGCTCCCCGTTGACGCCCTCCTCAGAGAGTTGCGGTCCATCGCCAGGACCTCTCCGGCCCTCAAGTCGTAGCGGTATTCGGCCCCTATCACCTCGAGGGCGGCGCTCTCGGACGCGACGCATCCCAGGTCGAAGCCGTAGCCTCCGACGCAGAGGGGTTTGATGCCAAGGTTCGAGCGACCGCAGCAGAGCTCCCCCCTCTCCGTCAGGACGACGAATGCGTAACCTCCGGGGAGGGAGTCGACCGCCTTGACGGCAGCGCTGAGGAGGTCCAGCCCCTCCGTGAGTTTCGATGAGATCCTCCTTCCGAGCTCCTCGCCCGTCTCGATCCTGCTGGTCGACCCGCTTGCCATCCCGTCGGTCGCGACAGCGAGCCTGACGTCGCCCTCGATCAGCGATATCGAGTCGCCCCTCACGGGAGACGTCATGCCTATCGCCACGTGACCCCTCCTCGACTCGACCAACTCCTTCAGCCCCTCAAGCCTACCCTCGGCGCTAGCGACCTCGAGCTTCCCGTCAGACGCGTCGAGCCAGGCGACGCAGAAGCTCTCCTGTCCCCTGTTCTGGAGCGACATCATAGCGTAGTACGCGAACCGCAGGGCGTTCCAGTTCCGGGCGCTCTCGCCGAAGGCGCAGATCCCTATCAGTCCCGGCACGCTCACACCCCCTTGAACTCCTTCCTCGGGATGCCCAGCGGCAGATCCATCATCGCGCCGTAATCTCCGGTCACGCAGCTGAAGCAGAGCTCCGACTCCTTCTTCCCTATGGCCTTCGCGACGTCCTCAGGGGTGCTGAAGAGGACACTATCGGCCCCGATCTCCCTCGCAATCTCCTCCAGCAGGGTCCCGCCCCTAGCCGCTGCGGCCACGGCCGCCCTGTGGGCGATGAGCTCTTCCCTGTCCGGGAAGTCCATGCCCATCATGCAAGGATGGAGGATTGGAGGGAAGGTTGAGACGAGGACGACCGACCTGGCACCGGCCCTCCTGACCGACTCTATGACTATGCGGGCCGTAACACCGCGAACGACGCTGTCGTCAACGAGAACCACCCTCTTCCCCTCGATCGCCCTCTTCACCGGCACGATCCACCTGGCCACCTCGGCCCTCACCGCATGGTCGGGCTCGACGAACCCCCTCATCCTTCCCTTCTGGAGGTATCTGTCCTTCACCAGCGCCTCCTCCATCGGTATGCCGCTGGCCTCCGAGAGGCCTAGCGCCGCAGGCCTTGCCGACTCAGGTATGGGGACCACCACGTCCGCCTCCGCGTGAAGCCTGCCGGCCATCAACCTCCCCAACCTCTTCCTGACCTCGTAGACGCTGACGCCGTCTATCACCGAGCTGGGGTGCGCGAAGTACACGTACTCGAACGAGCAGACCCCCTTTCCGAGGGGCTCGGAGAACCTGTGGTTCTCGACCCCGCCGTCGGAGAGGACCACCAGCTCCCCCGGTCTTAGGTCCCTCAACATACGGGCGCCGAGGGCGTCGAGCGCACAGCTCTCGGAAGCGACCACGTAGGTATCGTCGGATTCGTCTATCCCGATGCAAAGGGGCCTGAAACCGATCGGATCCCGCGCAGCCATCAGCGTCCCATCAGGGAGGGCCATCGCGAGGCAGAACGACCCGGAGACCATACGCGAGAACCTGGCAAGCGCTGCGACCCAGTCACCTCCAGACCCTTCAACGAGCCGGATCAGCAAATGTCCCGCCACGATGGAGTCGCTTCCTGCAGCGGGACCGCGGAGCCCCAGGCTCTTCGCGAGCTGTTTGTAGTTGGCTATCGTTCCGTTGTGGGCCAGGGCGAGTTTACCTCCCACCTCGACCGGCTGGATGTAGCCCTCACCGCCAACGGTCGAGTACCTAACGTGACCTATTCCCGATTTGATGCCGTTCGGAACCGTCGCTAGGTAGACTTCCAAGGAATGGGAGACGAGCCCGGACCTCCTGAAGGCGAACCCCTCAGGCGACCAGACTCCCCAGCTCTCCTGTCCCCTGTGCTGAAGCGATTTGAGGCCCTCGACCAGCATCCTTCCGACGTCCCGCCCGCCGTAAGACCTGACCGCTATCACGCCGCACCTCTCCCTCATGCCCATCCCCCCATCAGCCTCTCCAAGCTCGACCATGCCCTCCTCAGCTCTCCGATGGAGAGGTCGACCAGCTCCTTCCTGCCTCGGGTGACCGTCAGGGACCTACCGCCCGTCCGACCTATCACCGACCACGGCAGGCCTTGTCGGTCAAGGACGCGTCCGCAGAGCCTGAGGTCCTCCTCTCTCACCTCCAAGATTATCCTGCTCCTGCCCTCCGAGAAGAGGGCGACGTCGTCCCTGAGGGGCCCGTCTGACCTCAACCTGCGCAGGTCGATCGAGGCTCCGATCCCTCCGCCGATGGACATCTCAGCTAGGGCGACACCGAGGCCACCTCGGGAGCTATCGTGGGCCGCGAGGACGGCACCGAGGGATATCAGGTGAAGGACAGCCGAGCAGATCCTGGAGTCCTCGTCTGGGTCGACAGGGGGAACAGGCCCTCCGGCAGAGCCGTGTATCAACTCGGCGTACTCGGATCCGCCGAGCTCAGGGCAGGTGGAGCCGACGAGGACTATCGGGTCGCCCTTCCTCCTGAAGGAGACCCTAGTGACCATAGAGGGCCTCTCCACTATTCCTATCCCTCCGATGACGGGCGTCGGCTTGATGTTCCTTCCTGTAACGGAATCGCTGTTATACAGGCTGACCTTGCCACCGACAACAGGGATCCCTGTAGCCCTGCAGTAATCAGCGATCGCCCTCACCGTCATCTCCAGGGAAGCGTAGACCTCTGGGTCCCCCGGGTCCCCGAACTGGAGGTGGTCGACTATAGCGACGGTCTCTGCTCCTACGCAGGTCAGGTTCCTCCTGCACTCGGAGACGACGTTCATCGCGCCGAGGTAGGGGTCGAGGGCACACTTCTTCGGGTCGCCGTCGAGCTTAACGGCAAGGAACTTGCCGTTCGGTAGCGCCAGCACCGCCGCGTCTCCCTCCCCGGGCCTCAGGACGGTCCTCGTCCCGACCTCCTGATCGTACTGGCTGTAGACCCACTCCTTCGAGCAGAGGTTTGGGGAGGCGAGCATCCTGAGCAGAACCTCCTCCAAGTCCTCGGGTTCCGTCAGCTCTGCCGTGACCTTCGCGCCCTTTTGGTCATCTTCCCCACCGATGCCTCTGCCTCGAGGGGGCGCTTCGGGCGCATCGACCAAAGCCCAGACCGGCGCGTCCGCGAGGACTTCGCCCCTCCACAGGACCCTCAGCCTGCCTCCTTCAGTAACCTCGCCGATCAGAGAGGATGGCACCTCGTACCTCTCGAGCACCCGAAGCACCTCCCCGATCAGCTCCCTCTCGACGACGAGCAGCATCCTCTCCTGGCTCTCCGAGAGCAGGACCTCGATCGGCGTCATGTCAGGCTCCCTGAGGTGGACGGCCGAGAGGTCCAGGACACCCCCCGTACCTCCTTTGTGGAGGATCTCAGGGACCGCTGTGGCCAGTCCGCCAGCACCTAGGTCCTTCACGGCCAGAACGAGCCCTCCATCGACGAGTTCCGTGATGGCGTCTATCAGCAGCTTCTCCGTGAACGGATCGGGGACCTGAACCGCATACCTGTCGTCCTCCGAGCCCGAAAGAGGTCTTGAAGCGAACGCGGCCCCCCTTATCCCGTCCCTCCCTGTATGGTTGCCGATGAGCAGCAGTAACGATCCGGGCCTGTCGGCCCTCGGGACGAGGAGCCTCTCGATCCTTCCGAGACCGATGCACGCCACGTCGACGAGGCAGTTGCGCTCGAAGCTCGGGTCGAACTCAACTTCGCCGGCGACGGTTGGAACGCCGATCGAGTTGCCGTAGTCCGATATCCCCCTGACTACGTTGGACAAGAGCCACCTCGAGTGGGAACTGACCTCTACTGGTCCGAACCTTATCGAGTTCAGCAGCGCAATCGGCCTCGTCCCAACGGTGAGTATGTCCCTGACGACGCCCCCGACGCCGGTCGCAGCGCCTCCGTAAGGATCGATCGCTGACGGGTGGTTGTGGCTCTCTATGTGGACCGAGACTACGTACCCGTCTCCGACCTCTATCACGCCCGCATCGTACCCAGGCCCCAGCACGACCCGCCGGCCCTCCGTCGGAAGCGACCTCAGGAGGCCACGGGTGGTCCTGTAGCTGCAATGTTCGGACCAGAGGGCCTCCGCAATTGCCACCTCCACCGGCGTCGGATCCCTTCCCAGCCTGGCCTTCAGCTCCTCGAGGTCCTTCTCAGAGAGGGAGGTGCCGACCGTGAGTTTCTGGGGGGTCACGCAGATCCCCTCACGTAGTTAGCGGCAGAGAGGAAGAGCCTGAGGCCGTCGCACCTGCCGAGGGGCGAGAGGAGTGGATCGCACGCCCGTTCAGGATGGGGCATCATCCCGAGTACGTTCCCCTCCCTGTTGGAGATGGCCGCGATGGAGCCGTAGGAGCCGTTGGGGTTCGCTGCAGCCGTCCTCCTTCCCGAACGGTCGACGTATCTCATCACGACCCTGTACCCGGACCCGTCACCTGCCGTTGGCTCCTGGGGATGGTACCTGCCCTCCCTGTGCGCAACAGGCAGAGCGATGACCTCGTTCCTATCGAAAAGGTTGGTGAAGGGACCCCTGTTCTCCTCCACCTTAAGATGAACCCATCTGCATACGAACCTGCCGTTTGAGTTGGGAAGGAGCGCTCCGGGTAGCATCCCTGACTCCACCAGCACCTGAAAGCCGTTGCAGATCCCCAGCACTAGCCCTCCGTCCTCCGCGAAATCCCTGACGCCCTCCATTACCGGCAGCCTCGCCGCTATCGCTCCGGCCCTTAGCCTGTCGCTGTAGGAGAACCCTCCTGGCAGCACCACCAGGTCGTATTTGGAGAGGTTCACGTCGTCGCTGTGCCAGACCAGGTCGCAGACCGCTCCGGGTACAGAGTTTATAGCGCGAATGGTGTCCAAGTCACAGTTGGTTCCCGGGAAACGTATAACGGCCACCCTCATGCCCGCACCTCAGACCAGATCCTGCAGGTGTGCGCTGCAGGGTTGTATAGCCTCAGCTCGTCGCATGCCCTCCTCACGACCTCGACGGCCTCCTCCCTGCTCCGCGCCACCACCTCCACCCTTAGGAGCTTCCCCACGCGTACCCGCCTGACGTGACCTCGACCCGACGCGTGGAAGAGGTATCTCGCTATGCTCTCGCCTTCCGGGTCCCTGATGCCGTCCTTGGGCTCGATGGAGACGAGGACTTCCCAGACCTGCCCCTCCATCTCGGCCCCGAGTATTTACAGAATTGGATAAAGTTATTTGCAATTTGCACATGAAAATCTTTAGCGAATTGACATAAATTGGTAAAATAGCAAGGTCCGGATTCTTGGCCGCAAACTTTGGGAATCGACTGAGACCCTCCGCAGGACCGTCTGCATCGAACTCCACCTCGCATCGCGGACTCTGGTGAAAAGGTGCTGGATTCCTTCAAGTCGTTCTTCGAAAGGAACGCAGAGCAGGTCAGAATACTTCAGAACGTCGTCGTGGAGTTCGGTTGGAAGCCGCTAAAGGAGCTTCTTCAGCACGTTTACGGTCTAAAGAGCCGCCTGAGGGGACAGAACGTCACAATCGCTGAGCTCCCCATGAGGCATCCTATTTTGATCCCTTACAGATTTGAGAACCGAATCGAAGTGACCGTTGAGGAACTGACGAAGCTCAGGGTGTTGATGGACCCGGAGACGGAGCACTACGAAGTTCGGGAGGTCAAGGGGAGGGAAGTTGTCCTGTTCAAGGTGCGCGGCGATCGCTGGATTTCAGCCGTTGTTCCCAGCCTTCCCGGTTGCTTTACCCAGGGACTCACGGCAGAGGAGGCGATGAGGAACGCTGAAAAGGCGATTGAACTCCATTTGGAGACCGGAAATTGAGAAATGAGCAGATTGCCGAATCTGTCGGCAAGAGATGTTGCCAAAAGACTTCACAAACTCTGTTTCAAAGAAGAGCGGCAGAAGGGATCGCACCTCACGCTGGGCAGATCGACGGGCGAGAAGGTGACGCTGCCCGTTCACGGTGATCGAGAGTTGTCGAGGGGCGTGGTGAAGCAGGTCATCAACCTGCTCGAGGACCGCTTCAACTACACGAGGCCCGAGGCGATTGAGTTCCTCCGGACCGGAAGACCTTTGAAGATCGACTGCCCGCTCACGTATTGATCCGCCGCACAGCTTATACGGTCAGAGTCCGATGGACCTCCGTGAGGGTCCTCTTCCTCAGGGACGACGAGGTCAGGGAGCTGCTCACGATGAGGGAGGCGATAGAGGCCGTCGAGGCCGCCTACCGGGAGAAGGGGCTGAGCAGGGTCCAGATGCCACCGAAGAGCTACCTCTACTTCACCAAGTATGACGGCGATCTCAGGGTCATGCCTTCGTACATCGAGTCGCTTGAGGTGGCAGGCGTGAAGGTCGTCAACTCGCATCCGCTGAACCCAGAGAGGTATGGGCTTCCCACGGTGATTGCCCTCTTGGTTCTGGTGAACCCGCCCGATGGGAGGCCGCTTTGCGTAATGGGTGCCACCTGGCTGACGGCCATGAGGACAGGTGCGGGGAGCGGTGTCGCAACGAAGTACCTCGCGA